>Ga0182014_10002006_pt1 | contig 26311 bp, 22 predicted proteins | sample 612S2DmetaG_FD_120489 | JGI IMG/M metagenome (GOLD analysis project Ga0182014, IMG submission 120489) | Permafrost microbial communities from Stordalen Mire, Sweden - 612S2D metaG | ecosystem: Environmental > Terrestrial > Soil > Wetlands > Permafrost | place: Sweden: Stordalen | collected... | reverse complement strand
GACTACTGCCGTGCAGACTGTGCCCGGCGCCAACACGATACCCATCGTGCAGGTCGGGTTTCCGTAGATGAAGTAGTCGGGACTCCCCGGAGCAACCTGGATGTTGTTGATCACCACCGCATCCGCGCCTACAGTCATCGTCACTGTCTGCTGCACGCTCTGGGAGGTGTACGTCGCCGGAAAGCTGGTGCCCGTCACCTGGATGCCCTGGGCGCCGGCTGGTCTTGCCGCGTTCAACAGCAGCATCGCAATCGCAGCCAACAGCAAGGCAATCCGAGATGCCGCACAAGGTCGACGGCGCGAGATACCGGCTCCGCAGGCAGTCCTCGAATTGTATTCGCGGTCCATCATCGCAGCTCTCCGTGCTTCCGAACGTTGAGTTTTTCCGAAGGATTTAGGAGAAGCTGATGGTGACGGTGGTCGTAATGATCTGGCCAGCAGTGACCGAAAGAGGGGTTGCTACTGCCGGTATCCCACTCGTGATCGTGGTAAACGTGAGGCTGACTAGAAACGATGTCTGGGGAGCCGTCATGGCGCTCTGACAACTCGCTGAAGGGACCGTTGAACCTTGGCCGGAGGAAGTACCTACGAAGTGATACCCGTGGTACCAATCCGGGCTGACGAAGCTCGCCGTGCTGTTATAGCAAGTCGGTACCAGACTTAGTACCGAATTAATCGTAGTAACTCCCGCAGGAACCGTAAAGTTGGTGCTCAAAACCCACGCGACAACGGGCGAAAACGTCACTTGGGCTGTAGGACTCACACTCGGCGTGTTGCACGTAAACGGTTCATTTGTTGCGGAAGTCGGCGCGTTCGGATACATGCAAATATCTGTTACTCTGTATCCATTTCCTATCGGGTCTCCCGAAACGAATCCAATCGTTGGTGCTCCCGCTACGAGGTTGCCCGACAGCAGACCGGCGAGTAGCTGGTCCCCTGATATGCTGTCCCCATCAAGAGTCACAAGCGAATTGTTGAACTCCCGGCGTTCGGCTACAGTCCCGTCAGGGTTCTTGACCTCCATCACCCAGTGGCCATGCACCTTGATGCCCTCGCCGCCCGGCTTTCCGGGCTTCTGCGACTCTTCCTGTTCTTCACCGGCAGGCTTCGCAGCCGGATGGGCCGCAACCACCCCCGGCATGAGCGCGGAAAACGGAGCAGGCTCATACGTGCTGACCGTCGGCAACGCCGCGGACGCCGCCACTGTTGAAGCCGCAGCCGGCTTGGCCACCGCGCTCTGCTGGGCGATCGCCGAACGCACTCCGCACAGCACCATCAATAAGCAGCACACGCCTGCCATCCAGCGACCAACATTCCCCTGTCCCATCGATTGCTTCATCGTCGTATCCTCCTGCCACAATTTGCGTTCGTTATCTAAAACCGTTCGTACTGCTTTACGAGAAGCTGATCGTCACGCTAACCTGGACGATCTGCCCCGGCGAGATATTCGTGATAGGCGTGATGTTGGTTCCAGTAAAGTTATCGGTGCCTAAAACGCTGGGCCCAAAATCCGACGATGTTGCGCAAACTGCAGGAGTGATGGTCGTGTCCGGAGCATTCAAGCCTCCGCAGTAGCCGAGCGAGACGGACACGTTCCCAATGCTTCCGGTCTGGGAAGCAGTCAGCTGGCCAGCGAGAATAAGAGCGTATGGCGTCGTGCCCTGATTCGCGTTGACCGTCTTGGTGAGTCCAACAACGCAGTTGGCGGTGCTACAGATTCCACCTGCCGCTATGCCTGTAAGCGACTGCACCATGACACAATCATTGGAGGGACAAATACCTGACCCGGTGAGTGGGGTTAAGCTGACGACAAAGTCCCCTGTTACGTAATTCCCGCCCAGCAACCCGACCAGGCTATAGCCGCTATCCTTCAATGAGTTCTCAAAAACTCGATGCTGCGCCAGAGTTCCGTCCGGGTTCTTCACATCGATGACCCAGTGTCCGTGGACCTTGATGCCCTCGCTGCCCGGCTTGGCCGGATTCGGGGATTCCGCCGCAACTGCGACCGGAGCCGCACTTACTGGCGCCTGTTGTGCGATACCCGCCACTGTGAGGCCGAGTAACATAACCAGGCCGCAAGCTGCAGGGGCCAGGCGGATCGGACTTACGTAATGCTGCTTCATCATTCGGTTCATTTCGGACCTCGCTGGAACTGATTTCGTGCTTCGATTTACTGGTTAGGCTGCACAGGGCAACCGTGCGGGAGTCGCGTGCGGCGTCACTCGCGCTTTGGCGGGGGCAGGCCCGTTGGCAACAGCAACCCCAATTCGCGCTGTCCATTCTCTGACGTCTGCGCAATGCCCTCAGCCGTCGTTCCGGCCGTTACCGAGATCCACTCGCGCTCGACGCAGATTTCGATCTCACGGTGCACGATCCTCTGTGCATCCTCTGCTGGGACCGCTTCCTCAGATCGAATCTTGCGATTTAGGAATTTCATGCCTCGTGCTCCCGTATACTGCTCGCAGCTATCTGACTTCTGCTTGACTACACCGCACTACGCATTGAAATGTCTTGAAATCGTTCTGGAATATTCTGGAGATTTCTAGGGATTGGGTAAGTACTTGTCCTTCAATGGGTTGTATCGATTCGACGAATTCGAGCTGGATCCCTCCCAGCGTTCCCTGACGCGAAACGGAGCTACTCTCTCCCTGTCTTCCAAGGGATTTCAGGTGCTCAGCTACCTCGTTGCCAACCCAGGACGGGTTGTGACCAAGGAAGAACTGCTGAAGGCGGTTTGGCCGGATTCGTTTGTGGAGGAAAGCAATCTGCCCGGATACATCTCCGGCCTGCGCAAAGTGCTCACCGACCGCGCCAGCTATATTGCGACGGTTCCCGGTCAGGGCTACCAGTTCACAGCGAGGGTGCAGGCTGAGACGCCCGCCGATCTACCACCCCAACCCCGGCCCGAAGATCTCCAACCCCAAAACGTACAGTTCATGCGAGAGCGATCGCGCATCGTCATCCGCGAGACTTCATCCCCGGCCGCGCTGACGCAATCAAAACCGCTGCTTCACCGCTGGACTGTCTGGGCGGGAATTGGCGTTGCAATCGTCGCCGGCGCCGCAACCTGGTATGGCTTTTACATTCACCAGCAGTCCCAGGAGCTGAGCAAAGTGATGGTGGGCGACTTTCTTAACCTTACCGGCGACCCCGCCTTCGACCACACCTTGAAGAGCTCGTTGGAACTCAGCTTGGCGCAATCTCCCTACATTCAGTTGATGGGCTCAGCAGAAGAGCAATCCGTCCTGAGCACTATGCAAAAGGCGCAGGACTCGCCACTGCTCGGCGACATCGCTCTCGAGGTCTGCAGGCGCAGCAACTACCAGGTGTTGCTGCGGGGCAAAATCGCTTCTGGCGACAAGTGGGGAAGCGACGCCATGTCGCTTGAGGCGGTGGACTGCCTGACCGGCAAGACTTTGACACTGCTTCGAGCAGATGCCTCCGATAAAGACTCTGTGCTGAGCACTCTCGATGGTCTCGCCGCCGGCGCTCGCAAAAAGGTCGGCGAATCCAGCCAGTCGGTCGAGCAATTCGACGTGCCCATCATGAACGAGAGCACCTTTTCCTTCGACGCTCTCCAGGCCTTCAACACCGGATCCAGTCTTGGCAGCCAAGGCAAGATTCTGGAGTGTATTCCCTACTTTCAAAAGGCGGTTGACCTTGATCCGAAGTTCGCCATGGCCCAGGCTAGCCTCGGCACGGCTTATCTCACCCTCGGCGACACAAAAAAAGCCGGCGGCTACTCCAAGGTGGCGTTCGACCTGAGTGGGGGCGTTAGTCAGTGGGAGAGGCTCTACATCCGCTACAACTACTACCTGATGACCCTTCACGATCTCGACAGCGCCGTGAGTGACACGGAAGAGTGGACCCGGATCTATCCACGGGACGAGACATCGTGGGAGGCTCTTTCATACCTCGAGATTCAGATTGGCAACTATCCGGCTGCCGTCCAAGCGGCCCGGCACGCGTTGCAGATGAGCCCCGTCAAATACGTAGTCGAGTATGAGAACATTGCGGACGCCTCCATGCGAGAGGGTCGGTTTGCTGACGCAAAACGCACGATTGCCGAGGCTCAGGCCCAGGGTAAGGACGGACCGGCGTTGCATCAGCTTCTGCTTCAGATCGCCTTCCTGGAGCACGATCCACAAGCCACGCAACGCGAAATTGCATGGGCCGGCGGCCATCCTGAGTTATGGTTGTCGTTGGAAATCCAGGCCATCCTCGCTGCTGACCTTGGGAAGGAGCAGGAGTCGGAGTCGCTCTTTCACGGCACCATGTCCGATGCCATCAAGGAAGGACAGCCCGCCCTGACCGATTCCATGATGCTCGGCGAGGCCGGGGTTGAGGTCGATCTGGGGCAAATGGCCAAGGCCACGCAGCTTCTCGCGCAAGTCAAGGACCACGGAAGCATCACTTGGGCTCTCCTTGCTACCAAAGCAGGTTCAACAACCGCTGCGGACCGTTACTTCAAGCTGCCCAATGAATATCCCAACGACACCCTTGCGAACAAAGTGCTGGTGCCGGAGCTCAAAGCCGTGTTGGCGCTACGGCGTAACGACCCGGTGGCAGCTATCGCACTTCTCGAAGCCAGCAGGCCTTATGAATTAGTGTCACCCGAGATGATTGAGGTGCGGGGAGAAGCTTACCTCGCGGCAAAGCAGGGCGCGAAGGCCAGGGAAGAGTTCCAAAAGCTCATAGACCACCCAGCTGTCGAGGAACCGACGATGCCGAAGACCATCCTCGCGCATCTCGGCCTTGCACGCGCCGACCAATTGCAAGGCCAAAAGGAAGAGAGCCGGAAGGAATATCAAACCTTCTTTAGCCTATGGAAAGATGGTGACGCCGATCTTCCAGTCCTGAAACAAGCTCATCTTGAATGCGCCGCTCTCCAAAAATAGCAATACATAACTGCGCCACGCCAAAACTCTGTCCGACCCGGATCTTATGCGTCCTAACAGATAGTTACGGCTTCATCAAGTAGACGACACACCAACTTTCTCTGTACATCTACTTTTCCCAGCGCCGCAGCGGCTTCGTTCAAGTCGGCTTGTATTCATTGAAGCATCACACAGCATGATCTTTCGAAGAGGAGTCGGCGCTGGGATGGTCACGTTGTTTTTAAAGGTATAGGTTTTCAAACGGCCGAATTGATGAGATCCGGCCGATAATTCTGTTGGGTTTATGAGGCGTGCTTTTCGAACCATTTTTAAAGACATCTGAAAGCACCCCCTAGAGTCGCGTTCCGAGTGGTTGGTCGGCTAACCGGCAGTACTGGGTATCCATTTGACTCAGGTTCCCCCAACCGGTTGTGGTTTGGGTTATTTCCTTTTGATTGCCGAGTCAACAATCTGTCTGTAGGTAGTTGGTTCGATTACGACGGCCTGCTGCACCAGGCGGTAGAAGAGTTTGCCTCGGCTGCGCGATTTGCGGCGGTTGAAGCGGAACGTGAATTCGTTTAGGTAATCCTGAAGATGTTCCCCGGCGACAGATCCCTGGTGGGTTCCCAACAACCAGCGCTTCAGTAGCGAAAAGACCTGATGGACACGTGGCAGCAACTCGGCAGCTCGCTCCGAATGCCCCTTTTGATTGCTGATACGGTGTTGATAGGCGGCCTTGCGCAGCGGCACGTAGCCGGACCAGCCGTCCGTATGCACGGTGCTGCCGGGTTCGATGCTGTCCTCTATAAACGGAATCAATCTGGCTGCAGAAGCGTCCGGAATGTGTCGGAGCCGGTTACGGCCGATCCCTCGGCCATCTTCCTCGACTGCCGCTACAACCAGCGCCTTGCCAGCGATATGGCGACCGTCCACGCCCTGCTCGCCGCCGCCCAGATAGCTCTCGTCGACTTCGACCACTCCAGCTAGCCGCTCACGGCCGCGCCTGACCATAGCGCGGCGTAGCTTATGCAAACACGTCCATGCCGTGTGATAACTGCCCCAGCCGAGCACACGCTGCAACGCTACCGCGCTCACACCGTTCTTCTGGCTGATCAGCAACCACATGGCGCGAAACCACACTGTCAGTGGCGTTCGCGTATCCTGAAACACCGTGCCCGCGGTCGTCGAAACCTGATACCCGCAGCCGGCGCACTGAACACGGCCCGACTGCAGCGCCCAACTCTTGCCTGCTTCACATCGAGGACAACGGAATCCGTCCGGCCAGCGGAGATCGAACAGGTACTCCCGGCAAGCCTGCTCCGTGCTGAAACGCCGCTCAAGCTCCAAAAGCGTCCGCGGATAATCCTCTTCCATGACCCCGAACACTACAGGTTGGGCCTACCTGAGTCAAATGGATACCCAGTACCGGCAGTTACTTTTCGGTAAACAGAAACCGTGGACTCGCCCTGCGATAGGTCGGCATACGAGTCTGCGCCGGCGTACAGGTACACCAAGATCGCTCAATAGTGATCCAAGCAGTTCGTATCCGTAACGGCAAACACCGCGGGGTCTAGGAAAGTGCAATGCACGGTCGCGAGCTCAGAAGTTGACCAGTTGCCCAGCTCCGTTGGCGGGCGGTCGCGATAATTGCTCCTCTGTGCGCTTCCTCCGCGCTCTGTTAGGGAGTGCAAAGAGCACCCGGGAAGACTGCCAAATCCCGTGTACTCGTAGCGTACTTGAGATCCGCGTATTGGCCGTCTTCAGCGTTTCTAGCGAGCCTTCAGAATCAATAAGTTGTTTATTTCCAACGCCAACCAATAATCCGACTCCCGCCGCCTCCACCATAACTAATTGATAATAAACTATTTACTTTGCGTGTTGCTTTTGGCACTTGGATTTATCCTTCCCATAATCAATATCTTAGGATTTTGGCTGTTCCGCCGCCCCCCCTATCAGCAGTCAGTGATGTCTCTATTGAGGTGCTTCGCATTTTCAGGCTCAGCTCAGAACCGAAGGGGAAGTTAGCCGAGACCATGGAGGACTTTGGTCAGGAAATTGACAATCAACTGCACAGAACCCCGCTCTTTCCCGGCTGGCGAGTCACGGTAGGCCTAAAACCGAGTTCTGTCCAGATGGCCGGATACAAGTGTTACCTGCAAACAGATAGAATTCCGTTACCATAGGCCGGACGCTTGGCTTCCATCCCGGGTGCGAAACAATCCTCTCCGCTTCCTCAATTGTCACGCCGTCCGGAAGAAGCCAGTTCCGTTCCAGCGTTTGTGCGTCCGAATTGAACGCCTGGTTCGACCGGAATCAACGCCTCACCAACGAACGGCAAGAGTCCAGGAATCCAACGCTCAAATCGTCTTGGCGACAGCCTCCTCCGCGGGAGGTTCCTTGGCAGCCGGCTCCTCCACAGATGCTTTGTTGGCGAGAGCCTTCTTTGCGGGAGCTTTCTTGGCAACCGCCTTCTTCCTGGGAGCTTTCTTGGCGACAGCCTTCTTTGTGGGAGCTTTCTTGGCAACCGCCTTGTTCGCGGGAGCTTCCTTGGCCAGTGTTCTGTTAACAGCCGCTTTCTTCACCGCAACTTTCTCCGTGGCCACAATGATCGCCTGCCCTACGGTGTCTTCAATTGCTTTTTTGCTGACTCCCTTGCCCACGGCCTTCCTTACGGCAGTCTCAATCTTCTTGACCGCTTTTTCGCGCTTGCGCTCTTCGTTAGTCATGCTGAGGTCCCTCGGTAGACCATCTGCTCTGCAAGTCGGAATTCTACATCGTAACTCCGTGTCCTCACAGAAAATTCGTTTCGCCCAGCCCTGTGCGCCTCGCTTGCCGCTTGATGAGAACATCGGATTCAATCAGGAAAGAAGTCCGTCGTTGTTTTCTTCAGGGTTCCGAGACGCTTGTCGCCCATCCACGGTCTAGCTTTCACGGGATGGCCTGGTGCACCCTACCTGTTTATTGAAAAGAAACTGCCGGCTAGGCTTCCCGAGTCGCTGGTGACTCGCTCCGAAAAGCTATTGAAGCCAAGTCTCCTGGTTGGAGAGCCCTTCACCACTTGCAAGGACTTTCACTTCTGGCGGATGGTAAGAAACGACATCGATAAGGTGGTTAAGACAGATGAGTTTGTAATGCAGAATTTCTTGGATGTGACCGCCTGTGTCGCGCATAACGTGGTCGAGAAAGTGTGACTTTGTACAGACCCGCAGAATCTTGCCTGTGTAGACCTCATCGGCGTAGCCGTTCGGAGTGTTTGACCCTACGAGTTCCTCGGTTACTAGGTATGCCAGGTAGTGTTTCCACGATAGGAAAGCATCTTGCATCCCTCGACCGATTCTATGGGGTGGGCTCCGGCCAGCACACCGGCAAGCCCCGGTAGGTGGCTAACAGCTTGCGTTGCCTCGTTGACGATGGCTTCTTCCACGACGATTCCCACTGCGTTAAACACGCGCTTGTCTGGTTCGGAGATTTCGCGTAGGTCGATATATCGGACAGAGTTCAGCTGCCAAATTGCTTCTGATTCAGGGATTTGCAAGGGATCCTCTGAGATTCCAGTCAATATCGTAACTCCAGGCAGCGGTTCCGGGCGTATCACCGCCTACTCGGAAGTGTCGCCTACGATGGATGCGCGCGAACGGATTGCCGAGTTTCTGCGCACCGATGGCCGCAGAAGCGCCAATGGTGCAATCTGAACTGCATCTCCAGGACTTCAACGGATCAAGCCCAGCGCCGAGGTTGCTCTCAAGAATCCACGCGAGGCAAATCCGGCCGGGTGCAGGAGAACCCTTCTTGCGCACAACAAATCGCCGACCGGCCGGGTGCGGAAATGGCCGATGCGCCGTCATGGGCGAGCGCGAGTGCGACTGCGGGCGTGGTCAAGTGAAGCGCCGCAAAGCGCAGGGGTTGCGCTGAGCGGTGATTGCAGTCACAGCGCGGCCCGTTGCGCGGATCGACTATTCTGGGCGGCACCGAGGTGCAGGAATGCCGACGCTCACGATGGCACTGCGCGCGTTGACAAGCGAATGGCGTAATGGGGATGGGCCGAGGACGGCAGCGATCCCGGTGCACAGGCGCGCGGCGCAGCGCAGGGCCGCACAGCAGCGCAAGACGAAACAAGCGATGGCCACTGCCGCGACATTCGGCAGTGGCATTTTTCATGACCCGAAACCTTGATCAAACGCGCAGCGGCGGCGCGGAATCCGCCGGCAAAGGGAAAATCTCATGGCTATTCTCCTCGACAAGAGAGCCGATCTGGCGGGGCCGGGAATCGGCGATTACAAAGAACTGGAAACGGTGCTGCCGAGCGATTACCGTTCGCTGCTGACACCGAGAGAGACGGAGCAGGCTATCTTCCAGGTGAAGCGCTACATCGAAGACAACCTGTGCAAGGAACTGAACCTGATGATGGTGGAAGTGCCGCTGATTGTGGACGTGGAGAGCGGGGTGAACGACATGCTGGATCGCGACGGTTCGCGAACGCCGATCCAGTTCCATATTTCGAACGACCGGGAACTTCATCCGATCGACGCGCAGGTGGTGCAGGCGGCGACGAAGTGGAAGCGGGGCGCGCTGAAGCAGTTCGATTGCCGGGCCGGCGAGGGCATCTGCACGGACATGCGGGCGGTTCGCAAGGACTATTTTCTGGATCACGACCATTCCGCGTACGTGGATCAGTGGGACTGGGAGCGGGTGATGACGGCGGAAGAGCGCAACCTGGACTTCCTGAAGGGCGTGGTGGGCGGGATTTGGAAAGTGATGGTAGGAGCGGAGAGGTTTGCCCAATTCCTGTTCCCGCAATTGAAGGATCCGCGGTATCCGGATCTGCCCGAAACGCTGACGTTTCTGCATGCCGAGGAAATCCTTGACATGTATCCGACGCTGCCGCGCAAGCAGCGCGAGACGGCGGTGCTGCAGAAGTATCCGGCCATCTTCATTGTGGGGATCGGCTGGCCTCTGAAGGATGGCTATCCGCACGAGATGCGGGCCGCTGATTACGACGACTGGGTGACCGACACGAGCGCGGAGACGGGCCAGGACACGCACGGGCTGAATGGGGACATCCTGGTGTGGAACCCGGTGACGAAGCGGCGCCACGAGCTGATGTCGATGGGCATCCGGGTGACGGCCGAGACGCTGAAGGAGCAGCTTACCCTGTCAAAGCAGCTGGACTTCATGCGGCTGCCGTATCACCAGGCGATCCTGAACGAGCAGATTCCGCTGTCGATCGGCGGAGGGATCGGGCAGTCGCGCACGCTGATGCTGCTGCTGCGCAAAGCCCACCTGGGAGAAGTGAGCGTGACGGTGTGGCCGAAGGTGCTGAAGGAGATGTGCGCGGAGAAGAACATTTTCGTGCTGGAGTAAAGATGCGGCGGCGGCCCTCGATGATGACTTTGTGGCTGCCTCAGTGGAGCAGTCCGGGAGAGCAGGAGATGTACATTTGAGGGCCTGCGGCTGTCATGGGGCGATGAATCCTGGCGAATCAGCCGTTGATTTTCCGCGGCAGGAGGGCGGAATGCGGCTTCACAACCGCGCGCTTTTCTAAACCACAGGCGTCTGAGGTCCGAAAGAGCCGGTCGAATCAGGGGTTGGCCTCATGGATGCGCCAGGGATGGTATGTTCCCCGGAATAGTCCTGGACAAACTCCGATGGGATTTGAGTGATTGCGTCCGACTGAACGATGGGGAGGGTGGCTGCATCGGGCTGGGTTGCCGGCTTGCAGAGGTGCAGTTCTCTGCGGTCGCGGAGGTAATCCGGGACATCGCGTTTTTTAATGAGGGTCATGGCCACTCCGGCCGTGCTGTTGCGTATCTGAAAAGGTGCTCGTCTGGAGCGAAGCCTGGAATGCCGAAGGCGAGAGAGGGAAAAACCTGCTACTGCTTCAAGCATACGCCTGCCTGGGGTTTGCGGGCGGGCGGCTCCGCGGTTGAGGTGCGAGATGGAAGGGGAAAAACATTTACTGGACAGCGGCGGGGAAAAAGGGTAAGTTTTGCATTATGACTGAGATGAACGCGGTTCATTGGAGTGAGAAGGGGCGGTTTGCGCCCGGCATTCCGAGCCATGGGATGGCCGCGTAAAGGCACTGACACACCCGTCAACCGGTTGGCAGCATTCGACTCCGGTTGCGATTTTGACATTCCCCGAAGAGCGACCTAAAACTTTGCGTTTTCAGGAGAGCCGATGAGCGGTTCCGATGCGTTGTTGACGTTTAACGGCATCAACGGCGCCACTGGCCGGTACGACATAGAGCCGATGACGGCTGCGGAGTTCTCTGAGGTTGCGCTGGGGACGACGCGGAAAAGAGCGGACGAGAAGGCGCACGTAGAGGAGCTGAAGCGGCGGCGACAGCGGGACACGGAAGCGCACTTTGCGGTGAAGGAAGGCGTGGATCCGAAGAATCTGGCCGAGACGGGCTGGGGGGTGATTTTTGCATTTGGCGCGGACGAGGCGATCTACGAAGCGCTTAGCCCGCTGCTGAAGCTGCGCAGGCAACAGGCCGGCGACCGGTATCGCGAATACGCGGGGCCGAAGGCGTACCGACTAGCAACGGCGGAGGGACCGGCGGAGAGCAAGCAGGATTTCTTGAAGCGCAACGGCGCTGGGCCGGGGCCTGTAGATCCGCAGATTGTGCCTTATTACCTGCTGATCGTGGGAGATCCGAACTCGATTCCGTTTCGTTTTCAGTATCAACTGGACGTGCAGTACGCGGTGGGGCGGATCCACTTTGAAACGGTGGCGGAGTATGCCGCCTACGCGGAGAGCGTGGTGGCGGCGGAGACCGGGACGCTGGCGCTGGGTAGGCGTGCGGCGGTGTTTGGGGTTTCAAACGAGGGCGATGCGGCGACGCGGCTGAGCCACGATGAGCTGGCGGTTCCGCTGGCGGAGTGGGCGGCGAGCCAGCCTGGCTGGCAGGTGGAGAAGTACTTCAACGGGGATGCGACGAAGGGGCGGCTTGCCGATCTTCTATCGAGGGACGCGCCGGCGTTTTTGTTCACGGCGAGTCACGGAATGTGTTACCCGAGGGGCGATCGACGTCAACTGGCGCAACAAGGAGCTCTGCTTTGCCAGGATTGGCCGGGGCCGGGTTATCAGCAGACGATTCCCGAAGATTTTTTCTTTTCCGGCGAGGACGTGGGCGGGGACGCGCGAGTTTTCGGGACGATCGCGATGCATTTTGCGTGTTTTGGAGCGGGCACACCGCAGCTCAGCGATTATTCGGTGTCGGGAACTCCGCCGGCGATTGCGCCGAAGAGCTTTCTGGGGCGGTTGCCGCAGCGGTTGATCGCTCATCCGCGGGGAGGGGCGCTGGCGGTGATTGGCCACGTGGAGCGGGCTTGGGGCTGCTCGTTTCACTGGGACCGGGCGGGCAGCCAGACCGAGGTTTTCAAGAGCACGATCAAGCGGCTGATGGATGGGCACCCGGTGGGATCGGCGCTCGAGTACTTCAATGGGCGGTATGCCGAGCTCGCGTCCGATCTATCGACTGCGCTCGAAGACATCAAGTTTGGCGCGGCGGTGGATCCGTACCTGATCTCGGGACTTTGGACTGCGAATAACGATGCGCGCAGCTACGCAGTGGTTGGGGATCCAGCCGTGCGGCTGATGCTGGCCAATGAATTGAAACCGGTCGACCGGCCGGTTCTGGAGGTGAAATCCGTGTCTGGTATAAACGATTCTCAATCAACCGTTCCGCAAACGCCGGCCTCTGCGCCGGTGAATTCCCTGCTGACCGATTACGGAGTTCTCGACTCGGTGAGGGGGGCGGCATCGTCACTGCAAGAGGCGGCGCAGAAGATCGGCGCGTGGCTTGCGGACTCATTTCAGACGGTTACGAGCGTGCAGGTGAGCACGTACGTGAGCGACAACATCAACGAGGTGAAGTACGAAAATGGCGCCTTTACCGGGGCGCAACTGCGGGCGATGACGATTGCAAGCCTGGACGGGAACACGATTGTGTGCGTTCCGGAGACGAACGGGCAGCTGGACGACGCGCTTTGGAAGGTACACTCCGACACGCTGGACAAGGCGCTCGCGAACCGGGTGGAGCTGCTGAAGACGGCGGCGGCGGCGATAGCGAGCCTGGTGCCGGGAGTGAAGACGCTTTGATGGCGGAAGACGCTCAACTGGCGTCTCTGCGCCAGGTGCGCGCGGAGATTGAGGGGATTGCCAGCGCCGCGGGCCGGGCGGAGCCGGACGGACCGCGCGATGCGGCGGTGAGTTATTCGTTCGGGATATTTTCAGGGCCGGAGGAGACATTCTCAGAGCTGGTGAGAACGGTGCAATCGCTACTGACGAAGCTGAAGCCAGTGGCAACTTTGCGGACCACGGTGGACGGGTTGAGCGCGACGACGGTGATCAATTACGGCGGTCGAGCGACGTCGGTGTGGAGCAATCCCGTGTCTTACGCATTGGCGGAGACGCACCTGTGCTCGCTGGAGCGGACGATTGAATTGCGAATGGCAGCGGCGGGAGCGGTTGGGGCGGCAGCGAGCGCGATGGCTGCGATTTCGATTTTGGCCGCCAATCCACTAACGGTGCTGCATGCGCTGCGGTCGGCCGAGGCGCTGAAGCAGGCGTTGGAGCGGCTGCTGGACGCGGCCGAGGCGGCATGAGACCGAAGCCACTGCGTGGAGCAAGGAGAGACGGATGAGCCGGTACGCCGATCTCGAGATCACATTCAGAAAGCGCGACGAGCGGTCGTATGCGGTGGGATTCCGCTTCAACAGCGGGGAGGACGCGGCGGAACAGCGCGCGCGGATGGAGCCGGCGATCAGGATCGATTTCGGAGAGCTTGCCGGAGACGATCCCAAGGCATACGCAGAGGCGCTGAGCGCGGCATTTTTCACGGCGGAGGTGCGCGCGGAATTTGGCAAATTCCGCGCCGCGGCGGCGATGCTGGGCTCGATTTTGAGGGTGCGGCTGTCAATCGATTCGAGCGCATCGGAGCTGCACGGGATTCACTGGGAGACGCTGCGGGATCCGGATCTGGAGAGCGCGGATGCGCATCTGTTTGCGGGCGAACAGACGGTGGTTTCGCGATTTCTGAACAGCGGCGACGATTGGCGTCCGATCCGGCTTCGCCCCAAGGCTCAGCTGCGGGCGCTGGTGGTGGTGGCAAATCCGGGGACGGCGAACAGCTACGGGCTGGAGGCGATCGACGTGGCGGGCGAGAGCGCACTGGCGACGCAGGCGATGGCCGGCACAAATGTGACGCAGTGGGCAGTGGGTGAAGCGGTCACCGTGAATGCGCTGGCGGCGAAGCTGAGAGAGGACTTCGACATTCTCTACCTGGTGTGCCACGGCAAGCTGGTGGAGCGCGAGCCCTATCTGTTTCTCGACGAGGGACGGCCGGTTGCGGGACAGGATCTGGTGCAGGCAATCCGGGAGCTGGATCATCGGCCGCGGATGGTGGTTCTGGCGTCGTGCCAGAGCGCGGGCAACGGTGGCGTGGGGCTAGCCGGGCTGGGACCGAGGCTGGCCGAGGCCGGTGTGCCGGCGGTGATTGCGATGCAAGGGAACATCTTCATGAAGACGGCAGCGGCTTTCATGAAGCGATTTTTCGCGGAACTGCTGGTGGATGGGCAGATCGACCGGGCTATGGCGGTGGCGCGCGGCGAAGTGCGCAAGAACGACGACTATTGGATGCCGGTGCTGTTTTTGCGCCTGCGCAACGGCCGCATCTGGTACGAGCCGGGATTTGGCGGCGGGAGCAAGAACGAGTTCGACAAATGGAGATCGATCTGCAGTTCAGTGCGGGCGGGGCGTTTCATTCCGATTCTGGGCCCGGAGCTGGGAGAGGATCTGTTTGGAGGAACGCGGGAGCTGGCCGCGAACCTGGCGGAGAAGCATGCATTTCCGCTGGCCAGTCATGAACGCACGGACCTGGCGAAAGTGACGCAGTTTATCAGCGTGGAGCAGAAGCGGAGTTATGTGTGCGAGGCGGTGCAGAACCAGTTTCTGGAGCAGATGGCGCGGCGGGTGGGCGGCGGAGCGGACGCAGGCCAGAGGACGCTGGGGTCGCTGCTGGATGCCGCGGTTGGGCAATGCCGCGCCGACGCCGCACATCCTTATCGAATTTTGAGCGAGTTGCCGGCTTCAATCTATTTGAATGCCAGTTATGAGCCGATGTTGCTGCGGGTGCTGAAGGCGGAGGGCAAGAATCCCGAGGCGGTGTTTGCGTCGTGGCGGGGCGAAGAAGTTCCGCAGAAGCCGCAGCCTCGGGTTACGAATCCGACGCCGGAAGACCCGTGGGTTTATCACGTATTTGGAATGTTCGGAAAACCGAATTCGATGGTTCTGACGGAGGACGACTTTTTCGATTACCTGATTGCGGCTTCACGGCTGGATCTGCTGCTGCCGACGCTGGTGGGGCAGTTGATGCAGAGTTCGCTGCTGTTTCTTGGTTTCAGGCTGGACGACTGGCGGTTCCGGGTGCTGTTCAGGATGATTGTCACGCGGCAGGGGACGCGAACTTTGCGAGACCTGGCGCACGTGGGAGTGCAGGTGAATCCCGGCGAGCAGAACGTGGCCGACGTGAACAAGACGCGGAAGTATATCGAGAGCTACTTCCAGGGCGGCGAGGACGCTCCGGAGATTTCGATTTACTGGGGCGGCCCGACCGATTTTCTGAAGCAGTTGAAGGAGAACCTGGAGCGGACGGCAGGCGAGGCGGCAACGCCGGTGGCGCTGGGAGGCGGCGATGACTGGTATTGATCCAGCCGCCGAGAAGCGCGCCAATCCTTTTGTGGGGCCAAGGCCGCTGGAGAAGGGGCAGAGGATCTTCGGCCGCGACCGGGAGATCGACCAACTGTATTACCTGCTGAGCGCGGAGCGAGTTGTTCTGTTTCATTCTCCGTCGGGAGCCGGCAAGAGCTCGCTGCTGCAGGCGGGGCTGGTACCGCGGCTGACGCAGCAATTTGACGTGTGGATTCCGGCGCGGGTGAACCTGGAGCGGAATTCAAATGGGCGCGAGGGAGTGAACCGGTACGTGCGCAGTTGCAATTTGGGATTCGAGGCTGAGGTTCCGAAGTTACTGCAGCGCGATGAAGAGACGATTTCCACCATGACGCTGGTGGAGTATGTGGATGGGAGGCCGCGGCGGCGATCGGCACGGAAGAACGTGGTCTTGATCTTCGATCAGTTTGAAGAGGTGCTGACTGTCGATCCGTTGGCGTTGGACGCCAAACGGGAGTTCTTCGCACAGCTGGGCAAGCTGCTGCAGGAGCCGCACATCTGGGCGATTTTTGCGATCCGCGAAGACTATCTTGCACCGCTCGATCCGTATGCTGAACAGCTTCCGACGCATCTAAAAAACAGATTTCGGCTGGATCTTCTGGGCAGAGACGCGGCAGAGGAGGCGATCCGCAAAACGGTGGAGGGCGCCGGACGCAGCTTTGCGCCTGAGGCGCTTGGGCGGCTGGTTGCGGACCTGGCGACGATGCAGGTGCAGCAGCCGGGCGGGGAGTTCAAGAGCGAGCCGGGACCTTATATTGAGCCGCTCCATTTGCAGGTTGCGTGCCGCAATCTATGGGAGCGCATGGGGGCGGGGCGGGCGGTGATTGAAGCGAGCGACATCGACGCGTTCGGCGACGTGACGGGGGCGCTGGCGGAGTATTACGAGAGCGAAGTGGCGAAGGCCGCGGGGCACGACGAAAGCGTGGAACGGTCGATCCGCGAGTGGTTCGGAGAGAAGCTGATTACGCGCGGAACGGTGCGCGGGCAGGTGCTGCGCGAGGCAGGCAAGAGCGGCGGGCTGGACAACAGCTTGATTGAGAGGCTGATCGATACGCACCTGGTGCGTGGAGAGCAGCGCGCGGGCGCGACATGGTACGAGCTGGCGCACGATCGGCTGGTGGAACCTGTTTTGCGCAACAATGAGCGTTGGCTTGGAGCGCATCTGACCAACGTGCAGCGGCGGGCGCGGGAGTGGGAACGGGAGGGCGAGCCGGAGAGCCTGCTGGCAACGGGTGGCGAGTTGAGCGCGGCTTTGCGCTGGGCGGCTTTACCGGCCAGAGAGCTGACCGACGGAGAGCGGCGGTTTCTGGAGGCCTGCCGCAAGAAGCGCAGGCGGGTGATTCAGATTCGCGCGGCGGTTGCAACGCTGATCGCGTTCCTGATTGTGACTTCAGGACTGGGCGTGGTGGCGCGGCGGGCGCGGGATCGCGCGGAGGAGAACTTACAACTGGCTAAGAAGGCAGTGGATGAGAGCCTGTCGTCGGCGGGACGGGAGCAGGCGCGCGAATCGGCCGATTCGCCGGAGATTGAGGCATTCAGGAAGGAATTACTGGACAAGGCGGCTCCGTTTTATGCGGCGTTTACGCGCGAGAATTCGAGCAACCCGGAGTTACGCGCGGAAGCGGCCTGGGCGCACTCGCGGCTGGGCGACGTGAATCGGCTGCTCAACCGGCGCGAGGTTGCGGCGAGCGAATACAAGCAGGCGATTGCGGGATTTCAATCTTTGGCGGACCAATATCCCAACGCGTCAGAGTACCGGCAGGCGCTGGGATATTGCCATAACTGGCTGGGCGAGACTTACCGTGTTTGGCTGGAGCAAACAGAGCCGCATGATGCGCAGATTGGGGCCGAGGCAAGAACGGAATACGATTCGGCGCTGGGGCTGCAGGAGCAGATACATGCGAAGGCGCCGGCGAATGAGCAATACAGCCAGGAGCTCGCGAGGAGTTACTACAACCGAGGGATTCTGTCTTACGATCAGGGCGACCGCAAGGGGGCGGAGACCGATTTTCGTACGGCTATTGGATTGCTGGAAAAGATTGGGCAACGGCCGGAGGGGCAAAGGAAGGCGGAGCAACGCGAAGGATCTTCTCCGAGTCCTGCGCAGGACTTGGCGCGAGCGGAAAACAACCTGGCGGCGCTGGATGCGATGGAGGGCAGAAACGAAGAATCGCGCGCGTTGTATGAGCGGGCTATCGCGACTGCGAAGCAACTGATAAGCAGCGACAAGGAAAAGCGCGAATACCAGGCTGAACTGGCGCAGTATTCCGATAATGAGGCCAGACTGCTGGCTGATTTGAATGATTTTCCAGGTGCGGAGCGGCTGAATCACCAGGCGCTGGACCTGGTGGAGGGATTGGCAAATCCGGCGCCGTCTCTTTCGATCGAGGAGCTGGAGATGCTTGAATTGCGGAGCGAGATTCTCATGGCGCAAGGATCGAAAGACGCGCTGGAGGAGTCGGAGCGGGAGAGCGAACTGCTGACGCGGCTGAAGAGCGGAGAGACGCTTGAGCGCCATCCGCTGTTTCATGTGGTGTACAGAGATTTGGCCGCCAATTATGTGGCGCTTGCGGGAAAGGATTTGAAGGAGGGGGATGTGGAGGGCGCGCGGCTTTCACTCAAGGGGCTGGCGCTGATTATGCCGGAACTGACTTCGGAAGACAGGGAGACAGCGCAGGCGCAATACACGTATCTCGAGCGCCAATTGCGCCTGAAGGTGCAACGCGGGAGATAGAGCAGCAAGCTAAGTAACCTCATTTCTGCCATTAAAATGGGAGAGCAATGAAACAGGTTTCATGGGTGCTGGTGGTTCTTATCTCGAATTCGATTCTCGCTGCGCAGCGACCGGGTGCATCGGCCGGAGATGCGGCGACAAGCGGGAGCGCGGCGGTGTCGTGGCCGGCGCATTCCGATTCAGGATTTATCGGCCCAATGGCGTCGGGTGAGCAGGCAGCAAGCGGACAGCGCAAAGCAAAACCAGTTGCGGACGCTCCGCCGCCGCCGATGAAGCGCACCAGGATCGATCCCAGCATGGTGGGCTACATTGACGATTCAGCGGTGCGGAACGAGGTTCGTTTGCGGCTTGACGCAGGCTTTGACATGCCGCGGCCGGATCGCGCGGAATATTTTTATGCGGGCAGCAGCGCGCCGGCGGCCAATACCGTTGCGGTGCAGCGGACGCTGAATTTTCAGGAGCTGTATTTCAGCGGCGAGTATGCGCCCACAAAGTTTATGTCGGCATTCGTGATGGTTCCCTACCGGTGGATTGAGCCGTTCTTTGTTCCCAGCGCGACACGAGCTCCGGATCTCTTCAGCGGCGGCGGGATCAGCGATGTGCAGGCGGGGTTGAAGGCCGCGGCGATTTATTCCGATGCGCGCAACCTGACGTTTCAACTGCGCGCATATTTTCCCACTGGAAATGGAGTTGACGGATTCGGCACCAACCATTACAGCATCGAACCGATGGTGCTTTATTACCAGCGGGTTTCAGATCGTACGGCGCTGGAAGCGGAAGCGGGAGATATGCACCCGATTGGTGGAACGACTTATGCGGCGAATACTACGCCGACGACTTCGCAGAATTTTGCGGGGGATGTGGCCATGTACGGGGTGGGGCCGAGCTACCAGTTGATTACGCGGGACAGCTACCGGTTTGCGCCGGTGTTCGAGCTGGTGAGCTGGCATGTATTTGGGGGATTGCAGACGGGCCAGAATAGCCAGGTTCAATCCGCGGCGGGAATTAATGTTCTGAACGCCAAGCTAGGAGGGCGGATCAGCTTCTTAAATGGCAGCTCGATTTACGCGGGGTACGGGCGCGGGTTGACGGCGGATATCTGGTACAGGAATCTATTCAGGATGGAGTACCGGCGAGAGTTTTGAATGAATGGGCGAGTGTGAGTGGTGAGTGTGAGTGCGGTGGCAGCGATTAGATTTATTTTGATGTAAGTAATATATTTATTAATAACTTACATGCAGTCTTGAGGCCGATTTGGTGACGGGTCTTTCGCTTGAGAACGGCCGGAGAAGGGTGAACCAGATCACATCCCTTGGTGGTTCCGCGAACCTAGAATGACAGGGATGCAGAGAGGGTAAACTGCGCAATGTGAGCGCGGGGGGCGCGGGGTTGTGCGCCAAGCGAGAAGGATGGGACTCCCCGGAGGGGCGCGAAAGCATGGCGCTCAGGAATGGCGGAGCGTCCTGATGCCGCGCCGGGAGCAGGAATGGCCAAGCAAGAAGAGATTCAAAACAAGAAGACGATCGGGGACCGGATAGCGGAGCTCGATGCGAAGCGCGCCGAGCTGGAGCTGGGCGGCGGCAAGGAGCGGATCGAGAGGCAGCACGCTTCAGGCAAGCTGTCGGCTCGTGAGCGGGTGGCGCGGCTGGTGGACAAGGGCAGCTTCGAGGAGATCGGGCTGTTTGCGCAGCATCGCGCGACCTACTTCGGAATGGCGGAGAAGGAACTGCCTGCGGATGGGGTGGTGACGGGATGCGCCACGATCGATGGCCGGCTGGTGCACCTGGCGAGCCAGGACTTTACTGTCGCGGGGGGCGCGGCGGGCGAGACGCACAGCAATAAAGTTGCCGACATGATGAGCATGTCACTGAAGACGGGGAGCCCGTTCATCTTCATCAACGATTCGGGCGGAGCGCGGGTTCAGGAAGGGATTGACAGCCTGGCCGGATACGCGCGGGTGTTTTACAACAACGTGATGCTTTCAGGGACGGTGCCGCAGATATCGCTGATCTGCGGGCCGTGCGCGGGCGGGGCGGCGTACAGTCCGGCGCTGACGGACTTCGTGATTCAGACCGAGCAGGCGCGCATGTTCATCACCGGACCACAGGTGATAAGGCAGGTGACGGGCGAAGAGGTGAGCGCGGAGGAGCTGGGCGGGGCGCAGTCGCAGATGCACTACTCGGGAGTGGTGCACCTGATTGCGCGCAACGATGAGGAAGCCATCCAGATTTGCAAAAGGCTGCTGAGCTTCATGCCTTCAAACAACGTGGAAGACCCGCCGCGGGCGGCATTCAACGCGAAACTGAAGACTGACGGGGACATGAACGGGATTGTGCCGGCGGACGCGAAGATCGCCTACGATGTGCGGGGCGTGATTGTGCGGATTGTGGACGGCGAGGATTTTCTGGAGATTCAGCCGGATTTTGCCGCGAATATCGTGATTGGATTCGGGCGGCTGCAGGGGCGTCCGGTGGGGATTGTGGCGAACCAGCCGTGCGTGCAGGCGGGCGCGCTGGACATTGATGCATCAGACAAATCGGCGCGGTTTGTGCGTTTCTGCAATGCATTCAACATTCCGCTACTGACGTTTGTGGATGTGCCGGGATTTTTACCGGGAGTGGAGCAGGAGCGGGGCGGGATTATCCGCCACGGGGCGAAGCTGCTGTTTGCGTACTCGGCGGCGACGGTGCCGAAGCTCACGGTGGTGCTGCGCAAGGCGTATGGCGGCGCGTACATCGCGATGTGTTCGAAGGGACTGGGCGCGGACCGCGTGGTGGCGTGGCCGACGGCGGAGATTGCGGTGATGGGCGCGGAGGGCGCGGCGGAGATTGTGTTCCGGCGGGAGATTGACGCGGCGGAAGACCAGGCGGCGCGGCGCAAGGAACTGGTGGACGAATACCGAGAGACGTTCTCGAATCCTTACGTGGCGGCGGGACGACGGCTGGTGGACGACATTATAGAGCCGGCGGAGACGCGCAGATACCTGGCGCGGGCGCTGGAGTCATTACACGCAAAGCGGGAGATACGGCCGCAGAAGAAGCATGGGCTGATTCCGCTGTGAGAGGAGGCCGGACATGAGGTCAAGAGAGACAGACGCAAACGTGATGGCGGCTCTGAAGGCGATGGCCGAGCGGCAGGATGCCGCGGAGCGCGAGTTGAGCGCGCTGCGGCAGACGGTAAAGGATCTTGAAACGCGGCTTGCGGAGGCGAGCGGGTTGCGCGGGACGGACAAGCAGGCGCCGGGGAGTGAGTTGACGGCGGCCGAAGCGGAGGTTGCGGCGGGCGAAAAAAGCGATGCCATTGCAGGAGAGACGATGGCGGTGATTGCCGCGGCAGCGACGGCGTTTGCGGGCGAGAATGTGCGGCTGCGTTCGGTTTCGATGCTGCCGGCTGCCCAGGAAGCGGTGAGCGCATGGTCGCAGCAGGGACGGGCAGTGGTGCAGACGTCGCACAATCTGCGCTCGAGGTGAGAGAAGTCCCGCAGAGCAGCGGCGGAAAGGAAGCGGCGCATTGAAGCTTCAAATCACGATTGACGGACGAGTTTACGTAGCGCAGGTGGAATTGCTGGAAGAGGAAGAGGAGAGCCCGCGACTGCCGAGCTATGCGCCGTATTCGACGCCGGCCCCGGCGGCTGGGACGCGCGGGTTGAGCCATGCAGGCTCCACGTTTGGCGACGACGCAAAGGTATGTCAAAGCCCGGTAACGGGACTGGTGATCAGGGTGAACGTTGAGGCGGGACAGGCGGTAGAGGCGAACCAACTGGTGATGGTTCTGGAAGCGATGAAGATGGAGACCAACGTGATGGCGCCGTGCGCGGGTACGGTGAAGAGCGTGCGAGTAACGGCGGGCGATCCAGTGAAGGTGGGCCAGATTCTGGTGGAGTTTGCATGACGCCGGCGCGGAGTTGCGGATTGGAAAAGGAACGAGAGGCTGGGGAGATGAGCGACGCCGCGCAAATGCTAAGGCAGGTTCCGGGGATCAAGTTTGTGGATCACGTGGCGATTGCCGTGAAACCGGGCGAACTTGAAGGCCAGGTGAAGGCGTACGAAATGATGGGATTTCGCGAGATTCATCGCGAAGATGTGGGCGGGACGGACCAGGTGCGCGAGTCACTGTTACAGATTGGCGAAGGGCCGAATCTGATTCAGTTGCTGGAGCCGCTTACGCCGGAGTCGCCGGTGGCGAAGCTGATAGAAAGAAATGGCGGCAGAGGCGGGCTGGCGCACGTGGCGTTTCGCGTGGAGAGCGCGCAGCAGGCGTTCGAGGCGATGAGGGCGAGCGGGTTCCAACTGATTGACAAGGCGCCGCGGCGGGGCTCGCGGGGGACCACTGTATTTTTTGTGCATCCGAAGTCGAGAGCCGAATTTCCATTCGGATTTCTGATTGAGATGGTGGAAGAGCCCAAGACAAGTGAAAAATGATGGCTACTGAGAAACTGCTCGAGGAGTTTCCGCCGGTCAGCACGGCGGCGTGGGAAGCGGCGATTGCGCGGGATCTGCGGGGCGCCGACTACGAAAAGAAATTGATTTGGCACACGGAGGAAGGGCTGGCGGTAAAGCCCTACTACCGGGCCGAGGACCTGGCGGGGCTGGCGTTTGTGGATGCCGCGCAGGGCGAGTTTCCGTTTGTGCGCGGCGGGCGGGCGACGGCGGACTGGCAGATTCGCGAAGAGATCGATGCGGTTGACGCGGTGGAGGCGAATCGATCGGCGCGAGCGGCGGTGGCGGCGGGAACTGAGGGAATTGCGTTCAGCAGCCTTTTGGTGAGCAGCACCGCTGAACTCGAGGTTTTGCTGGCGAACCTGGGCGAGGTTCCGGTGCATTTCGAGCATGCCGACGAGAGTCTGATCCGGCTGCTGATGCAATGGCAGAGCAGGCGCGGCCGGCCCACGGTTTCGACGGGATTCGATCCGCTGGCGAACGTTGAGTTTGCAGCGGAGGCGATTGCGGCTGCGCCGGCTGGGCTGACGCTGTTTACGATTCGCGGCGATCAATACGAGAAGGCCGGAACGAACGCGGTTGATGAGGTTGGGCTGGCGCTTGCGGCCGGAGTGAATTACCTGGCGGCGATGCGGGAGCGGGGAGTGGATGCGGATCGCGCGGCGGGTGCAGTCGAGTTCCGGTTTGCGATTGGAGCGAATTATTTTTTTGAGATTGCCAAGCTGAGGGCGTTCCGCATGGCGTGGGCGCAGGCCGTGAAGAGCTTTGGCGGAACGAGTGTCGGCGCACGGGCACGGATCGTGGCGCGGACTTCGCAATGGAATACGACGACCGCCGATCCGCACTTGAACATTTTGCGCGGCACGACGGAAGCGATGGCGGCAGTGCTGGGCGGCGCGGATTCGGTTACGGTTGCGCCGTTCGACGCGTGCTACAAGACGCCGGACGAGGCGAGCCGTCGGCTGGCGCGCAACACGCAGCTTTTGCTGAAGCACGAGGCGCTTTTTGCGCGAGTCGCCGATGCGGGGGGCGGGTCGTATTACGTGGAGGCACTGACCGATTTCATCGCCCGCGAGGCCGGCAAGCGGGTGCAGGAGACGGAGGCGCGCGGAGATCCCGGAAAGACCAGCTCGGATGGCGGGATGGAGCGCATGGATGCGGCGGCCGGAGCAGCGCGCGAGGTTGAGGAATGGCTTTCACCTGAGCATATCGCGGTGAAGAGTTTTTATGCGCGAGCGGATCTGGAGGGCCTGGAACATCTTGAGTATGCGGCGGGGATAGCGCCGTTTTTGCGCGGGCCTTACAGCACGATGTATGCGATGCAGCCGTGGACGATCCGGCAGTATGCGGGGTTTTCGACGGCGGAGGAGTCGAATGCGTTTTACCGGCGAAACCTGGCGGCGGGACAGCGCGGGCTTTCAGTGGCGTTCGACCTTGCGACGCATCGCGGATACGACTCGGACCACGAGCGGGTGATGGGAGACGTGGGCAAGGCGGGCGTGGCGATCGACTCGATTCTGGACATGAAGATTCTGTTCGACCAGATTCCGCTGAACCAGATGTCGGTATCGATGACGATGAACGGCGCGGTGCTGCCGGTGATGGCGTTTTATATTGTGGCCGCCGAGGAGCAGGGCGTAAAGCCGGAGCAATTGAGCGGGACCATCCAGAACGACATTCTGAAAGAGTTCATGGTCCGCAACACGTATATTTATCCGCCGGCGGGATCGATGCGGATTATCGGCGACATTTTTCGCTATTGCGCGGCGAAGATGCCGAAGTTCAACTGCATCAGCGTGAGCGGGTACCACATGCAGGAGGCGGGCGCGACGGCGGACATCGAGCTGGCGTACACGCTGGCGGATGGCCTTGAATATCTGCGGGCGGGCGTGAAGGCGGGGCTTGACGTGGATGAATTTGCGCCGCGGATTTCGTTTTTCTGGGGCATTGGCATGAACCATTTCATGGAGATTGCCAAGATGCGGGCGGGGCGGATGCTATGGGCGAAGCTGGTGAAGGGATTTGGGGCGAAGAACCCGAAGTCGCTGGCGCTGCGGACGCACGCGCAGACGTCGGGCTGGAGCCTGACGGCGCAGGACCCTTACAACAACGTAGTGCGGACATGCGTTGAGGCGCTGGCCGCGGCGCTGGGGCACACGCAGTCGCTGCACACGAATGCGCTGGACGAGGCGCTGGGGCTGCCTACGGATTTTTCGGCTCGCATTGCGCGCGACACGCAGATTTACTTGCAGAAGGAGACTTCGATCACGCGGGTGGTTGATCCGTGGGCAGGCTCGTACTACCTGGAACGGCTGACGCACGAGCTGATGCACGGGGCGTGGGCGCTGATTGAGGAGGTGGAGAGGTTGGGCGGGATGGCCAAGGCGATCGAGACGGGGCTGCCGAAGATGCGGATTGAAGAGGCGGCAGCGCGCAGGCAGGCGGCGATCGATTCGGGGCGCGACGTGATTGTGGGCGTGAACGCGTATGCCGCGGCGGAGGAGCCGGAGATTCCAGTACTGGATATCGACAACGACGCGGTGCGCGAGGCACAGGTGAACCGGCTGGAGCAGTTGAAGCGAGGGCGCGACGGAAATGAAGTGAGCGAGGCGTTGAAAGAGCTGGAGCGGTGCGCGTCAACGGGCGATGGAAACCTGCTGGAGTGCGCAGTAGATGCGGCACGGAAGCGCGCGACGCTGGGCGAGATTTCGATGGCGCTCGAAAAGGTGTGGGGCCGTTACGAGGCGACTACGCGCACGATTGCGGGGGTTTACTCGGCGGGAAGCGGGGGAGCGGAGGAATTCAAGAAGGCGCGGCGGATGGTGGAGGAGTTTGCAGAGGCGGAGGGACGCAGGCCGCGGATCCTGGTGGCGAAGATGGGGCAGGACGGGCACGATCGCGGCGCGAAGGTGATTGCCACAGCCTTCGCGGACATTGGATTCGACGTGGACATGGGGCCGCTGTTCCAGACGCCGCGCGAGGTAGCGCGATCCGCGGTGGAGAGCGATGTGCACGTGGTGGGCGTGTCTTCATTGGCGGCCGGGCACAGGACGCTGGTGCCGCAACTGATCGAGGAGTTGCGCAGGCAGGGTCGCGAGGACATCCTGGTGGTAGTGGGCGGGGTGATTCCGCCGCAGGATTACAAGTTTTTATATGAGGCCGGAGCGGCGGGGATTTTTGGGCCGGGAACGGTGATTCCGGTGGCGGCGCAGAAGATTCTGGAGATGCTGAGGGTGAGCGCAGTGGGAGAGCGGAGCTGATTGGCGGACACGATAAAGAGCGCGCTCTTTGAACGGCCCGGTTGCGGGACGCCGGAGGCTCCGCGTGTTATGAAGGCACGCAGGCCGCTGACGCGCGAGGAGTTTGTTGAGCGCATCTTGCGAGGCGATCGCATGGTGCTGGCGCAGGCCATCACCCTGATTGAGAGCGCGCGGGGGGCGGACCGGGAACTGGCCGAGCAGATTCAGGAAGATTGTCTGCCGCACAGCGGGAATTCGATCAGAGTGGGAATCACGGGGGTGCCGGGCGCG
>Ga0182014_10002001_pt1 | contig 26324 bp, 18 predicted proteins | sample 612S2DmetaG_FD_120489 | JGI IMG/M metagenome (GOLD analysis project Ga0182014, IMG submission 120489) | Permafrost microbial communities from Stordalen Mire, Sweden - 612S2D metaG | ecosystem: Environmental > Terrestrial > Soil > Wetlands > Permafrost | place: Sweden: Stordalen | collected... | reverse complement strand
GCCATCCAGGTTGTAATCGCCGATGCCCACTCCCATCCCCGCCTGTTCCACGCCGTCGTCGCTCAGCGCCACTCCGCGCTCGACGCCCTCTTCGCGGAACGTGCCGTCGTGATTGTTCATCAGCATCAGGCTGGCGCTCGTGTCGCATGCCACAAAGAGATCCGGCCATCCATCCTCGTCGAAGTCGGCCGCCACGGCGGTCAGTCCGTAACGCCCCTTGATGTTGGCGATTCCCGCCGCCACCGTCACATCGGTGAACGTGCCGTCGCCGTTGTTGTGGAACAGCGAGTGCAAACCCGTGGGAAGCCCGCGCGGGCCGCAGTTCACCCGAACGGTCTTGAACATGCAGTTTTGATTGTCTCCGGGCTTCGGCGCGCGGCTCAGATCGAAATCGAGATAGTTGCTCACAAACAGGTCGAGCTTGCCGTCCCGGTCGTAGTCGATCCACGTGCAGCCAGTGCCCCAGCGGGTCCGGTTCAGGCATACCCCGGCCGCCTTCGTGACGTCGCTGAAAGTGCCGTCTCCGTTATTGTGGTACAAGGCGTTCTCGCCCCAGTAGGTGATGAACAGGTCTTCGTACCCGTCGTTGTCGTAATCGCCGACCGCAACACCCGACGCCCAGCCCGTGCGCACGAGCCCCGCCCGCTCAGTCACATCCGTGAATGTGCCGTCTCGATTGTTGTGATACAGGCGGTTCGTGGCACTCCTAGGAGCTTCCCCGAAGCGTGTCCCGCAAAGCAGCAGAACGTCCAGCCAACCGTCGTTATCGTAATCGAAAAACGCGCACCCGCAGCCCATCGTCTCGACGATGTAGTCCTTGTGGCTTATGCCGCCGTAAATCGTGGGTGCCGTGAGGCCGGCCCCTTTCGCGACGTCCGTAAACCGAGCCAGAAACGGGATGCCGGAGGGTTTACCGCGCGGCGAGGCCTTCACGTTTCGCGTGGCCATCCCCTGCGCCCCCAGAGGCGCCGGGCTGAACAACAACGGGCCGCCACCGAGTAGCGGAAGAAAGCTTCGCCGGCTTAGCTTCATTGCGAGAAAAGAGATTGACGCCGGAGGTGCGACTGGAACCCACGCGCACACTGAGGTGCGCCGCATTCTGAGTCCCGACCGTTTGCCGATTCCGGCGCTCCACCGCAAAGCGTCATCCGCCATTGTACACCGCGTTTAGTACCTCTGCATGCGATGATGCGATGAACGATCCAAGCTATACGGCTCTCAGCAGGAATCTGTAAGACTCTGGGTTTTGCCGCATTTTCGGCCGTCACGGCAGTCTTCGGCCCAAGCGCGGCCGGATGATGGAGGAGACGTTCTCGTGCTTCGCCTGCCTGCACTCGAGTGCGGCTGACGGCCTCAGACGGTTCCGCTACCAGAATTCGGTGGCCAGGATGCGCGGGGGGGCGGGTTGGCCGTTGATGACCGTAGTGGCAATGATGACCTGCAGATTCTTGCGCCCCCAATTCGCGGGCGCTCGCCTTGCTAGTTCTTCCAGGTGGATCGGGTTGGTCAGAAACTCACCTGCCGCGATCGTTCCAAATCTGGACAGGCCGGCAGCCGCTACGATCCAGTGTTCGGTTTCCGGATCCCTGAAGCGCGAAATCATAGCCCAGTCATCGGTTACGAACGCATAAGGCTTGCTGCTGTCGACCTTCCAGTTCTTCATGTCCGGATTCTTGCGGTCGGCTATCCATCTGGCGGTGGTCGAAAGGCCGCCAATGAAGTGAAATCGCAGGTTGGCCGTCAGCCGGAGGGTCCACGGATTGTTGTAAGCGCCGATCAGCACGGCCGGTTCGGTCCTCAATTGCGGCAGGTCCATCAGTATGAACGGGCGGATCAGATAGGCCTTGCGGTAAGAGCGAAGGATCCCAGCCACGCCGGCAAGGGTGGACGCATCCGAAAGCGCAATAACGTCGCGAGACTGTTGGTCGTCAATCGAAACCGGAGCGGTGCTGGGCGGCGGCTCCGCCGGGGTGCCACTTGACTGGGGTATCCAGGAAGCACCGCCCCCCATCACAAGCAGCACGGCGCCGGGCGAGTCCACGACCGGCCTCCAGAACTGATCCATGACCGTGGTCTGCGGCTGGGTGAGCCAGACCGTTGCACCAATTAATAGGATCAGCGAGAGTGCAGCGCCGGCAACCCAAGCCCGACGATTAACCCGCCAGAATCGGAGCCAGCCGACCGGTTGGGTCACCAGGGCAAGCTGCGCCACCCCCTCCGGTGTGCTCACAGGTTCGAGTGTTGCGGGCTCCCCCGCCGGATGCGGTGCGTCCGCTCGCTCTGGAATGCCGAACTTCGGGACATACGACCCGGAATGCAAGTCAAGCAGCACTTCCCCCGGGGCAGCTAACTCGTGATAGTACTGGCCGATCCTTTTCCGAACCTCGGCTGCCACGATTCGCACAACAGGATCAGCACTCGTGTCGTAATCGGGGTCGCGTCCGAACACCTCAATACCCAAGGTTCGTTCCTTGAGGCGCTCCGCCTGTGCGTTCAGGGTGTGCTCGACGATGTAGCGCAGAAACGCCGGGTACTTCCTGCTGTTTCGGAAGCAGGGGCTGGCCAGGATCCGTTCCAACTGCGCCAGAACAGCGGCGCGTTCCCCTTCGGTTTCGGGCAACCAACCCGAGACCTGAGATTCCTGGGCGTGCCAGCTCTCGCCGCTCGTCTCTTTGCCCACGACCAACCTCGCCGTTTACTGTATCACAGTGCCCGGACGGGCACACCACAGGCTTTCTTTGGGTGCTTGGGGCGTTCTATACGGGGCGAAGAACCCGTCTGCGCCTCCGCTTCCGCTCCGACGGCTATCTGCAAGCGCGACAAGAGGATAAGTTGCACCGGCAGACCTGTTAGTGCCTCCGCATGCGATGAACTATACCGAACTATACCCCTGGGCGACGCGTGTGTCGCTTCCGAATCGAACCTTAACAAGCCAGCCAAAGTGGGATACAAAGGAGACGCCCGCCCAAGCAAGTCGAGACGGTGCCCGGACGATTTGTTCCCGAGGGGGTTGCTGAAAACAGGCTCCTGACCGCTCCCTCAGGGTCGGAGTTCGGATCACCACTCGATAATTCGAAGGGAGCCACTGAGCCGCGTGCGCAAGCGGAGGGAGCCCGAAATGCCTTTTTCAGCACCCTGTTGGGCCACCAAGAAGACTCGTGAATCGCTCCCAGCCGGGATTACCAGCCCGGCTCGGGTTTTCACACTCGCAAGTACGGAAAGTGAGGTTCGATCGTGCCTAAGGGAGTTAATCGTCGCGACTTTTTCGGCTTGACAGTTGCCGGGGCTGCGGCACTGTCCCAGGCGGTCCCGGCTTTTGCCGAAGTGCCGGGGACTATTGCCGTTCGACAGACGGCGGACGCGAAGAGGTTCGCGGAGGAGCCGGCCCTGAAATGGCAGCCGGCGCAAGGACCGTCGCACGACCCCATCGTGCTCGACCCATCGAGGACCTACCAGGAGATGCTCGGCTTCGGCGCCGCCCTCACAGACGCGGCCGCCTACATGATCAACGAACTCGACGCCTCCACGCGCGAAAAGTTCCTGCGCGAGTTGTATCATCCCTCCGAACTTGGCCTGGAGATGACGCGTATTTGCATCGGTTCCGCCGACTTCGCCCACTCGATGTACAGCTACGACGAGGGTGAGCCAGACCCCGACATGAAGCGGTTTTCCATCGAGCACGACAAGGCCTACATCCTGCCGCAGTTGCGGTCCGCGCTCAAGTATTGCCCCAATCTGGGTGTGTTCGCTTCGCCGTGGAGCCCTCCCGGCTGGATGAAGGCCGGCGGAAGCATGTTGGGTGGTTCGCTCAAGCCGAAGAACTTTCCGGCTTACGCCAAGTATTTCGTGAAGTTCGTGCAGGCCTACCAAGCCGAGGGCGTACCGATCTACGCCGTCTCCCCCCAGAATGAGACCGACACCGATCAGGACGGGCGCATGCCGGCCTGCGTTTGGGCCCAGGAACATGAGATCGTGTTCGTCAGCCAGCACCTCGGCCCGGCCCTCGAGCAAAACAAGATCCCGGCGAAAATCTGGGTACTGGACCATAACTTCAACCTTTGGGGCCGCGTCGTGAATGAGCTGGAAAACCCCATGCTCAGCCGCTACGTCGACGGCGTGGCGTGGCATCCCTATGTGGGTTCGGTCACCGCCGTCAGCCGTGTCCACGACCTGTTCCCAAACAAAAACATGTACTGGACCGAAGGGGACTTTGAGGCCGCGTTCTCGCTAGTCGGCCCCATGACGTTTGGAGCCGGTGCTCCCGGCGGCGCCGGCCCCGAAGCCGGCGCTGCGGCCGCACCCGAGACTCCCCCCGACCAGGACTCCAACGCCGGCATGGCCCAGGCGGGCGTGGGCGCCGCCAATGCCACGCGCAACTGGCTGAAAGGCATCACCGTGTGGAACATCGCGCTCGACGAAAACGGCAATCCGAATATTGGGCCGTTCCTGCACGCACGCGGCTTGGTCACGATCAATTCCAAGACTAAAGAAATCACCCGCACCGGCGAGTATTGGGCGATGAAGCACTACACCCACGCGGGGCGTCGCGGATCGAAGCGTTTCGATACACAGGGCGATCTGGAAGGACTTGCGCACGTAGCGTTCGTCGGCCCGAACGATACCAAGACATTGGTCCTGAGCAACGTCGGTGCCGCACGCAAGACGCAGTTGCGGCTGGGACATCTGATGACCGAGGTTTCCCTGCCGGCCAACTCCATTACCAACCTGACCTGGGCCTGACCCCGTGCGAGCCGTACCCGCCGCTGGTTCGGCTTCCGCCAGCGAACCAGCCACGGCCAATGGGGACCCGGTTTTACCAAGTCCCGAGGGAAAGGGTCAGCATCCTGACCAAGACCACCGCCCGCAGCGCCGAACAAATGAAGGCCGATCTGGATCGCTTCCGGCGGGAGATGGACACCGAGGCCTGGCGACTCGCGGTGACCAGAGATGCGGTCCACTGCTTCACGATCGGCTTTGAGAGCCGCGCGGAGTTCCTGGACAACTTTGGCCACGTCGCGGCGGATTTAGTGTTACGCTGCCACCTGAGTCGATCGATCCACTTAGGTTCCACCAGAGTTTTTCTGATGCTTGAGGGGCGCTCTATGCGCGGCGAAGGAACCATCCGCGCCTCCTTTCCGTACGGCCGCTGCTCAGAAACTCTCAAGGACGCTGCGGATGGCTTCGACGGCTATCCTCAAGCGTTGCAATAAGATAAGTGCCACCGACAGTTCGCTTAGTACCTCTGCATGCGACGAACTATACCGAACTATACCCCTGGGCGCCGCTTGTGTCGCTTCCGAATCGAACCTTAACAAGGCAGCCAAGGTGCGATATCAATATTGTGCAGCTTTGACGTTAGTCGGTCCACCGGCGGCGCGCCGATTCCGGAGGTACGTCGTCCTGTTCGTTCGTGATTCGGATGTTCGCAACCAGAAATGCGTAGGAGGTTCCATCATGCAGGGTGAATGCTTTGTGGCGGGAGCCGCAGGGCTTGAAACGAGTACTTCGCGTCCGCGCCTGATCGGATTCTGGCCAGCACTGGCCCGCGTCCTGCCGGTCGCTCTCCTCATTATATGCGTGGCCGGTTTCGGCCTTGCACAGAACACCAATTCCGGCGATATCCGCGGCACTGTTACCGATGCCACGGGCGCGGTGGTCCCAGGTGTGAGCGTAACGCTCCTCGACACCGACACCGGCGTGGCGAAGGAACTCGTCACAAACTCGGTCGGCCTTTACGACGCCGTTTCAATCCTGCCGGGGCACTACAAGATCACCTTCTCAAAAGCAGGTTTTGGCAAGGTTGTCCGCGAAGGCATCACTTTGGAAATCGGCGCCATCAGCGTAGATGCGCAGTTGGCTGTTGGAGCCGCTCAACAGCAAGTCGAAGTGACCGCCGACGCAGCCCTGCTGAAGACTGAAACCGCCGAGCAGTCGAGCACTATAGCAGCGGCAACCATGGAAGCATTGCCGAACGTGACTCCGGACTGGCAGAACGTCGTAAAAATGATTCCCGGCGCCACAGGCACGCCTGCCGCGGGTCAAGGCAGCGGCGGAACCGCGAACCCTGGCGTTGCCATGTCCATCAACGGTACCATGCCGTTCTACTCCAGCTACCTGGCTGACGGAGCTTCAATCCGGCTGCCGCACAGCGCCAACATCGGCGACGATCAGATCTTCGAGTCCATAGCCGAAGTCCAGATCACCACCTCGGCCTTCACCGCCCAATATGGCGGCGGCGGCGACGTGTTCAACCTGATCAGCAAATCCGGTGCGAATCAATGGCACGGGTCCGCCTACGACTACCTGCAGAACGACGACCTGAATGCCAGAAGCTTCTTCGACACACAAAAACCGAGACAACGGTACAACAACTATGGCGGGTCCGTGTCCGGGCCGATCATCAAGAACAAGATGTTCTTTTACTTCAATGTGGACCGTATCGCAAACCCCAGTCAGTCCACCTTGACTGCATCCATGCCGACGGCGGCGATGCAGCAGGGCGTCTTCGATCCGACCGTGTTCGGAATCATTAGCGACCCTTCCACGGGTCTCCCGTTCCCGAACAACTCGATCCCGTCAGCCAGGTTCGATCCTATAGCGGCGAAGATCCAGTCCTACTTCCTCGCGCCGAACCTTCCCGGGAACCTGATCGCCAACAACTACCGGACCCTGGGTGTAAGCACCAGCCCTAGTGCGAAGGAGTTTGGGCGCTGGGACTACAACGTCAGCGCTAAGAACCGGGCGACCTTCTCCATCTCGGAGCACGGTAACACCAGCCTTGGCGCCGGCACAATTTGTCCGATCAATTGCCAGCACAGCACGGGCGACGGCTATGACGCGCAATTTTCGGACGTGCACATGTTCGGCCCAAACGTCGTGAACGAGTTCCGGCTGGGGTTTGTCAGGCAGGGCAACTGGTTTACGCCCGGAAGCGAGGGTTTGGGATACCCGGCAAAACTCGGTATGACGTCCCTGAAGGCGGATGTCTTTCCGAACATCCAAATCGGTGGAACGGGCGGCAACAGTAGCCTGAACCCAGCGGATAATGCCACCTCCGCGATCTACATCGAGAACTCCTGGAACCCGTCGGATGTGGTGACGCTGATCCACGGCAAGCACATCTTGCATTTTGGCGGCGAAATTCTGATGGAACAGGACAACTCCACTCCCTGGGGTAATCTGAATGCCGGAACCTACACGTTCAACGGCCAGTTCACCGCTGGCGCGGCCGGCAGCAGTGTCGGCTACGCCGATTTCTTGCTGGGAGACGTGCAGGCGTGGAGCTCTCTCGTCGAGGGTGAGTCGGGCATGCGGTCCAAGAATCCGTCGGTGTTCGTCCAGGACGACATCAAGGTTCTTCCTAATCTCACTGTCAACCTTGGTCTCCGCTGGGAGGGGCATGGCGGCTTCAGCGTGATTTACGATCACTGGGGCACCTTCGATCCGACTTTGACCAACCCGGTGACGAATACTCCAGGAGCCATTTTGTTTGGAGTCAATAACCACCAAAGCAATTTCATGGCCAACAACTACAAGAGTTTCTTGCCTCGCGCTGGTTTTGCCTGGTCGCCGAAGAGCCAATGGTCGGTCCGTGGCGGATTCGGCATCTATACCACGTTGTGGAGCATGGACGTCGACGGCTCGCCAGTGGGCTTCGGCACCGGTTACGGCGGAAGTACCTCGGCCAATCCGGGCCAACCCCCGGTCATGCAACTATCGGGCAACGGAGCCAACCTGCCGTATCTGTCTGCATTAACTGGCGCCGGCAACTACAACGGGCAAGGAGGCGGAAATATACCTTACATGCCTTATAATACGCCGGTGGGGAGGGTCTACCAATGGACGGGCAGCGTTGAGCGGCAACTTGGCAGCGGTATCGTGGCGGAGGCGGCGTACGTGGGCAGCCACGGGACCGGTTTGGAGTTCCAGGAGGACATCAATCAGGTACCCGCCAACAAACTGGGACAGGGACAGGCTGGGCGGCCCTATCCGCAATACCAGGGCATCGGCCCTAGCGTTCCCGGCGGCTTGACAGGGCTTTTCAACAACTATTCGAACTACAACGCCCTGCAGCTCACGCTCCGGAAACGGTTTACTCACGGTCTAAGCGCGCAGTTCAGCTACGTTTACTCCAAGATGATGGACGAGCAGGATACGTCTGGTTGGGGCAGCCACTACGGCAACGCCGTCTACCAGGATGCGTTCAACCCGGCTGCCAACTACGCGATATCGAATTTCGACGTGCCGCAAGCACTAAAAGGCATGGTGGTGTATCAGATACCGCTTGGGAAGGGACACTCGATCCTGAACAACGGCATTGGCGATGCAATCCTTGGCGGGTGGCAGGTGTCCACGGAGTTCATGATGCAGTCCGGCAACCCGTTCACGGTGATTATGAACTCGGCTACCAACGATGGCGCGCTGGATGGCTCGTGGTATCCGAACCTCACCGGAAATCCCAAGGCGTCGAATCAGAGCATCAACGACTGGTTCAATCAGTTGGCTTATACGACGCCGGCGAACAATACCTTCGGGACAGACGGAAGGAATACCCTGCGGGGCCCGGACCTGGTGACTTGCGACCTGTCGCTGGGCAAGACGTTCAAATTCCCCAAATGGGAAAGGACCGGTTTGCAGGTCAGGATGGACGGCACCAACATTTTCAACCATCCAGGCTTTGGTGAACCGAACTCTCAGTTGTCCGCCGCGGCCCTTGCATCGGGCGTAGCTAACCCGGCTGTCGGCCAGATCACGAGTCTCACCGTGAACGGCCGTTACATCCAACTCTCGGCGCGATTCTCCTTCTGAAGTCCCGATAGAATAGCGCGTAACTGAAAGCCGCGCCTGGCAAGCCGATCGGCGTGATTACCAAGACATCGATTCAGTCAGGCGCGGTTCTTTTTTGCTGTGTCACACCCAGCGCGCAATCGCCGAAACCGGATCGCGCGATGCAGGAATCGTGGTCATGGCCGAGGTCTATTAGGCCCACAGAGCCACGAGGAGTCGAAACACTCTCGCGCTGCGGATTTTGCATTCATGATTCGGTTCCCCCTTCTTGTTTACACGCTCGCTTTGAGCACTGGATGCCGCCATCTGCCCTCATTTGCTTGATTTTCGTGGCGCAAAAAGTGACACAAGTTGACACCCACGCAGTGAGGGATCAGCCTTCATCGCGAAGCGTTGTGACAGGGTCGACGCGCGCCGCGCGGTTGGCTGGGAGGAATCCTGCAAGCAGGCCGATAAGCGTCATCGAGACGCACGCAACAGTGAGCGCGACAGGATCGAGTGGCGACACCTCAAACAACAGGCTTTTTATGACTCTCGTCAGCGTGAAAGCTCCCAGCATTCCGAGCGCAAGCCCCGCCATGACCATACTCAGCGCGTTCCGCAGCACGTGTGAGAGCACGTCAACTGGAATCCCGAGCGCGATCGGTCGGCCCGCGGATTGCTTCGAGCGCCTTCAGTATCAGTAGATCCAGCGTTCCGTAAGGCACCTCTGATTGCTGTTTCGACATGTAGACTACCGACAGCTCAATGGTCGGATACTTGCCGGCGCGGTGTCAACTGGTTTTGAGTGGTTTCCTCCGCTCGAGGATGCCCGCACCTGGAACAGGTTTGTTGCGTCGTCTCGCCGTTAGCGACCAGGTTCGTAAGGCGGACGAATATGCGTCCTCGGCAGCAGCCCCTTGGCTGCGTGGGCGAAGGCGACGCCGCGGTGCCGCCCCTTTCGGCCCGGCGGAAAGGCTGAACGAGTCCGGCGCATTTCGCCGAAGAGGCTCGCGAGCGCCCGCGTCGGCCTGCCAGCGGCGCCCGAGTTTTCGGCGACCGTGGAGCGAATTGACCACGTGCCGTCAAACCCAGAGAGTTGGCTCCCTTACACTTCGACTCTGTTGGGCGCACGAGAGCCGGTAGCGCAGTTTGGACGGGCTCGTTTTGAGACTCGGAAAATCTGTGGTCACGGTTTCCATGCCGGCCCGCGGACCACTCTTCCCGGCAGTGCGTTGGTCATGCTCCCGTGTTCGATGACAGGCACGCCGTTCACCAGCACATACTGCATTCCTTCGGCTAGCTGGTTAGGTTTTTCGAATGTGGCGAGGTCCGCGATCTTGTCGGCATTGAAAACTACGATGTCGGCCCACATGCCGGCCTTGATGACTCCTCGGTCGGCGAGCCGCAGACGGGAGGCTGGCAACGCACTAAACTTGCGAATGGCGCCGGGCAGCGTGAGCGCGCCGTCCTCACGGACATACTTGCGCAGGATGCGCGGGAATGTTCCATAAGCGCGCGGGTGAGGATGTTCCTGGCCCAGCAAGCCGTCTGGCGCCGTGCCTTGAGAATCGTTGCATACGCTGACCCAGGGCTGCTGCAGCGCGAGCCGAACATCGGGTTCGGACATGCCAAAGACGGCGACCTCGGTGGCGGCATTGTCGTCGATCAGGATGTCGAATATGGTATCGACGGGGTCTTTCTTCCAGAGCCTCGCGATTTCCGCGATGGTCTTGCCCTGCAGAGACAGTAATTGGGGGTTCTGGACGACGCAGATCAGGATTGCCTCGGGGCCCGCGATCTCGTCCCATTCGTTGTCCCACGAGGTGCTGGGGGTCTCGATGTCTTTGCGGATGCGGGCGCGAGTGACAGGATCTTTGAGACGTTCGATGAGTTTCGCGTCGCCGCCGTCGTGCGCCCATGGCGGAATGAACGCCGAGAAGCTGTTGAACCAGGCGGGATACGCGTATGTGTCGGCGCCGACTTCGATGCCGGAACGGCGGGCCCGATCGATATGTGCGACGATCTCCTCCATGCGCCCCCAATTCCGGCGGCCCGCCGCTTTAAGATGCCAGATTTCGACGGGCACATGAGCTTCGCGGCCAATCCGGACGGCTTCGTCGATAGCGGGGATGATCGCATCGCCTTCGCTGCGCATATGCGTCGCGTAGATGCCACCCAGCTTTGCTCCCTCGGCCGCTAGCGTGACCAGCTCTTCCGTGGTGGCGTATGGCGCGGGTGCGTATTGCAGTGAAGTGGATACGCCAACGGCACCGTCACGCATAGCCTCGCGCACGAGCGCTTTCATCCGGTCGAGTTCGGCGGAAGTGGGCGCACGATCGCCATCACCGATGACTGCCCTGCGCACCTGCGTCGCGCCCACGTAACTCGCGAGGTTAATGCCTATGCCCTGCTTTTCAAGGAGGGCGAAGAACTCGCGGAAGGTATTCCAGGAGGGGTCGATTTTGTAGTGTTCATATCCGGCCCGGTCGGCCGCGCGTATGGCGTCAGTGAGGGGTGCGGCCGATCCGCCTTCGCCGGTAATCTCGGTGGTGATGCCCTGATAGATTTTCGATGGGAGGTGCGGATTGACGAGGATCGATTCTTCCGACTGCCCCAACATGTCGATAAAGCCCGGAGCGACCACCATGCCGGCGGCATCGATGGTTTCTCGGGCGGTGACCGAATCCAGATGTCCAATGGCCGCAATGTGGCCGTCGCGGACCGCAATATCGGCTCCGTACCACGGTGAACCCGTACCATCGATGATCTGCCCGTTACGGATAACGAGGTCATAGTTCTGGGCGAACAGGCTCAACGGGACGAGAAACAGAAGCGTGAACTTCATTCAGCTAATATCCCACTAAACTGTCATCGCGGTGTTTTTCCTGACGTACCCGCGCAGACGTGGTTGGCGAGTCTTTCCGCGGCCGGCGAAACTCTGCGCGTGATCCTCGCGTCATCCTCCGGCTGAAGTTGCGAAAGGTCAGCAAACCACCGCTTCGTGCGCGTGCGCTTTGGCGAGAACGTAGGGGCCCTCCGGAATAACCGCGATCGTCCCGCCAGGCGTCACGCTCGAAGTAAGCGCTTCGATTGCGGATTCGATCGTGGCGTACGACCGGCCCCACAGCCCGTTGTGGTACTCAGGCGGAAGTCCAGGCGTATACCACAGAACGCGTTGGCGCGTGGCGACGATCGCCAGTTTCTCGAGCTGCCACTGATCGACAATTACGGGCGCGATCTTGATGCTCTCCAGGAATTCTTCGGCCGATGTGGCCTCCAGCAGCATTCGTCGAAACTCCGGCGCACCCGCGCCTTCCGGGCAGGCGGCCGCCAGCAGGATCTGCCCGCCCGGCTTCACGATGTGGGATGCGGCCGTCACGCCCTTGATGCTTTGGTAGAACGTGAGATCGAGCGGGTATCCCGCCGATGTCGTAATCGCGGCATCGACGGGTTCCTCCAGCTTTTCCAGCATTAGGTTCGACACGAAGTCGACCCCGGCTCGATGCGCCAGCTCCGGGTCTCCGGCGAAAATGCCGGCAATCGAACGGTCGCGCGCCAGGGCGACATCCACCAGGAAATCGTGCCGCGCCAGTCGCGCAATCTCGAGCAACTCACGGTGCAGCGGGTTGTCCTCGATCATGCCCTCGACAGCCCGCGCATCCCGCATAAACTTCGGGCTGTGCAGCACCTTGATGGTCTCTTGAGCGGCTAGCCCCGGGGCAATCAGCTTGCGCCCGCCCGAGTAGCCGAGCATCAGATGCGGTTCGATGAAACCCAATGTGATGTGTAAGTCGGCCGCGGCGAACCGCTCGTCGATATACACCGGAGTGCCGGACCTGGTTGACCCGAGATGGCAATGGGACGCGAGATCGCGGGCGTCGTGATTCACGACCCGATATGCCGCCGCGATCTCCTCTCCGCAGATTTCGCCGATTTCGCCCGCGGTCGCGGGCCGGTGCAGACCGGTGGCGATCAGAATCTTGACGTTCTCCCGCCGGATTCCAGCCTCCTCCAGCCGGCGCAACACGGGAGGGAGAGTGAGACGATTCGGAGCCGGCCTGGTGATATCGCAAATGGAGACAGCGGCGCTGCGTTTGCCGCGCGCCAGCTCGACCAGCGACAGCGCTCCAATCGGCCCGTTGAGAGCCGATTCCAGGGAAGTTCGCCAGTCGGCCAGCGGCCTGGCCGATCGGGCCTCGAGAACACGGTAACGGAAGCCCTCTGGCAGGTCCACGCCAATCCCAGTCTTCCCAAAGGCAAGATCGACTTTCATCACGACCATCGTACTACTAACTAAAGCGCGAACGCGCGTGATCCACCAAGCTCTTCCGACCCATCTCAGACGGGTGAAATAACTGCGCACGCCATCCGGCCTCGTAGACGCGCGGAAGATCTCAAAGAAAAAAGCCGACCGAGAAGTCGGCTTCGGACCAGGGGTCCGCCCTGTTGAGAGTCTCAGCGCACCTTGAACCTGGTCGAAAGCGCTGCCAGTTGATCGTCCAGCGAAGGTTTCTTGGCCGTGGGTGCCGGCGCGGCGGGGGCCAGAGCCTTCATGGAGAGCGCCACGCGTTTGGCTTTAGGATCGGCGGAGAGCACCTGAACTTTGACGATCTGGCCCGCCTTCACCACTTCGCTGGCGTCCTTTATATATCGGTTCGAAAGCTCGCTGATATGCACCAGGCCGTCCTGGTGCACGCCGATGTCGACGAACGCGCCGAAACGGGTGACGTTGGTGACCACGCCTTCGAGGGTCATGCCAGGCTTCAGATCGCCGATCTCGCGGACGTCTTCGCGCCAGTGCGGGGCGACGAACTTCTCGCGCGGGTCGCGGCCGGGCTTGCGCAGCTCTTCCCGAATATCGCCCAGCGTGTACAGGCCGACGGTTTCGCTGGCGAAGCCTTCGAGCTTCACCTTGTCGACCAGCTCCGGCCGGGCGATCAGTTCCGCCACGTTCACGCCCAGCGATGCCGCCATGCGTCCCACCACGGCGTACGATTCCGGGTGAACGGCCGTCATGTCGAGCGGGTTCTCGCCGCCGCGAATGCGCAGAAAGCCGGCCGCCTGTTCGAAGGTCTTTGGGCCGAATCCGGGCACCGCCAGCAGCGCCACGCGCGAGCGGAAACGGCCGTGTTCGTTGCGGTATTCGACGATCTTCTGCGCGGTGCGCTCGTTGATGCCGGCCACGTAGCGCATCAGCGCCCAGGAGGCTGTGTTGAGGTCCACGCCCACGCGGTTGACGCAGGATTCGACGGTGGCCTCCAGGCTTTGCTTCAAGCGGCGCTGGTCCACGTCGTGCTGGTACTGGCCCACGCCGATCGACTTAGGGTCGACCTTTACCAGCTCCGAGAGAGGATCTTGCAGGCGCCGGGCGATGGAAATGGCGCCGCGCACGGTGAGATCGAGATCGGGAAACTCCTGGCGGGCGATTTCCGAGGCCGAATACACGGAAGCGCCGGATTCGCTCACCGAGACGCTGAAAATATGGGTGAGCTTGGCCTGGCGCAGAAAGTCTTCCACCAGCGCGGCGCTTTCGCGCGACGCCGTGCCGTTGCCGATGGCGATGGCCTGCACGTGGAAGCGCGCCACCAGGCCGGCCAGGGTCTTAATGCTGCCCACCAGGTCGTTTTTGGGCTCGAAGGGATAGATGACCGCATGCTCCAGGAATTTGCCGGTATCGTCCACCACGGCGATCTTGCAGCCGGTGCGGATGCCGGGGTCGATGGCCAGCACGGTGAGCAGCCCGGCGGGCGGTGACAGCAAGAGGTTTTCCAGGTTCTCTCGAAACACCTTGATGGCTTCTTCGTCGGAACGGTCCTTCAGTTCCAGGCGCACTTCGGTTTGGATGGACGGATTGAGCAGGCGATGGTAGGAGTCTTCGACCGCGGCCTCAAGCTGCGGCACCCACTCGCCCTGGGTGCGAATCGCTCGCGCGTTCAGCCAGGTGATGGCCTTGACGCTGTCGAGCTCGATTTCAAACGTGAGTACGCCTTCCTTGGCGCCGCGCCGGATGGCCAGCATGCGATGCGAAGGAATCTTACCGGCCGGTTCGCTGTAACTGGCATACATCTTGAATTTGCCTTCCGGATCGGGCGCGCCCTCGATGGCGCGGCTGGCGACGATTCCCTCGGCCGCCATCATGCCGCGAATGGCTTTCCGGAACTCGGCATTCTCGCTAACCCATTCGGCCACGATGTGGCGGGCGCCCTCTAGCGCTTCGGCGGTGGATGCAACGCCTTTTTCGGGGTTGACGAACGAGGCGGCGAACGCTTCGAGCGGATGCGTGTCGTTCTGGTCCCAGAGCCATTGCGCCAGCGGTTCCAGGCCCTTCTCGCGGGCGATGGACGCCTTGGTTCGGCGCTTGGGCTTGAAAGGCAGATACAGGTCCTCGATCTCGTTCTTCTCGAGCGCAGCTTCGATGCGTGCCCGCAATTCGGGCGTGAGCTTGCCTTGTTCCTGGATGGATTGGAGGACGGTTTCCCTGCGTTCCTCCAGCTCGCGGAAGTAGCCCAGCTTTTCTTCCACGGCCCGGATCTGCACTTCATCCAGGTTGCCGGTAACCTCCTTGCGATAGCGCGCGATAAACGGCACCGTGCCGCCTTCATCGAGCAGGCCGATGGTGGCGACCAGGCTCTTCAACGACACATTCAGGACTTGGGCAATATGCAAAAGAACGGCCGTGGATAATAACTTCGATTCGGACATGGGGTCTTTCCAGCTCGGCACACAGAAGGCCGCCCGAATGGCGGCGAGCTTCCGTGGCAACTCCATGATGCCATACTGAAACCGATGGCTAGCGCAACTTTTTTCAAGCGGCCCGCTGTGCTTTTGCTGCTGGGACTTTGCGCCGTCGGCGGGCTCGTAAGCCTGGCCGACAAACTGGTTTCGAATCGCGGATCGGCTGAGAAGCGTACCGTGCTGGCGGATCCGTCGCAATCGCGCAATTGCCCCGCTTTTTCGCCCGATGGCCGGAAATTGGCATTTTGCGCCCGGCCGGCAACTGGCGGCCAGGGAGATTTCCGTATCTCGGTGAGCGAGGTGGCGCCAGCAACGGCCTCCGGAGCTGCGCTCACCCGAGGGGAGGGCAGCGAGACCAGTCCGGCATTTTCGCCCGACGGAAAGAAGCTGGCGTTTTTGCGGCTGAACGGCCAGGGCGCGCAGGCCGTGGTGGTGCCTTTGAGTGCGATCGGCGATGCGGCGGCGGAACGAGTTCTGTCACTCGGCTGGGACAAGAAAGACGTGGACGCGGAGCGGGGCAAGGATCGCCCTACGCGCGCGATCGTTTGGAGCCGGGACGGCAAGTCGCTGGTGGTGATCTCGCCGCCGGCTTTGGCGCTCCTCGCTCTCGACACCGGCAAGCTGCAGCGCATCACCAATCCCGGAGAAGACCAGGCCGACCGGAGCCCGGCGGTTTCTCCCGATGGCTACCATCTGGCGTTCGTGCGCGGAGCGTTGATGCGCGAAGCAGGCGGCGAAGGCGCGGACATTTATGCCTGCGGCCTCGGCGGCGGAGCGATCACACGGCTGACCTACGACAACGACGAGATCCGCGGCTTGGATTGGAGCGCCGACGGCCGCGAAGTAGCCTACGCGGCGGCGCGCGGCGCCGGCTGGCACTTGTGGCGCATTTCCGCGGCTGGCGGCAGCCCGCGCGAAATTCTCTCGGCCGGCAACGGAGCCGCCGATCCCGCCATCGCCCGCGGCGGGAATAAGCTGGCATTCGCCGAAGTGCCCGCGACCGAGTCCATCTGGCGTAGTAGGATCGCCGCCGAAAAAGATGGCGCCGGCGGCGAGCCGTTTATCCGCACCGAAGCTGCGGAGACGTACCCGTCGTTTTCTCCCGATGGGCGCCAGGTGGCCGACATTTCTGGCCAAAGCGGCAACCAGGAAGTCTGGTTGACGGACGTCGAGACTGGCGGTCGTGTGCAGGTTACCAATTTTCGCGGACCGGCGCTGCGCGGCGTGCGCTGGTCGCCCGACGGCAAAGCCCTGCTGGTCGACGAACGCGATGGCGGCGCTGCCATTTACGCGGTGGCGGCGACCGCACGCAGAGGGAACCCGCCTCCGGCACACCTGACCAGCGGGTCCAACGCTTCCTTTTCGCACGACGGCAAATCGACTTATTACGAGGTCGGCGGCACGATCTTCAAGGCCCACCTGGACGGATCGGGGGCACGGGCCCTGGCGTTGCCTCCCGCCAGCGCAGCCGAAGAGAGCGCCGACGGGCAGTTTGTCTATTTCCGGCGTGGACGCACCATCTGGCGCGTCCCATCCGCCGGAGGCAATGCCGAAGAGGCGATCGAGCCCGAGCGCTTTCTGTTCGGTTCGTCGTTTGCGGCCGTGCCCGGCGGCCTTTACTATTTGGAGTTCAATCGAGGTTCCCGCGCCGTGGACCTGGCTTTCTATCGCTACAGCACTTCGAAAAGCAGCGAAGTGCTCGGAATGAAGGGCGCGGAGGGCTCATTTGGAGCCGGCTTCACCATTTCTCCGGATGGGAAGACCGTTCTCTATCCGAAGATCGATCGCAGCCAGACGAATCTGGTCGTGATCGAGAACTTTCGTTAGCGGCCTTTCCCGTCGACGCGCTCGGCTAAAACCCTCTCCGCGGGCCGCCTTGTGCCAGCCGGCCCGGCATATCGGCCAGAATGTAACTCATCACCGCCAGCGATGCCGTGTTTTTTCGGAAGTCGTTCAGGTCGACTTTATCCAGCGTGTCCGTCTCGGTGTGGTGCCAGTCGAAGTAGTGAGTGCCTGTCGTGCGTTCCGCGAGGCCGGGCACGCCGTCGCGCACGATGGGGCCGATATCTTCTCCTCCGCCGCCGCCGGTGATTTCGCCGGCGCCGATCCCCTCCAGCAATTTGCCGATTTGCCGCAGCAGGCCCATCGAGGCTTCGTCCACGCTGGCGCCATAGCCGCGCGGCGCTTCGGCGCCCCCGTCCATTTCAATCGCCGCCACCTGGTCCTTGATCCGGTCGCCGATCCACTCGCGGTAGGATTCGCCGCCGCGCCCGCCGTTTTCTTCGTTCACCCAGAAAGCCACGCGCAGGGTACGTTTGGGCTGCAGTCCCATTTTCTTGATGAGCGCTACCGCCTGCAGGCAGGCCATGATGGAAGCCCCGTCATCCTGCGCCCCCTGCCCCACGTCCCAGGAGTCGATGTGGCCGCCGATCACCACCACTTGCTCGGGATGCTCGCTGCCGGGTATCTCTCCCACCACGTCGCCCGAATCGGCGTCCGGCTCCTGGTGGGCGCTCATTTCCAGGTGCACCTTCATCGGCGTGCCTTCGTCGTAGAACCGCGCCATCATGATGGCGTCTTCCGGCGAAACCGCGGCCGCGGCGATCTTGGGCTGCGAGGGGTCGTACTCCAGCGTGCCGGTATGCGGAATCTGCATGGCCAGCGGCGTGACCGAGCGAACCAGCACCGCCACCGCTCCCAGCGCCGCCGCGCGCGAAGGACCCCCGCGCCGGTACATCACGGTTGGGCCGTAGCCGCGGTACACCTCGTTGTAAAGCACGATCTTGCCCTGCACTTTTTCGCGGCCCAGCTTTTCCAGTTCGGCGAAATCGTTGACCACCACCACGTCCGTCGTGATGCCGCCCGGCGGCGTGCCCACGCTCATTCCCAGCCCGAGCATGTGCAGCGGCCTCGCGATCGGCGTCAACAGCTTCGCCGATTCCGCGCCGCGCACCCAGTATGGAACTTTGGTGGGGACGATCCGCACGTTGCTCAAACCGGCGGCCTTCATTTCATCCGCCCCCCAATGGATGGCGCGATCGAGCGAAGCCGAGCCGCTCAAGCGGTTGCCGATCCGGTAGCAGAGATAGGCGAGCCGGTTGTAGCCTTCGGTATCGGCGAGCGCGGCGTCGATCAGCTTGTCCGCCGTGTGCCTGTACTGCTCCGTCAAATCCTGCCCGAACGAGAGCTGCGATGCCGCCAGAGCGAAGGCGGCCAAACCGAGGGTGAACCGAGTCATACAGAACACTATCGCACAAGCGGAATATAGGCCGAGACACGCGCTCGGTATGCCGTGAAGCGATCCGGGAAGCGCGCCGCCAGGAACCGTTCCTCGGCGTGTACGCGGATCTCGGTGCCCGCCACGAACAGCGCCAGCGAAACCAGAGCCCATGGCCAGGAAGTGAATCGCAGCAGCGTGGCCGCCAGCATGGCCAACAGCGAGGCATATATAGGATGGCGCACCACGCTGTAGGCTCCCGAGCACACCAGTTCGTGGTCTTCCCACACCCCGGCGGTAAAGCGGAATTGACGCCCCAGATGCGCCACCGCGCTCCACGCCAACGCGATCCCCGCCGGCCCTGGCAACAACGCGCAGATCAATCGCGCCAGCCCCGGCGCCTGCCTCTCCGGCAATCGAAAAAAGAACGCCATGAAGATGGCCGCGCACTCCAGCAGCAGCCCGATCCGCGTAGGCCAGACCGCGGTGATCGAAGCCCGCTTCTGCACGTGTGGCACGCGAAAAATAAACGGATACGCCCACAGGACCCAGCACCCCAAGACTTCCCAAGTAACGACCGCGCGCATAGGGTCGAATATAGCAGGCGCCGGCATGTTAGGATCGATGCGAATCGAGAATGCTCATGGAAATCAATCGACGCGACTTTATCGCGGTGCCGGCCGCCGCAATCGCCACCTCCTTATTTGCCGCCGACGCGCCCGTGCCCTGGCAGCGGAAAATCCGCCGGCTCGGCCAGACCAATATGACCGAACACGATCCCGCCGTGCTCGATGTCGAGCAGTGGGCGGATTACTGGGCCAGCCTGAAGGTGGATGCCATCATGGTGAGCGTCACCGGCATTCTTGCTTTTTACCAGACCAAAGTGCCGTACCACCGCAAAGGCAAGTTTCTCGGCGACCGCGATTTCTTCGGCGAGTGTTGCGTCGCCGCCAAGAAGCGCGGCATCCACGTGATCGCGCGCATGAGTCCGGACCTGAATTGGGAAGATGCCGTCGAAGCTCATCCGGAGTGGTTTCAGCGCGACGCCGAAGGAAATGCCGTCCACCACACCGAAGACCCCCGGCTGTTCCGCACCTGTATGTTCACTTCCTACATGACCGATTACATGCCGGCGATCATGCGCGAGATCAACTCGCTCTACGACGTGGACGGCTTGTTCACCAACGCCTGGCCGCCCCTTGGAGTGTTGCCGGTCTGCCATTGCGAGCAGTGCAGGAACCTGCCGAAGGCGGGGACGATTGACTACTGGGACAAGTTCAACCAGCGCGTCCTCTATCTTTGGAAGCTCTACGATTCCATCGCCAAAGAGAAGAAGCCGTCGAACTTCTACTTCGCCAATCTTGGCGGTGGCATACGCTCCTCTGCCGACCTGGTGAAACTCGGCGAAGTTTGCGAATGGTTCCAGTCCGACAACCAGGGCCGCGGCGGTGACGGCACGCCGATCTGGGGATGCGCCCTGCAAGGCCGCGTGTGCAACGCCGTGCAAAAGGGCAAGATGGCGAACAACGTTACCGGAGCCTGGTCCACCGGTACACCCCGCTGGCGCAACGTCTATAAGTCGCCCCAGGAAGAACGCATGTGGTTCAACGAGACACTCGCCTCGGGTATGGTGCCGTATCACCATATCATCGGCGGCGAGAACGGAATGGGAGAGGACCGCCGCTGGCTGGAGCCCGCGCACAAGTATTTCGATTGGACGGCCAGGCACGACACCCACTTCGTCAACCAGCGATCGATCGCCAATCTCGGCGTGGTGATGGGCCAGCGCACTCATCTGTTCTACCAGCCCCCGCGCGGAGCTCTGATGCGGGAGTACATGGACGGGATGTACTACGCATTGCTCGAAGGGCGCTTCCTCTTCGATTTCGTGCATGAGGACAAGCTTGCGCCTGAGGATCTGGCGAAGTACTCCGCGCTGCTGCTGCCAAACACGGCTCTCCTCAGCGACGAACAGTGCCGGCAGTTGCGCGCCTACGTGGATGCCGGCGGCTCGCTGCTGGCTACCTTCGAGACCAGCCTGTACACCGAGCGCAACCAGCGGCGGCCCGATTTCGGCCTGGCCGATGTCTTCGGCATTCGTAAGGCTGGCGATATCGTCGCAACGGTGGGCAACGCGTATCTTGCCCGCATCGAGAAGCAGCACGCGATTCTCAACGGCTTTTCGAATACCCACTGGATACCCGGCGCGGAAAACCGGATACCGGTTGCGCCGGTGGATGGCCCGATTCTGACGGTGGTGCCCGGCTTCGTGGCGTACCCTCCGGAACTGTCGTATCCGGTCCAGCCGCACACCGACGAACCGGCGGTCGTGCTGCGGCAGAAAGGCAAGAGCCGCCTGGCCTGGTTCCCCGGCGATATCGAGCGCACCATGTGGCGATCCGGCCATACCGATCTGGCGCGGTTGCTGCAGAATTCCATCCGATGGGTGGCGGGTGCGAATCCGCCGGTTACCATCGAAGGCGATGGCGTGATCGAGTCCTTCGCATGGGAGACCCAGGCCGGCTTCGCCGTGCACGTCCTCAATTACACCAACCCCGCCATGCACCGCGGTTGGCTGCGGGAGTTCTATCCCATCGGCCGCCAGAAGGTGAGGATGTTACTGCCCCCGGGCAGGCGGGTGACTCGCGTGCAGCTCTTGCAGGCCGAAACGGACATCCCGTTTACCGGAGGCGCCGGCACGATCGAGTTCGCCATTCCCAGAGTTCTGGACTACGAAGTAGCAGCGCTTTATTCGGCGTAGGATAGGACCCCCGGGCCGGTCACTGGAGTTTGCACATTTTTCGCCGCGCAGCCATTCTGGCTTCCAGCTCCTGACTCGTATATCCCGCTGGGAGATCAAGGGCGGAGCTTTCCATGTCAGTCGATCAACCCGTTGCGTACCGCGAATCGCACCAGCTCGTTGATGCTGTGCACGTTGAGTTTTTCCATGATACGGCCGCGGTGCGCATCCACGGTGTAGACACTCAGCTTCAGCACGGTGGCGATCTCCTTGTTCGTCTTGCCTTCGGCTAACATCTGGAGCACTTCGCGCTCGCGGCTCGTGAGCAGATCGATCGGGTTCGTAACATGCTTTCGATAGTCGTCGAGTACGGCGCTGGAGACCGCCGGGCTGATGTAACCTTCGCCGCCGGCCACGGCGCGGACGGCGGCCAGCATGTCCTGGGCGGGCGAGTCCTTGAGCAAGTAGCCGCGGGCGCCGGCGCGCAGGATTTCCCGCACATAGACCGAGTCCTTGTGCATGCTGAGCGCGAGCACGCGGGTGTGCGGAGCGGACGCGGCCAGGCGGCGGGTGGCTTCGATGCCGTTGAGCTCGGGCATGGCGACGTCCATCACCACCACGTCTGGCTTGATCTTTTCGGCCAGTTCGACGGCTTCGCGCCCATTGGCGGCCTCGCCCGCAATCTCCATGTCGGGTTGCTCGGCCAGGATCATCTTGAAGCCCTGGCGGACTACGGCGTGATCGTCAGCCAGTAAAATGCGGATGCGTTTCATGCGGCGTTTCGGGGCGATACGGGAACCCGAACCTCAATTAGAACACCGTGCCCGGGCCGCGATCGAATCGACACGTCGCCCCCGGCGCTGCGGGCGCGGGCGCGCATGCCGATCAGGCCCATCCCGCCGCCATGGGGCTCGGCGGGAAGGCCGTGGCCGTTGTCTTCGATAGCCAGGAGAATTCGCTCGCCCTGCTGATCCATCCGGATGACAACGCGAGTCGCCGCGGCATGGCGGGCCACGTTGGTGAGCGCCTCCTGGGCGATGCGGAACAGGTGGGTTTCGGTTTCCTCGGCCAGACGGCCGGACTGACCGGGCTCCACCACCACTTCGATGCCGGTGCGGGCGGCGAAACCTTCCGCCAGCCACCGCAGGCCGGCGTCCAATCCGAAATCGTCGAGGATGGTGGGGCGCAAAAGCTGCGACATCTGGCGTACGTTGCCGATGGCCTCGTCCACCAGCCTGGCGCAGTCTTCCAGCCGTTCGGAGTGGACGCCGTCTTTGCCGCTCAGCGCCGCCAGATTGGCCTTGACGGCGGTCAGCGACTGGCCGAGTTCGTCGTGCAGCTCGTGGGAGAAGCGCTGGGCGGTGGCCTCCTGGACTTCCATCAGATGCCAGGAGACGCGCGCCAGTTCCGCCGATTGCGCCTCCAGACCGCGAATCAGCCCGCCGGCCATGCGAACCGTGAACGCGGCGAACCCGAGCGCCAACAGCACGCTGGCGGCGGTGAAGATCACCGTGGTGGAAACCAGCCGCGCCGAGCGCCGGTCGATTTCGGCCTGCGCCGCGCCGACCTTGCGGTACTCGGCCTCCACCAGCCGCGCCACTACCGAAAGAAAGGCTTCATGGTCGCGGAACAACTCCGCCGGCGCGAACGTCTCCGGCGCGTCTTCGGCCAGAATATGGCGGGCTTCGGCGGAAAAATTGAGCGAGGATTGTTTGAGACGCTGCCAGAGTGCGCTTTCGGCCGTCCTGGCGCCTTCGCCGGAAATGCGGTCGATATCGCGATCGGCCTCATTGAGCTGGTTCAGAATTCGCTCGAAATCGACCGAATCGGGGTCGCGCGCCAATACCGCGAACACCTCGCTCAGGCTGCTCTGCTGGCGCTCGAGTTCGTCGATCAGATGGGCGGTGACGGATTGTTCCTCGACCAGGCTGGCGGCGCCGATCTGAATGGAGTGAATGTTGCGCGCGCCCACGATGGCGGCGGCCAGCAGCAACAAGATCACCAGCGTGAACCCGGCAATCAGGGTTACGAAAACGTTGCGGTGGGTGATCTCGCGCGCGGGCATCGGAACGACTCTCACTATAGCTGAAGGATACCTGGAATCTTGCCGGCGGTAGCTCAACCCTAACAAACCTTAACCGCCAATCCCCCGAATTCGTCGGCTTTTATAGCCTGTCGAGGCTATCGGATATTTTTGCCGGTCGCCGCAAGATGGAATTGTGAGCGGGCAGTAAGGCCCGCCGGGAGAAAAGAAAATGAAAAAGACGCTGACAACCCTTTCACTGGCACTCGCCATGGTGCCGTTTACTTTCGCCGCGCAGACCAATCCGCCCGCCGCCGGCAGCACGCCCAGCACCTCGAGCACGGCGAAGCCGGCCGCGACCAAGACCAAAAAGCATGCCAAGCCGGTGAACAAGAAGAACTCGACCGCCGCGCCCAGCACCGGCGCCTCGAAGTAACTCTCGCGCAGCTCGGAGGCAAAGGGGGGCGGCGGAAAGCCGCCCCTTTTTCTTTTGTAGCGCCGGCGATCTTGTCGCCGGTTCGTTGGACTTCGGCAGCGACGCCCGTCAGTTAACCCGCGGCTGAATCGATTCTTGGCGCCCGATGGCGGCCGCGATTCATTTCCGCGGCCCAGCGCAGGTAGCGGAGCAAAGCTTTTCTTTGCCGCCAGGCGAGCGACCAGAACTGGCGGAACCGAATCCGGTCGGCATGGACACCCCAGTAGGTTTCCAGGCGCCAGCGCAGATAGGGACTCTTCCAGGGCCGCAGGCGGTAGCCGCGAGTCAGTCGCCAGAGGACGAGTATCATTGCGGCTGTTCTTTTTTGACGGGCTGCTGGAACTGAGAAGAATCCTTGACCGGGGGCGCGGACTGGTCCGGCGTGGCGAAATAGCCGCTGCGAGTGCGGACCGTCGGGTGGCCGGAAGCGTTCACGGCGATCCGGATCGCGCGGTAGGTCGAATCCATGGCCTGGTTGGTGGGCGTGTACTCGATGGTGTACTGATTGCGGATATCGCGCGCCACCTGCTGGGCAATACGGTCCACCTCGGCCAGTTCGTGGGGAAAGTAGCTCTCGCCGCCGGTGGCCGTCGCCAGAACTTCGAGCGCGCGTTTAGCGCGGGCGGCTTCACGCCGCTCCTCTTCGCTCAGCAGACCGACCGCGTAGATCAGCACATCGCTTTGCTGCGACGCTTTGACCAGGTTTTCCAGGCTGATCACGCTGGAATTATCGTTGCCGTCGGTCACCACCACCAGAACCTTTTTGTCGCGGTGGGCCTTTTCCTTCAGGTGATCGATGGACATGCGGATGGCGTCGCGCATGGCCGTGCCGCCGCGGGCATCGATGCGGCTGAGGGCCTCTTCCATTTCGCTGACGTCGTTGGTGAAATCCTTCCCGTGCGGCAGGTCGAGGAAAGCCTCGTCGTTGAAGTTCACCACGAAGACTTCATCTTCGTGGTTGGATGCCTTAACCAGGGCCAGCGCGGCGGCGGCCACCTTGGCCCTTTTCTCGCGCATACTGCCGCTGTTGTCGATGATTAAGCCGAGCGATACCGGCACGTCCTCGCGCTTGAAAACCTTGATCGCCTGCTGGACTTCGTTTTCGTAAACCGCAAAAGCCGGCTGTTTGAGATCGGTTACCAGGTGACCGTTCTTATCCACCACGGTGGCGTGACACACTACCAGGCGGGTGTCGGCACGGAAAACCGTTCCCGATTCTTCGGGCGCGCCGGAGTCGGGCGGTTTCTGTTGGCCGTTCAGGAGAAAGGCAGCCCCCAGCAGTGTCAAAGCCTTCAGGCGTTTATTGAACGGGAGCATAGTACCCCAGTCTCCAGAAAGGCCGGAGCGGCGGCAGCCCGCGCGGCGGAACGATCTTCACCAGGACATGGCGGTACTTACCATCGTGCTGCAAGTTGCCCGGGCTGTATCCCAGCACGTACTGATTGCGCAATTCCACGCCGATCTTGGCAGCCACGTCCGGCAGATCGTTCAGGTTGTCGACCGAATACTGCCGTCCACCTGTCTGTTCGGCGATTTCGGTGAGCAGGGCCGGCCCGTTGGCCTCCTCGGGCGTGCGGCCGCGCGCACCGGTATCCTCATAAATGCCGATGGCGTATATTTGAGTGTCGGCTTCCTTCACCAGGTCCTTGATCTCGTTCTCGGTGTAGCGGCTGTTGTTATCGCCACCGTCGGAAATAATCAGCAACGCCTTGCGCGGGTTCTTGGCTCTTTTCATTTCATGCAGCCCGAGATAGACCGCATCGAGCAGCGCGGTCCTGCCCTTGGAACGGGTAAAGGTGAGACGGTTCTGGATCTCTTCCAGGTTTCGGGTAAATGGCTGCACCAGATTGGCCGTATCGTTGAACTGCACCAGGAAAAACTCGTCCTCCGGGTTGGCGGTCTTGAAGAACTGGGAAACCGCCAGGCGGGACTTTTCCAGCTTGTGGCCCATGCTGCCGCTGCAATCGAAAATAACACCCACCGAAAGGGGCGCATCTTCGCTCGAAAACTGCGAAATATCCTGCTCCTTCTTGTCTTCGAACAAGCGGAAATTTTCCTTCTCCAGCCCGGTGACGAAGCGGTTCATCGGGTCGGTCACGGTAACCGGAATCAGCACCAGCGTGCTGTCCACCCTGATGTTCGCCTTGGGCAAAACCTCGGTTTTTTCGGGCGGTTTGGGCCGCGGAACAATGCTGACCGGTTGCTCCTGAGCGCCGGCCCAAAACAGCAATCCGAGGCTGAAGATGCCCGCACACGACAGCTTCATAACGGAGGGCAGCAAGACCGCTAGCCATCCTTTCTTTCCCAAGTCTAACACAGGGATTTTTGTGGTAACCTAGCGTGTGCCGCGTAAAATTCTGGGCGT
>Ga0182014_10002000_pt1 | contig 26338 bp, 20 predicted proteins | sample 612S2DmetaG_FD_120489 | JGI IMG/M metagenome (GOLD analysis project Ga0182014, IMG submission 120489) | Permafrost microbial communities from Stordalen Mire, Sweden - 612S2D metaG | ecosystem: Environmental > Terrestrial > Soil > Wetlands > Permafrost | place: Sweden: Stordalen | collected... | reverse complement strand
GCGGTGGTGGCGTGGGGGCCGAACCGGCTGGATGTGTTCGGCCTGGGCACGGACAACGCGATGTATCACAAGGCGTGGCTGGGTAATGGGTGGCAGGCCCAGTGGGAGGGCCTCGGCGGGACGTTCATCCCTCGACGTTGACAGAAATGACAGAAACCGTGCCGTGACAGAAAAGGCCGGTCCTAATGGTGAGCACCACGCACGGGATACGGACAGGCACTCGTCCCGGCTGGCGAGTCCGGGCAACGGCCCGGCGAGTTGGCCGGTGTGTCGGCGATGTACCACTGCGGGGGTCCGGGGGGTCGCCCCCCGGGCCCCCGGGCCAGCACAGCATGCGGGGGTCCGGGGGGTCGCCCCCCGGGCCAGCACAGCATGCGGGGGTCCGGGGGGTCGCCCCCCCGGGATAACACAGTACGGTTACTCCGTGCGCGTATATCTGGGATCTGATCACGCGGGATTTGAGCTCAAGAACCGCCTGGTGGCCTGGCTGTCCGAAGCCGGGCACGAGCCGGTGGACTGCGGGCCGCCGGTGTACCAGGAGGACGACGACTATCCGCTGTACGTGATGCGCGCGGCGGATGGCGCCGTCAAGGACCCGGGCAGCCTCGGCATTGTGATCGGCGGGTCGGGGAACGGCGAGCAGATCGCCTCGAACAAGATCCCCGGCGTCCGTGCGGCGCTGGCCTGGACGGTGGAGACCGCCCAGCTGGCGCGGCAGCACAATGACGCCAACGTGCTGAGCCTGGGCGCCCGGATGTACTCCATCGACGACGCGCTCGCCTTCGCCAAGGTCTTCGTGGAGACCCCGTTCTCCGGGGCCGAGCGGCACGCCCGGCGGCTGGCCGAGGTCGCCGAATACGAGAAGACCGGCCAGCTCCCGCCCCTGCCGCCGGCGCCCTAGCGGCGCTTGCGCCGGGGGCGGCCCCCCGCGCTCTTCGGGATGGCGATGGGACGGCCTCCGGTGTCCTCGCGCGGCCGGGCCCCCGCCGTCGGCTGCTCCCCGCCGGAACGACCCGCCGTCCGGGAGCGCGGTGCCGGCCCGGGCAACCGAGCCGGCCCAGCCTGCCCCGGTGCTGCGGCGCGGGCGTCGGCCTCCCCGGCGGCCTCTTCGTGCTCATCGTGCGGTCGCGAAACGTCCCGGGCGCGCATGGCCGCGCTGAGCGTGACCTTCATGCCTGCCATGGTGTCCTCGTCTCCTCCTGCGCCCAGTGTGTCACGGGCCGCCGGCCATTCCGGATGGTGTCAGCGTGCGCTGATCAGGAACGGGTCAGAAGATGACCGGGCACCACGGCGCGGGATCCCAGGACATGGCGGCGGACAGCCGCGCGAGCGCGCCGGCCCGGTGCTGGGTGACCCGGCCCGCGGCGGCCAGCGCGCCGAGGCGCGTCCCGCCCAGGTAGGCGGCGCCGAGTTCCGCGATGCCCAGCGATAGGTCGGCGGCCTTGTCCACGGGGTCGCAGACGGCTTCGCCGGACTCGTCTACCGTGAGCCGCCACGGGCCCTCGTTCTGCGGGAAGATGTCGTCGTGCACGTCGAGGACCACGTCCACCGGGCAGGCGTAGCGGCGGAGCGAGAGCGCCGCGGGCAGGTCGGTAAGGCGGGCCCACAGGCCGTCGATGACCGCCGGGCGCAGCCGCCGCGGGTCGGCCAGCTGGAACAGCAGCGGGTCATCGACGGGACGGATCGCGGCGCGGATGCTAGTGACCAGGTCACGGTTCAGCAGGTCGCCCCACAGCGCGGCGCTGGCGGCCGGGTCGGCGGTGATGAGTTCCTGGATGTCGAGCTGGCCGTCCGGCAGGAACAGGTCGTCGTCCCACCGGCCGACGCCGGAGTAGAGGGCGTAGCCGCGCGGGCCGTCGTTGTCCTCGGCCAGCACGCACCGCATCGGGGACCTGTCCTTCCGGTTCGTCTCGGGATCGTCGAGGACCCGGTTCCACCAAGAATCGTTCCGCGCGAAGAAACCCGGGCGCGTCTCCAGCACCGTGTCGTAGACCTTGGCCAGCTCCGCACGCGCCTGCTCGGGCTCGGTGATCCGGAGCCGGAGCTTCGGGTCGGTGGGTACGTCCCGGGCCAGGGCTCCCTCGCCACGCCGGATGGTGAACGTGTCGGTCCAGGACGCGCGGCCGTAGCCGTAGCGGCCGTAGATCCCGGACTCCGAGGCCCACAGCACGGCCAGCGCCTCGCCACGGTCACGGACGTCCGCCAGCTGGCGGTGCATGATCTGCCGCACGATGCCCCGCCGGCGATGGGACGGCAGCACGCCCACCCAGCTCACCCCGGCCGCCGCCGCGTTGGCCCCGGGCACGCGCAGGCGGAAGCTGAACGCCCCGGCGATGCCGACCGGGGTGCTGCCGTCGAACGCGGCGAGGCTCCGGTCGAACTCGAACCGGGACAGGATCTTGGGCCGCTGCTCCGCCGTGATCGGTGAACCGTGGAACGCGTGCTGGTCCACAAGGTGGAAGGCGTCGAACTCGTCGGGGGTGATCGGCCGGATTGGGTAGCGCTCCGTCATGTTGCCTTGCTACACCGGGCGGCGGCGGATAGCCAGCCGTTTAAGCGCCCCGGAGCCCCTGAGCGGCGGGGGGCCGGCACCGCCGGGCGGGGCGTGCCGGCCGTTGATCACGACCCGATTGCGGATACAGTGCCGCCATTATGGTTTCCCGCCCCGCACGCTTCCCGCAGCGAGCCCGCCGCGGCCTCCGGGCCCGCGGGCAGCAGGTGCGTGCGGTGCTGAGCAGGCAGTTCATCACGCGGAACCGGCGGCTGGCCTTCGCCCTCGCGCTGGCCATCGTGGCCATCGGGGTGGCGGCGGTGCACCTGTCGAGGGAGTGGTTCTCGCCCGGGGTGATTATCCTGCCGATCCTCGCGGGTGGCATGCTGCTGTGGGTCCGGGCCCTGCGCGTCCTGTTCGTGATCGCCGCCGCCACCATCGCCTACGACATCACGTCACACCGGGCCGGCCCGGGCATCGTCGCGACGATCGTGGTGACCGCGCTCTTCGCGGACGTGCTGGCGCGGACGCGGGCGAAGCTGGGGCTGCAGGGACTGCGCGGCGACCAGATGCTCATCGAGCTTCGTGACCGGATCCGCGAACAGGGCAAGCTGCCGCCACTCAGCGAGGGGTGGGGCTCGGATGTGATCCTCCGCCCGGCCGGCGGGGCGTCGTTCGGCGGCGACTTCGTCGTCTCCTACTCCGACGGCAAGACCGTCGAGGTCGCGCTCGTCGACGTATCAGGCAAGGGCATCGACGCGGGCACGCGGGCCCTGCTGCTGTCCGGGGCGCTGGGCGGCCTGCTGGGGTCCGTGCCGAGGACCGACTTTCTGGCCGCGGCCAACGCTTACCTGCGCCGCGGCCGGTGGAATGAGGGCTTCGTCACCGCGGTGCACCTGTCGCTCGACCTGACGTCGGGGGAGTACGTGGTCTCCTCGGCCGGTCATCCGCCGGCCGTGCACTACGACGCGGCCAGCGGCCGGTGGCGCATCACCCAGGCGCGCGGCATCGTCCTCGGCGTCGTCCCGGACCTGCAGGCGGTCCCGACCAATTCCGAGGAGGGGGTCCTGCGCCGCGGGGACGCCCTGATGCTCTATACCGACGGTCTGGTCGAGGCCCCCGGGCGGGACATCGACGCCGGCATCGACAAGCTCCTCGGTGAAGCGCAGCGGCTGGTCACGAAGGGGTTCCAGGCCGGCGCGGCCGACCTGGTCACGACCCTGCAGCGGGACGTGGGCAGTTCCGACGACTGCGCCCTCGTCCTCCTCTGGCGCTCCTGAGCTCTACCGGCCACCGGCGTTCCTGAGCTCCACCGGCCCAGCGCGGCGCCCTCATCCGGGTCTCCCGGCCTCGCCGCGCACACCGTCGCCGGGCCTGCTGTCACCGGCCGGGCCGCGGCGCCGGGCGCCGGATCTGGATAGAAACGAGAATTGCCATCACTTCATAGCGCTCAGTAACGCCTGCGGGCGGAATATACGGCAGTTTTCCGTTGCTATCATCCGGCACGCGGAAGTGCGCCGTCCCCGGGGCGGCGGCGCATACCCGCGCGGCCTACTAACGCCAGGTGGACCCGGGTAACCCGTCGTAGCGTGCGTACATTGTGCGGGTCGCCGGCTATCGCGTACGCAGAGTTGACGTTTACCGGCGCATTATTGCCGTGCGACGGTAAACCTGCATCGATGCTGCGTCGGATATGTATCGAATTTGTATCCATTAGATATCGCGAAGATGTCGCGCGCGCGGAACGCTGCTGCTCAGCGACGGCTCCCGGGCGAGCACGCAGCGGAAGCGGAGATGTTCCGACTTATATCATCAAGAGCTTTGCATATGCAAATTATTATCCTGGGCGCAGCCGGTATGCTCTTGTGACCACGATGAAACTCTGCTGAGCTGGGACAGGAAAAGCGCGCGGGCCGGCTGTGAAAAGTGCCTGGCAGTGAGGGTAAACGCGGTCTCGCGCGATGCGGTGGAAACGCCCGCTGGCCTGTCCCGATAGCCCAATCCCCGACACGTGCGTCAGGTGACGTGGGTGTCATTGTTTGCATTCATTCGCCGGGACCCCCGAAACTATGGACCATGGCTGCTAACGCGAGCGGTACTGAGCATGCGCCAACTCAGGCGGCGTCTCAGGCCATGCCCGCGCCCGCCCCGCGCCCGCCCGCCCGGCCCGACGAGCCTGCGCCCGCCGAGCTCGCGCCCGCCCAGCCCGTATCGTCCCAGGCCGGTCCCGCATCGGGCGGCCCTGCGCAGCCCGAGACCGCCGAAGAGATCACGCTGGAGGCGGCGGCCAAGGCGTCCGCCGAGAACTTCCCGGTGGCCATGCGCATCTTGCCGGCCCGGTACCGGCGCCATCTCATGGCGCTCTACGGTTTCGCGCGGCTGACCGACGACATCGGGGACGAGACAGCGCCCGCGGCCCGGGCCCGGCTCCTCGATGACCTCGAGGCCGACGTGGCGCGCATCTACGACGGCGGCACTCCCCCGCGCCTGGCCGCGCTGCGGGAACTGGCCGTCACGGTGGCCGAGTGCGGGATCCCCGCCCAGCCACTGCTCGACCTGATCCAGGCCAACCGGCAGGACCAGGTCGTCACCCGGTACGAGACATACGCGGACCTGGCCGGCTACTGCCGGCTGTCGGCCAACCCGGTCGGCCTCGTGGTGCTGCACATCTTCGGTGCCGCGTCCGCGGAGCGCGAGCGGCTCTCGGACAACATCTGCACTGCTCTTCAGCTGGTGGAGCACTGGCAGGATGTGGCGGAGGATCTCGCCAACGGCCGGATCTACCTGCCGCAGCAGGACATGGAGCAGTTCGGCGTGACGGAGGAGGATCTCGCGGCCCCCGTGACGGGCCCCCGCGTCCGCGCGCTGATCGGCTACGAGGCCGCCCGGGCGTCCGCGCTGCTCGACGAGGGAGCGCCGCTCGTCGGCATGCTGCGCGGCTGGGGCCGGCTGGCGGTGGCGGGCTACCTGGCGGGCGGCCGGGCCGCGCTGTCCGCGATCGCGGCTTCCGGAAACGACGTGCTGAGCACGACCCCGCGGCCAGATAAACGGGAAACGGCCGGCCAAGCGATCCGCGCGTACCTGCGAGGGAGGTGAGGACGATGGATACCGCCGAGGCCTACCGGGCCTGTGAGGAGATCACCTGGTCGCAGGCGCGCAACTTCGCCTACGGCATCCGGCTGCTGCCCGTGGGCAAGCGGCAGGCCCTGGCCGCCCTCTACGCCTTCGCCCGCCGGATCGACGATATCGGCGACGGGACGATGCCGCCTGCCGCCAAGCTTGCGGCGCTGGAGGAAGCCCGGGCTGAGGTGCTGGGCATGACGCGCCCCGGCGGTGTGCCCGACGTGCCCAGCGACCCGGCCGCCGCCGAAGACGACCCCGTCCTGGTCGCCCTGGCCGACACCGGCAAGCAGTTCGCCGTGCCCATGCAGGCGTTCGGGGAGCTCATCGATGGTTGCGCCGCCGACGTCAACGGCACCTTCTACGGCACGTTCGGCGACCTGCTGCACTACTGCCGCTGCGTGGCCGGGTCCATTGGCCGGCTGTCCCTCGGGGTCTTCGGCGCGCCCGACATGGCCGTGGCCGCGCCGCTGGCCGACTCCCTCGGGGTGGCCCTGCAGCTCACGAACATCCTCCGGGACATCCGCGAGGACTACCGCAACGGCCGGGTCTACCTTCCGGCCGAGGACCTCGATCGCTTCGGGTGCACGCTGAAGCCGCCCGCCGGCGTCCCGGACCCGGCCGCCGAGCCGGCCGCGGACCCCGCCGAGGAGGCCCGGCTCGTCCAGGTCATCGAGTTCGAGGCGAACCGTGCGCGGGACTGGTACGCGACCGGCCTGCGGCTGCTGCCCATGCTCGACGGGCGCAGCGCCGCGTGCACCGGCGCGATGGCCGGCATCTACCGCAAACTGCTGGACCGCATCGCGGCCGAGCCGGCCGCCGTGCTGCACGGCCGGCTTTCGCTGTCCCCGCGGCAGAAGGCGATGGTGGCCATGAGCTCGCTCGCCCGCCCGATGCTGCCCGGCGCCAAGGGACGGCAGCGGTGAACGCCGCGGTACGGCCCGCGCCCGGGCCGCGGCGCGTGGTGGTGATCGGCGGCGGCCTGGCCGGGATCACCGCGGCGATCGCGCTGTCCGAGGCCGGGGCCGCCGTCACGCTGCTGGAGGCACGGCCACGGCTGGGCGGTGCCACCACCTCGTTCAACCGCGGGGCGCTCGTGGTCGACACCGGCCAGCACGTGTTCCTGCGCTGCTGCACGGCCTACCGCGGGCTGCTGGCGCGGATGGGGATGACCGGCTCGGTGCGTATCCAGGACCGGTTCGACGTCACCGTGCTCTCCCCCGGCGGGAGGGCGCGGCTCCGGCGGAACGGGCTTCCCGGCCCGCTGCACATGGGCGCGACGCTGGCCCGCTACCCGATGCTGTCCCTGGCCGAACGGGCCCGGGTGACCCGCGCGGCCCTCGCCATGCGGATGCTGAATCCGGCCGACCCCGCGCTGGACAGCCAGCGGCTCGGTGACTGGCTGGCGGCGCACGGGCAGGACGAGCGGACCCGGCGGGTCCTCTGGGACCTGTTCACCGTCTCCTCCCTGAACATCGACGGCGACGACGCGTCGCTCGCGCTCGCCGCGACCGTGGTGAAAACCGCGCTGCTCGGCAAGAAGGACGCCGCGGACATCGGCGTGCCGCTCGCGCCGCTCGGCGAACTGCACGGCACGGCGGGCCTGGCGCTGCTGCGCCGTCTCGGTGCCGATGTCCGGCTGGGCGTCAAGGCCGCCGCGGTGGAGCAGACCGGTGGTGAGTATCTCGTCCGCCTGGCCCGGGGCGAGGGCGAGAGCGACGGTGATGAGGGGCCGGACACCCGTGGCACCATCGCCGCGGACGGCGTGGTGCTCGCGACGCCGGCGTACACGGCGGCCAAGCTGGTGCCGGCCGCCGCGGGTGTGCCGTCCGGGACCTGGCCGGATCTGGGCACGTCGCCGATCATCAACGTGCACGTGATCTACGACCGGCGGGTCACCCGGCTGCCGTTCGCGGCGGCCGTGGACTCGCCCGTGCAGTGGCTGTTCGACCGGACCGAGATTTCCGGGTTCGGCGCGAGCGGCCGCGGGCAGTACCTCGCGGTGTCGCTGTCGGCGGCGGAACCGTACGTGGACGTGCCCGCGGCCCGGCTGCGGGAGATGTTTGTGCCGGCGCTGGCCGGGCTGCTGCCCGGCGCGCGGGACGCGCGGGTCAGCGAATTCTTTGTCACCAGGGAGCGGCGGGCGACGTTCCGCCAGGGTCCGGGATGCGGGCGGCTGCGGCCGCAAGCGGCCACCGCGCTGCCCGGCCTGACGCTCGCGGGGGCATGGACCGATACCGGATGGCCGGACACGATGGAGGGCGCGGTGCGCAGCGGACTGAACGCGGCGATTGAGCTGAGACGGGGCCTGGGCGGCCTGGGCGGGGGAAGCCCGGTACCAGGTGCGGGGCTGCGCGTGGGAGCGTCCGCGTGACCGCCGTGATGCCGGCGGGCGTGGGACTGGCCCGCGACGTCGTCGGCCCGGCCATGGAGGCGGCCGTGTCCCGGCTGTCGCCCGAGGTCCGGGCGGTCGCCGCCTATCACCTCGGGATGACCGACGCCGAGGGCAACCCGTCCGGCGCGGGCGCGGGCAAGGCCCTGCGGCCGGCCCTGGCCCTGCTGTCGGCGCGTGCGGCCGGGGCGCCGTCCGAGCGCGGCGTGACGTCGGCCGTGGCCGTGGAACTGGTGCACAACTTCTCCCTGCTGCACGACGACATCATGGACGGCGACACCGAACGCCGGCACCGGCCCACCGCGTGGACGGTGTTCGGCGTGGGCGCGGCGATCCTGGCCGGCGACGCGCTGCTCGCCTTGGCGCAGGACCTGCTGCTGGAGGACAGCGCGCCGCAGGGACTGTGGGCGGCCCGGTGCCTGTCCGTCGCGGTGCAGCGGATCATCGCCGGGCAGGGCGCCGACCTCGCGTTCGAGAAACGGGACGACGTCGGCCTGACCGAATGCCTGGAGATGGCCGGGGACAAGACGGCCGCGCTGATGGCCTGCGCGTGCAGCATCGGCGCCATTCACGCCGGGGCGGCGCCCTCGCTGGCCATGGGGCTGGCCGGTTTCGGGGCCCATATCGGCCAGGCGTTCCAGCTCACCGACGACCTGCTCGGGATCTGGGGCGCACCCGAGGTCACCGGCAAGCCGGTCCAGTCCGATCTGCGGGCGCGCAAGAAGTCGCTGCCGGTCGTCGCCGCGCTCAACAGCGGTACCACGGAAAGCCGGGAGCTGGCCGTACTGCTCGCCCGCCCGGACGACCTGGGCGAGGAGGACCTGGCCCACGCGGCCGGGCTCATCGAGGCCGCGGGCGGCCGGCGCTGGGCCGAAGCCGAGGCGGACTCGCAGCTCAGCTCGGCGAGCAAATGCCTCGCCGAGGCCGACATCCCCGAGGACGTACGGGCCGAGTTCATGGCGATCGCGGAGTTCATCACGGCCCGGCAGTGGTAACGCCGCCAGGCAGGCAAACCGGCGGCCAGAAGGCGGGAACACCGACCGGGGCTCATTCCCGGGAAACGGGCCGGACTCAGCCGGGCGGCGCGGAGGCCCGGTGACGGGGCCACGGGATTCAGAGGGCAGGAAGGAGAGAGCGGTATGACGGTCACGCACGCGCGCGGCGAGATGGCGGACGGCCCGGTGGATCCGGCCCGGACCGCAGCCACGGCAGGCCCGGCGCGCCCGGCGCCCGAAGTGGCCCGCGAGGCACTCGCGCGCGCTCGTGATCACCTGCTCAGCCTGCAGGACGAGCAGGGCTGGTGGCAGGGCGAGCTCGAGACCAACGTCACCATGGACGCCGAGGACCTGCTGATGCGGGAGTTTCTCGGGGCCGGGGACGCCGGGCACACTGCCGCCGAGGCGCGCTGGATCCGCTCTCAGCAGCGTGCCGACGGTACCTGGGCCAACTTCTACGGCGGCCCCGGAGACCTGTCGACCACGATCGAGGCCTACGTCGCGCTGCGACTGGCCGGCGACGAGCCGTCCGCGCCGCACATGGCGCGGGCCGCGGCATGGATCCGCGCCCAGGGCGGCCTGGAGGCGAGCCGCGTCTTCACCCGGATCTGGATGGCCATGTTCGGCGAGTGGCCGTGGGACGACCTGCCGGTCATCCCGCCGGAGCTGATCTACCTCCCGGCCTGGTTCCCGCTCAACATCTACGACTGGGGCTGCTGGGCCCGGCAGACGATCGTCGCGCTGGCCATCGTCTCCTCCCAGCGACCGGTCCGCAAGCTGCCGTTCGGCGTCCCGGAACTGCGCACCGGCGTCACTCCGCGCAGCCGCCCCAGCGACCCCTGGGCGAAGGTCTTCGACCGCCTCGACCGGGCCATGCACGCCTACCAGCGCCGGGCCCTGATCGGCCGGGCGGCCCGCCCGGGCCGCGCGGTGCGGCGGGCCGCGCTGCGCCGCTGCGCGGACTGGGTGATCGCCCGGCAGGAACGCGACGGCTGCTGGGGCGGTATCCAGCCGCCCTGGGTCTACTCACTGATCGGCCTCAACCTGCTCGGCTACCGCCTGGACCACCCGATCATCGCGCGCGGCCTGGCCGGGCTGGACCGGTTCACGGTCAAGGAGGACTCACCCGAGGGACCCGTGCACCGTCTCGAGGCGTGCCAGTCGCCGGTCTGGGACACGGTGCTGGTGATGGTCGGGCTGGCCGACGCGGGCCTGCCCGCCGACCATCCGGCTCTGGTCCGGGCGGCCGGGTGGGTGATCGGCGAGGAGATGCCCGGCCCCGGCGACTGGCAGGTCCGCCGGCCGGACCTGGCGCCCGGCGGGTGGTCGTTCGAATTTGACAACGATTATTACCCCGACACCGACGACACCGCCGAGGTCATCCTCGCGCTGCGCCGCGTCACGCGGCCGGCCCCGGCGAGCGCGCGGCCGGCCATCGACCGCGCGGTGCGCTGGCTGACCGGTATGCAGTCCAAGGACGGCGGGTGGGGGGCGTTCGACGCCGACAACACCCGCGAGATCGTCACCAAGCTGCCGTTCTGCGACTTCGGCGCGGTGATCGACCCCCCGTCGGCGGACGTCACCGCGCACATCGTCGAGGCCCTCGCCGCCGAAGGCCTGGCCGCGAGCAAGGCCGCCCGGCGCGGCGTGGTCTGGCTGCTGCGCCACCAGGAACCGGACGGCTCCTGGTTCGGGCGGTGGGGCGCGAACTATATCTACGGCACCGGCGCGGCCGTTCCGGCGCTCATCGCCGCCGGGGTGCTGCCGTCCAAGCCGGCCATCCGCCGTGCGGTCGCCTGGCTCGAGGCCCACCAGAATCCGGACGGCGGATGGGGCGAGGACCTTCGGTCCTACGACGACCCGGCGCTGGCCGGCCGCGGTACCTCCACCGCCTCCCAGACGGCGTGGGCGCTGCTGGCGCTGCTGGCGGCGGGCGGCGCGGACCGCGCGGTGGAACGCGGGGTCGCCTGGCTGGCCGCCACCCAGCGTGCCGACGGTTCCTGGGACGAGCCGCAGTTCACCGGAACCGGGTTCCCCGGCGACTTCTACATCAACTACCACCTCTACCGGCTGGCGTTCCCGGTCAGCGCGCTGGGCCGCTACGTGCGGGAAGCCCCGGGCGGACCACCCTCATCCGGGCCGGTCCCGTCCTCCGGGCACACACCGGGAGGCACTCGATGACCGAGCCGATCCACTCACCGCTGCTGATGCCCGGCCCGCCCGGCTTGCCCGACGTGTCCGGCGTCCCGGGCCAGGACGGCAAGAACGGCCGCGCGCTGCGGCCGGTGCCGTCGCCGGCCACGCCGCCCGGAACGACACGGGCGCCGTTGCTCGTCTGCGCGCCGCTGCGGTTCGAGGCGCGCGCCGTCCGGCGGGGGCTGCGCGACAGCGCACGGGCCGGCGAAGGAGCCAGCCCAACCGGCGCGGATTCGCCCACCGTCATGCGCACGGGCTACGGCCCCGCTCGGGCCGCCCGCCACGCCGAAAAGATCCGCCAAGGTTCGTTCGGCATGCTGGCCATCACCGGCACCGGCGCGGGCCTGGCGCCGGAGCTCGGCCCCGGCGACCTCGTCGTGGCCACCGAGGTCACCAGCGTCGGGGACGCGGGTGCCGGCGACGGTCCCGCGCTGCGCTCGCCATCCGCGCCGCTGCTGGTCGGTGAGCTGCGCCGGGCGGGCCTGCGGGCCCGCGCGGGCCGTATCGCCACCGTCGATCACCTGGTTCGCCAGGCCGAACGGGACCGGCTCGCACGAGGCGGGATGATGGCGGCCGACATGGAATCGGCGCAGCTCGCCGCCGCCGCCGGTGGCCGTCCGCTGGCCGTCATCCGGGCCATCTCCGACACCGCCGACCGGCCCCTGCTGCACCCGGGCATGCTGGCCGGGGGTCTGTCGGCGCTGCGATCCCTGCGCGCCGCCGGCCCCGTGCTGGACCGCTGGGCCGCCGCGTGCGGCCCGCGGCGGGTCCTGCTGGCCGGGCCACGGTCGTTCTGCGCGGGGGTGGAGCGTGCCATCGAGATCGTCGAGCGCGTGCTGGCCCAGCGCGGGTCGCCGGTCTACGTGCGCAAGCAGATCGTGCACAACACCCACGTCGTGCGCGACCTGGAGCAGCGCGGGGTCATCTTCGTGGATGAGCTGGACGAGGTGCCCGACGGTGCGCCGGTGGTGTTCTCCGCGCACGGCGTCTCGCCCGCCGTGCGGCGGGAGGCGGCCCGCCGGGAGCTGTCCGTCGTGGACGCGACCTGCCCGCTGGTGGCCAAGGTGCACAAGGAGGCGCTGCGGTTCGCCGCGGACGGCTACCTGGTCGCGCTGATCGGCCACCACGGCCACGAAGAGGTGGAGGGCACGCTCGGTGAGGCGCCGGGGTCGACCGTGCTCGTCGAGACCCCGGAGGATGTCGAGTCGCTCCGGCCGCAGGACCAGGACAAGGTCGCCTACCTCATGCAGACGACGCTGGCCGCGGACGAGGCCGAGGGGGTGGCCGGCGCCCTGCTTGACCGGTTCCCCGCCGCCCGCGGGCCGGGCACCGACGACATCTGCTACGCCACGACGAACCGCCAGCAGGCGGTCCGCGCGGTCGCGGTGGAGGCCGATCTGGTGCTCGTGGCCGGGTCGGCGAACTCATCGAATTCCCGGCGGCTGGTGGAAACCGCCGAGCGGGCGGGGACCCCCGCCCACCTGATTGACGGTCCGGAGGACATCCAGCTCGGCTGGCTGGCTGGGGTGTCCACCATCGGGCTGACCGCAGGCGCGTCGGCGCCGCCGGCCGTGGTCAGCGAGATCATCGACGTGCTCGGCGGGCTCGGTCCCGTCGAGGTGGGCGAGCGCGTCACCACGACGGAGTCAATCCGATTCAGCCTGCCCAAGGAGGTACGGCATTAAATGAGCGTGTCCATGCGCCAGAGCATGCGCATCGGGTCATACCTGATGAAGCAGAAGCTCACCAGGAATAAGAAGTTCCCGCTGATCGTCGAGCTTGAGCCGCTGTTCGCGTGCAACCTCAAGTGCGCGGGTTGCGGCAAGATCCAGCAGCCGCACGACGTGCTCAAGCAGCGCATGCCGGTCGAGCAGGCCATCGGCGCGGTCGAGGAGTGCGGGGCGCCGATGGTGTCCCTCGCCGGGGGCGAGCCGCTGATGCACAAGGACATCGACGAGATCGTCCGCCAGCTGCTGGCCCGCAAGAAGTTCGTCTTCCTCTGCACGAACGCCCTGCTGCTGCCCAAGCACCTGCACAAGTTCAAGCCGTCGCCGTACTTCGCGTTCGTCGTGCACATCGACGGGCTCAAGGAGCGGCACGACGAGTCGGTCTGCAAGGAAGGCGTGTTCGACGAGGCCGTCGCCGCGATCAAGCTGGCCAAGTCGAAGGGGTTCAAGGTCAACACCAACACCACGTTCTTCAACACCGACACCCCGCAGACCATCATCGAAGTCCTGAACTACCTCAACGACGACCTGGGCATCGACGAGATGCAGATCTCGCCCGCCTACGCCTACGAGAAGGCGCCGGACCAGGACCACTTCCTCGGCGTGACCGAGACGCGGGAACTGTTCCGCAAGGCCTTCGCCGACGGCCGCCGGAAGAAGTGGCGGCTGAACCACACGCCGCTGTTCCTGGACTTCCTCGAGGGCAAGCAGGACTTTTCCTGCACCGCATGGGGCATCCCGTCCTACTCGCTGCTCGGCTGGCAAAAGCCCTGCTACCTGATGAGCGACGGGTACGTGCAGACGTACAAGGAGCTGATCGAGACCACCGACTGGGACTCCTACGGCCGGGGTAAGGACCCGCGCTGCGCCAACTGCATGGCGCACTGCGGTTACGAGCCGTCGGCCGTGCTGGCCACCATGGGCTCGCTCAGGGAGACGATCCGGGCCGCGCGCGGCATCTGAGCACGATTGGCGGAGGAGCCCGGGCCCGGTACGCCCGGGCTTTTCCATCCGCGGGGCATCCCCTGGCCCGGGCCTTGGGTGCGATTTTTTGTCCGTAACGGACCTACCCGGACCGGCCGACAGCGCGGGGTCGTCCCTCTGACGTGCGCGGACTCCGGTGCTCGCGTTCATTACCGATTCGTGTCCAAGATCGGGGATTCTCCGGAGATGACCCGCAGTATCCATTCAGGAACCGCTGTCACTATCTGAGGCGGCGCGGCATCTTCCTGCCTGCGCCCGGCGCGTCCGCGCCGTCATTCCAGACAGGCCCCCGCCACCCGCGCGGGCCCCGGCATCGGTAGGAGCCCCAGATGTTCCTGACATACCTCCGGCGGGAGCTGCGCCGGCGGATGCGCCAGGCGATCATCGTCGCCGTGGGCCTCGCCCTCGGGATCGGCCTGGTGATCGTCGTGACCGCCGTCTCGTCCGGCGTCAAGAACGCGCAAGCCAGCGTCCTGCACGCGCTGTACGGCACGGGCACGGATATCACCGTGACCAAGACCCCGACCGCCGGCAGCGGCGGTGGCGGGGCCTTCGGATTCCGCGGCGCGACCGGCACCCGGACCCGGCCCGCGGCCGGCACGACGATCGACGTCGACAACCTGCGCGGCGCCGGTCTCGGCACGATCGGCTCCACCTCGGTGACCACGGTGTCCAAGCTGAAGGGGGTCGCGGCGGACGCCGGCGGTCTCACGCTGACCGACACGAAGATCACCGGCAAGATCCCGGCCATCAATAGCAGCGGCGGCGGCACGGGCTTCGGCGGCGGCGGCACCGGTGGCACGGGAGGCGGAGGCGGTTTCAGCGGCTCGCTCACGCCCACGTCGTTCGGCGTCGACGGCGTGGACATCGGCAACGGAGAGCTCGGCCCGCTCAGCGCGGGCAAGCTCAGCTCCGGCCGCACGTTCACGTCCTCGGACGCCAGCGCCAACGTCGCGGTGCTGGACTCCGACTACGCCACCCAGAACAAGCTGGCGGTCGGCTCGACGATCACGATCGCCAAGACCAGCTTCAAGGTCATCGGGATCGTCAGCGAGCCGTCGGGTGAGAACAACTCCGACGCCTACATCCCGCTGGCCCGGGCGCAGGCGCTGGCGAGCATGAAGAACGACGTGAACACGATCTACGTGTCGTCCACCAGCGCGTCCACCGTCAGCTCGGTCTCGAAGGAGATCTCGGCGGCGGTTCCCTCGTCCACCGTTACGAACTCCAGCGACCTGGCCAGCGAGGTGACCGGCTCGCTGGCCAGCACGTCCAGCCTGGCCAACAACCTGGGCAAGTGGCTGGCGATCGTGGTGCTGATCGCGGCGTTCCTGGTCGCCAGCCTGCTGACCATGGCCGCGGTGGCGCGGCGGGTCCGTGAGTTCGGCACGCTGAAGGCCCTGGGCTGGCGCAGTCGGCGGATCATCCTCCAGGTCATGGGCGAGTCGATCGCGATCGGCATCATCGGCGGGGTGATCGGCGTGGCCCTCGGGTTCGCCGGCGCCGAACTCGTGGACAAGCTCGCGCCCCCCCTGAAGGCCTCGGTCGGCACGACCACCGGCACCGCCACGCCGGGCGGGGCCCGCCAGTTCGGCGCGGGCGGCACCGGCACCGGCGGCGGCTTCGGCGGCGGCACGGGCGGCGGCGGCTTCCGCCGGGCCGCGGCCGATGCCGGTCATACCGTCGCGGTGCACCTGACCGCGCCGGTGACCATCGGCGTGATCATTCTCGCGGTGGTGCTGGCCATCGCGGGCGGGGTGATCGCCGGATCGTTCGGTGGCTGGCGGGCGGCCCGGCTCCGCCCCGCCGCGGCTCTCTCGAAGGTGGCCTGATCATGTACAAGCTCAGCGGCGTTACCAAGGACTACCAGAAGGGCCGGCAGAGCGTCGCCGCGCTGCGCGGTGTCGACGTGGTCATCGAGGACCGGGACTGGCTGGCGATCCAGGGCCCGACGGGGCACGGCAAGTCGACCCTGCTGCAGATCCTCGGCGGCCTGGACCGGCCCACGTCCGGGATCGTCGACTTCGATGGCCAGGACCTGGCCCAGATGCGGGAGACCCAGCTCACCGGCGTCCGGGCCGCCTCGATCGGGTTCGTGTTCCAGACCTTCAACCTGATCCCCACGCTGTCGGCCCAGGAGAACGTGGAGACGGCGCTGGTCCCGCTGGGCATCCACGGCGCCGACCGGAAGGCGCGCGCGGTGAAGGCGCTGGAGGACATGGGCCTCGGCGACCGGGCCCGGCACCTGCCCTCGGAACTGTCCGGTGGCCAGCAGCAGCGCGTCGCCCTGGCCCGCGCGCTGGTCAAGGAGCCGAAGGTGCTGCTGGCCGATGAGCCGACCGGGAACCTGGACGAGGACACCCGCGACGAGATCCTGACGCTGCTGGAGAAGTTCTGGGGGGAGTACAACCTCACCCTGGTCGTAGTCACCCACGACAGCGCCGTCGCCCGCCGCGCCCAGCGGATCGGCGTCATGCGCAACGGGCGCCTCACGTTCAAGCAGTCCGCGAACCGCGCCAAGGGCCCCGGCTCCGCCGTCCCCGCCCCACCTTCATAAACCGGCAAAGGCCCCGGTAGGCCCTAACCTGGGGTCCGTCCCCGTGGGGCCCAAGCCTGGGGCTCACCCCGGAAGTGTGCGATTACTGCCGTGCTCACGGCAGTAATCGCACACTTTTCCGTTAGCTGCCTGACTTGGGTGGCTCGCGAGCGCGGTCAGTCCAGCCGGGCTTCGTAACGGAGCAGGGCGGGCAGGTCCCCGGGCGCGGGGCTGGCGCCCGTCAGGCCGCGGGCGGTGAACCAGGTGGCGACGTTGGCCGCGTCCCGTTCCAGGTACATCGCCCCCTGCGGATTGGCGATCACGTCGACCACCTGGGGGAGATCGATCATGACCAGGCGGTCCCCGTGGACCAGCAGGTTGTAGGCGGACAGGTCGCCGTGGGCCAGGCCGTTTCTGGCCAGCGTGACGAGGGCGTCCACGAGCTGGTCCCACAGCGCGCGCAGCTGCGCATCCGGCGGCCGGGTCTCGGCCAGCCGGGGCGCGGCTGTGCCGTCCGGGCCGCCGATGAACTCCAGCAGCAGTTCCGTTCCGGTGACCTGAACCGGGTAGGGGACTCCGATACCGGACTCGTGCAGCCGGACCAGGGCCGCGAACTCGGCGATGGCCCACTGGCCGGCGATCGCCTCCCGGCCGAACGTGGTCCGGCCGGCCATGGCCCGGCTGGCGCGTGACTCGCGGACCCGGCGGCCCTCCAGGTAGCCGCTGTCCCGGTGGAACATCCGGTGCCCGGCCCCGCGGTACCGTTTGGCCGCGAGCAGGCAGGACGGGCCGGTCTGCGGCACCCCGCGCCGGAGCAGGAAGACGTCGGCCTCCTTACCGGTCTTCAGGATGCCCAGCTCGGTGTCGACCGCAGCCAGTTCGGTGACCAGCCAGGACGGGTAGGGCCGCGGCCCGCGCTCGCCCGCGGCCGGCTGATCCCAGGTGGACCAGCGGTCCCCCTCGGGCAGGCCGTCGGTGATGTCGAACGTCTCCACCGACGGCATGGCGACGCGATGCCGGCTGCGCTTGGCGAAGTATGGTTCGTCGTCGTCAAGGCGCCGCTTATCGCCGCGGCGGCCTCGGCCGGGGCTGTTCTGGCCGGAGCCGTGATGATGTGCGGAATCGTCGCGCACGGTGGGTGCTCCTCAGGAAGGTGGCGTTCAGGGCAGGCGTGATAGGGCCCGCGACGGGCATAGACATCAGGCGCCTCCCTTCGCTCAGACCGGCGGCTCATGCCGACACCGCCGGTTCCTCCTGTTGCCGAGACCGTGCCATACCCAGGCGTCCCGGCACAACTGGTTTTCGTGCCCCCACCCTCGTCACACGGCCTGAATCCCGGCAGCGATCTCAGCGATACGACCGAGAATGCTGCCCGGATCGAGCTGCGCCCGGGCGGCGCCTGGGCCACGGGCGCGGCGCTCGCTAGCGGCCCGTGTCGATCGCTTCTCGCGTGTCGGGGTCGAAGAAATGCAGCTGCCCCGGATCCACACCGAACGTGATCCGGGATCCGGCCCGCGCCGGCGTCCGGGGCCCGGTCACGGCGATGCCGTTCGCGACCGGAGTGTCCATGATCTCGCCCTCGGCCAGCTGCTCGGTGTCCTCGGCCGGGTCTTCCCGCACCTCTGGCGCGTCGATCGTGAAGTGCACCAGCTGCGCACTGCCCAGCGGCTCGACCAGCCGCACGTCCACGGTCAGGCTCGCACCCGCCGCCGCCTCGATCCCGGGCGCGGCCCCTTCGATCCCGGGCTTGGCCCCTTCGATCCCGGGCGCGGCGAGGTGCTCGGGGCGGATGCCGACGATGACCTTACGGCCCCGGTAGGCGCCCAGGCCGCCGCGCTCCGCGCCGGCCGGGGCCAGTGTCAGCCGCTGCGAGCCGAGGACGACCACGCACTGGTCCGCGGCCGCCTCCAGTGCCGCCTCGTACAGGTTCATCGCGGGGGATCCGATGAACGAGGCGACGAACAGGCTGGCGGGCCGGTCGTACAGCTCGCGCGGCGTGCCGTACTGCTCGAGCCGGCCCGATCGCAGCACGGCGACCCGGTCGCCCATCGTCATGGCCTCGGTCTGGTCGTGCGTCACGTACAGCGTCGTCGCCCCGACCCTGCGGTGTACCCGCAGGATCTCCCCGCGCATCTGGACGCGGAGCTTGGCGTCCAGGTTGGACAGCGGCTCGTCCATCAGGAACACCGCGGGCTCTCGCACGATGGCCCGCCCCATGGCCACCCGCTGCCGCTGTCCGCCGGACAGCTGCCCGGGCTTGCGGCCCAGCAGATCCGCCAGGCCGAGCACGCTGGCCGCGGCCCGGACCCGCTCGTCCCGTTCCGCCCGCGGGATCTTCTTGTTCTCCAGCGAGAAGCCGATGTTCCGCGCCACGGTCAGGTGCGGGTAGAGCGCGTAGTTCTGGAAGATCATGGCCACGTCCCGCTGCCGCGGCGACACGCCGTTGACCACCCGGTCTTCCAGGCGCAGCACCCCGGACGTGATGTCCTCCAGGCCGGCCACCATCCGCAGGGCGGTGGTCTTCCCGCACCCCGAAGGGCCGACCAGCACGGCGAACTCACCGTGGGCCACCTGCAGGTCCAGGGCGTCCAGGGCCTTGGCCCCGGTGGCGTAGACCTTGGTCAGCGCTTCCATCGAGACGGCGGACACGGTTTCTCCCTCCCGGGTCGTCGGGCCCAATCGGCCCATCGGCCCGCTGTCTGCCGGGCCCGCTGTCTGCCGGGCCCTCTGCCTGTGGGGCCCTCTGCCTGTGGGGCCCTCTGCCTGCCGGGCACCGGCCTAGTTGGCGATGCTGCCCAGCAGCATGCCGCCCCGCCAGTACCGCTGCAGGACGAGGAACAGCGCGATCATCGGCACGATCGTCACCAGGCCGCCCATGACGACCAGCGGGTAGAGGTCGCTGTTCCCGCCGCTGCGCTCCGCGACCTGCGACCAGACGCCGATACCCACGGTGAGCGGGTACAGGCTGTTCTTGGTGAAGATGATCAGCGGCAGGAAGTAGTTGTTCCACACCGCGACCACGCTCAGCAGCAGCACGGTCATCAGGCCGGGAACCATCAGCGGCAGCGCGACCCGGAAGAAGATCCGGGCCTCGCCCGCGCCGTCGATCCGGGCCGCGTCGATGAGCTCGCGCGGGACCGACAGGTCGACGTAGGTCCGCATCAGGTAGACGCCGACCGGGCTGACCAGGCTGGGCAGGATCATGCCCCAGATCGAGTTGATCAGGTGCGCCTTGGCGTACACGAGATAGAGCGGGAGCGTGATCGCCGCGACCGGGACCAGCAGCGCGCCGACGATGACGTAGAAGTACGCCTTCGAGCCGCGGAAGCGGAAACGCGCGAAGCCATAGCCGGCGAACCCGGCCAGCGCCGTCGCGCCGCCTCCGCCCAGCGCCGCGTACAGCACCGTGTTGCCGAACCACTGGAAGTAGGTGCCGTTGCCGTCGACGTTCTGGAACAGCAGCGCGAAGTTGTGGAAGAAGTCGAATGGCCGCGAGAACCAGAACGCGAACGAGGAGAAGATGCCGGTCTGCGACTTCGTCGAGTTGATGATGATCCACGCCACCGGGACGAGCGTGAAGATGGCGAAGAGCACGCAGGCCACGGTGATGAGCGTGACCGTGCCGCGGCGGAGCCCGTAGAGGTGCACCGGGATCGCCGCGGCCTGTTCCTGGAGCCGCTCGCGCTTGCGGCGCTGCCGGCGTGATTCGGGCGGCCCGGCCGCCGTATCGCCCGGGCTCGCCAGGGTCGAGGCGGTCATGACAGTTCCCCTCTCTGCCGGCGGAAGATCATCGAGGCCACCGAGACGACGATGATGACCAGGCCCAGCACCACCGCCATGGCGGCCCCCAGGTTGTACTGCGCGTTGGCGATGGAGGTGTTGTAGACGTCGACGATCGGGGTCCAGGTGTTGGTGATCGAGCCGCCCTGGTAGCTCAGGATTTCCGGCTCGACGAAAAGCTGCAGGGCCCCGATCGAGTTCAGGAAGATCAGCATCACGATGGCGGGCCGGACCATCGGCAGCTTGATCTTCAGGATGATCTTCCACAGCGGCGTGTCGTCCAGGATGGCCGCCTCGACCACGTCCCGCGGCACCGACTTCAGCGCGGTGTACAGGATGATGCTGTTGTAACCGGTCCACTCCCAGATCGCGATGAGGATGATCGACGGCAGGATGAGACCGGAAGACAGGAAGTTGGTGCCGCCGAAGCCGAAGGCGTTGGCCAGGTGAGTGATCGGCCCGTAGCTCGGCTCCAGCAGGAACCCCCACATCAGCGCGGCCACCACGATCGGCACGGCGAACGGGATGAAGAAGATCGTCCGGAACAGCCGGCTGGCCTTGGCCACCCCCAGGTCGAAGACGCACGCGAAGAAGAACGCGATCGCGAGCATGATCGGGATCTGGATGGCCCCGAAGACGATCACCCGGACGAAGCCGCCCCAGAACGCGCCCGAGGTCAGGACCTGGTGGTAGTTGCCGAAGCCGGAGAAGACGGTGCCGCCGATGATCCGGCTGGTGAACAGGCTCTCGTAGATGGCGTACAGCAGCGGCACGATCGTGAACAGGGTGAAGGCGATGCCGAACGGTGCGACGAACGCCAATCCGCGCCGGTCCCGGCGGCGTGACCATGCCGAACGGCGGGTCCTTCGTGCCGCCGCCGTCCGCGGCGGCGCGTTCCGCGGCGCTTTGAGCGCTGTATCGCTCACGTTAATGCTCCCATCGACGGGGTCGGAGCCGCTGGCCGGGACCGGGCCTGCCCTCGGGGGGCGCTCACCGGGGCCGGCCGCCAGCCGGGGGGACCGGCGCCGGCGCGCCCGGAGGCGGGCCGGCGCCGGTCCCGGGCCGGTCAGCCGGTGGAGACCGTGAAGCCCTGCGCCTTGGCGTAACTGACTTCCTGGCCCTGGAAGGCCTGGAACGCCTGCTGCAGCGTCTCCTTGCCCGACAGCACGGGCTGGAAGGTGGTGAGGGCCTGGTTCAGCGCCTGCGTCATGAACGGGGGCCACTGGACCGGCTGAATCTCGCTCGCCGCCGCGGTGAACACCTGGTTCGGCTGCGAACTGCCGGACACCGGGTAGGTCAGGCTCTTGAACGACGGGTCGGACAGCAGCGGCTCATAGGTGGGGAACAGCTCGGACGGCGGCGTCTTCAGGATGGTCCAGGACGCCTGGTTGGCGGTCAGCCACTCGGAGAACTCCGCGGCCTGCGCCGGGTGCGCGCTCTGCTTGAAGACCGGGTAGGTGGACCCGCCCCAGTCGGCGGAGACGCTGGCCCCGGCGGTCCACTGCGGCAGCGCGGCCGCCCGCCAGTTGCCCATCGTCTTCTTCGCATCCGGCTGGAAGTACGACGGTGCCCACGCCGAGTTCAGCGGCGACGACGCGGTGACGCCGTTGTCGAGATCCTCGTTCGGCAGCGGGGAGTTGTTCGCGTCGTTGACCGTGCTGACCACACCCGAGCTGATCAGCTTCTGTCAGTAACTCGCGAACTGTGTCTGCGCCGGGCCGGTCCAGTCGACCGTGACGTTGCTCCCGCCGGAGTACTTGTAGGGGAACGCGCCCGCCTGCGCCATCGCGGTGAGCAGCCACTGCAGGTCCGTGGCCGAGAAGTTGGCCAGGTAGACCTTGGCGTTGTCCTTGTGCAGGGCGGCCGCCTCGGTGGCGAACTGGGCCCAGGTCGCCGGGGGCGTCAGGTGATACTGGGACAGCAGCGGCGCGTTGTAGTAGAAGCCCGCCGGGCTCGCGTCGCTGGGCATCGCATACACGGCCGAGCCCTGGCTGACCTCCTGCCACGCCCACGGCACGAAGTCGCTCTTGTAGTTGTTCGCGCCGTACGGGACGAGGTTCACCACGTCCTTCTGGACGATGAACGACGGCAGTTCGTCGAACTCGACCTCGGCCACGTCGGGGGCACCGCTACCCGCCTTGAGGGCGTTGCTGAGCGGCGTGTACTCGTTCAGGCCGGCGCCGGGGTTCTCCAGCGTCACGCAGATGGACGGGTGGGACTTGTTGAACGCGGTGACCGCGCGGCTCATCCCGGGCACCCACGCCCAGAACGTGAGCTTCGTGGCGCTGGAACTGCAGGACCCGCCGCCCGCGAGCACCGAAGCGCTCGGGCTGGCGCTGCTTTTGGCGGGGGCGGCGCCGCCTGTCGTCCCGCTACTGCCGCAGGCGGACAGCAGCGCGACGGCGGCCACGCCGGCCAGCCCGGCCGCCAGACGGGTGCCGCGCGCGGTCATCGGCGCCAACAGACGGGGCCGTAGTCTTGATCTTGGCAACATGATGGCCAAACTCCCTTGTCACGAGTGGTGCCGGAGGGTTGTTGTGTGTCCGCCGCCTGGGCCTGCACGCCCAGGCGGCGCATTTATTGGGTACGGCTATTCGCGGGCGAGCGCCGCCTCCACGGTGGTGAACGACAGGGGCGGCAGGGTGAGCTGGACCGTGGGTCCCTTGGTGGCCTCGGACCCTTCCTCCACCCGGGCCGTCTCGATGCCGGGGATGGCCGGTGGCGTACCCGAGCCGGCCCCGGCGGTCACCGTGCGGATCTCCGCCGGGCCGTCGAAGGCCAGGTCACGGACGGTCAGCTCGACCGTTTCGGGGTGGCCGGGATTGCGGTTGACCAGCGTCAGCGCGATCCGGCTCCGGTCCGCGCTGACGGTCGCCGCGGCGTCCACGACCGCGAACGGGCCGAGATCGGCGATCCGGTGCGGCCAGCGCCCGGTGTCCGCGCCATCCGGCAGGCGGACCGTCGGTCCCTCGGTGTAGAGGTCGACGGCGAGGTCCAGCGCCGCCTGGGCGTGCAGCAGCACGGGGTAGTAGATCGGCTGGGTCACGGCGGTCTCGGGGGTGGTGACGATCGGCGCGATCGCGTTGACCATCTGAGCCAGGTTGGCCATCCGCACCCAGTCGCAGTTCCTGGTGAAGATGTTCAGGTAGGTGCCGACGGCCAGCGCGTCGGGGAACGTGTACCGCTCCTCCAGCGTCCCGTCGTCGGTGCGGAACCACACGTTCCACTCGTCATAGGCGATCTTCGGCGGGGAAGCGATCTTCCGGACGTACGCGGTCCGCTCGATGAGGGCCCGGGCGCAGCGGATGGCCCGTTCGGCCTGGTGCGGCTGCAGGACATTGGTCCAGTAGTTGCTGGAGCCGGTGTAGATGTGCAGCGAGTGGTAGTCGACGAGCGGGGCCATCTTGTCGATGACCACCCGGTCCCAGTCGTTCCAGCCGTTCATCCCGCAGCTGACCAGCTTCGCCTGCGGGTCGAGCATCCGGATGGCGCGGGCCCAGCGGGTCGCCTCCCGCACGTACTCCTCGGCCGACACCGCGCCGACCTGCCAGTCCCCGTACATCTCGTTACCGAGGCCCCAGTATTTTACCTGGTAGGGCTCGGGGTGGCCGTTGTCGCGGCGCTGCTGCGCCCACTGCGTGCCGCCGCTGCCGTTGCAGTACTCGACCCAGTCCAGCGCCTCGGCCAGCGTGCCGGTTCCCATGTTCAGGCAGATGTAGGGCTCGGTGCCCAGCTCGGCGCAGTAGCTGATGAACTCATCGGTCCCGAAGCGGTTGGATTCCTCGCCACCCCAGGCCAGTTCCGGCCGCCGCGGCCGGGCGCTGGCCGGCCCGATGCCGTCCTTCCAGTGGTAGTTGCTGACGAAGTTGCCGCCCGGCCATCGCAGCACCCCCATCCGCAGTTCGCGCAGCAAGCCGAGCACGTCCTGGCGGAAACCGCGCTGGTCGGACAGTGGCGAGCCGTCCTCGTACAGGCCGCCGTAGATGCACCGGCCGAGGTGCTCGACGAATCCGCCGAAGACATTGCGGTCCAGATCGCCCACGGCGCGGGCCGGGTCTACCGCGATACGGGTCACCGTTTCTCCTGTTCGGTCGCTTCGGTCGCTTCGGTCGTTTCGGTGGCCTGACGGGCCTGGCCGGCCTGATGAGCCGGGCCGGCCCGGGCTGGAGATGTGCTCGCCGGCGTGCCGCCGCACGATTCCCGGACGATCAGCTCGACGGGCAGCAGCGAGGGCTTCTCCGGCACCGGCTGGCCCGCGATGACGCGCAGCAGCACCTCCACGGCGCGCTCGCCCGTCTCGGCCAGCGGCACCCGGACAGTGCTCAGGGGCGGCACGAGATACCGCGCGAACGGGATATCGTCGCAGCTCACGAGCGCGACCTCGGCCGGGACGCGGCGGCGAGCCTCGTGCAGGGCGGACAGCACGCCCATCGCCATCATGTCGCTGTGCACGAAGATCGCCGTGAGCTGTGGCTGGCGTTCCAGCAGGTCCCGCGTCGCGGCGGCCGCGCCCGCGGGCGTCCAGTCGGCCTCGGCCACCAGCCCGTCGTCGGGCGCCAGGCCGGCCTGGCGCAGCGCGTCCTCATACCCGTGCAGCCGGCTCCGCGTGACCCGCCGGCGGAACAGGCCGGTCACCGTGCCGATCGCCGAATGGCCTAGCGAGATCAGATGCTCGGTGGCCAGGCGGCCGGTCTCCCGGTGGTTCGACCCCACCAGTGGTACGCCGCCGCCCGGGATGGCCTGCAGGCTCACGGCTGGCCCGTACGCCCGGAGCAGATCGGCGACCTCGTTGTCCTCCTCCACGTCGGGCGCCGCGGCGATCACGCCGTCCACCCGCCGGTCGATCAGGGTCCGGACGATGCTCGCGCCGTCCGCACCGCCGGGCGCGAGGTGCCCGACCAGGACGGCGTGCCCGTGCCGCCGGGCGGCCTGCTCGGCGGCCACCGAGGCCAGTGTGATCGCCACGTCGGTGGCGTCGCTGGCGATCAGCCCGATCGTGGCCGTCGTCCGCTGGACCAGGCTCCGGGCGATCGTGTTCGGCCGGTAGCCGAGCCGTTCCGCGGCCGCGACGATCCGGGCCGCCGTTTCCGCCGACACCCGTACGTCCCCGCCGTTCAGCACCTTGCTGGCGGTCTGGAAGCTGACGCCCGCGCGCGCCGCGACTTCCTTGATCGAGACGTACCGTCGTCGTGCCATCAACCTGCCCTTGGGCCGCGGTCAACCTGTTTCCGCCCCTCCTGGGCGAACGTTCGCTCAAACGATAGGCCGCGCCGAACACGAGGGTCAAGATGAGGCGTTCATCGCGTTTTGTCCTTGCCTCCCCGGGCTAGCACGTTGAGCTTCAGCGCGGCGATGGAGTACGCCGGGCAGATACGGGTGGACAACGATGCCTGGTTGTTAACGCTAACAATCAAACAGATATAAGCGGATGCTAACCCCAGCCATCAGATATGCAATAGGTCAGATGGAGCCAGCTTTCGTCGCGCCTTCCCCTGCGGCCCGGGCCGGATCTGGGAGCGGCGCGGATCGCCGCCGTCCCCTGGAGGCGGCATGCTGGCTTTGGCAGCCTAGGCGGCGTCCCGGGTAGGCCGGTCGCGGGATGGCCAGGCTTCCGTCCTAACCTGCTACAGCGGCCCGCCTGGCGTGCGGTCTTTGCCGGTTGATCCATCCCAGAGCGCCGGGGACCTGTCAAACGTTTTACAGGCCCCCCGCACCGGAGGAGAGGGAAAATAACAAGGTCAGGGGGCGCGGGGTTGGTTCTGGGTGGGCAGGGGGCTGTCCAGGGTGAGCCAGCCGTTGGGGTGGGTGAACCGCAGGGTGCCGTTAGGATTCCCGCTGATGGTCCAGCCGAGCAGGTGGACGTAGTAGTGGTGGTGCACGAAGCACAGCAGGGCGGTGTCTTTCAGGCTGGTCGTGCCGCCTTCGCTCCAGGGTTTGAGGTGGTGGGCGGTGGTCCAGGCGGCGGGCATGCCGCAGCCGGTGAAGCGGTATCCCTGGTCTCTGGCTTCGAGGGCGCGGCGGATGGCGGGGGTTTCGGTGCGGTAGCGGCGGCCGACGTCGAGGGGGATGCCGTCGGACCAGCGGATGACCGATAGGTCGGCGCGGCAGGCCAGGGCG
>Ga0182014_10001999_pt1 | contig 26343 bp, 21 predicted proteins | sample 612S2DmetaG_FD_120489 | JGI IMG/M metagenome (GOLD analysis project Ga0182014, IMG submission 120489) | Permafrost microbial communities from Stordalen Mire, Sweden - 612S2D metaG | ecosystem: Environmental > Terrestrial > Soil > Wetlands > Permafrost | place: Sweden: Stordalen | collected... | reverse complement strand
GCGGTCCGCGTGATCACCCAGGACGTGACCGCCTGCTATGCCGTCTTCGGGCTCATCCATACGCTTTGGCGGCCGGTGCCGGGCCGCATCAAGGACTTCATTGCCATTCCGCGCGCCAACCGCTACCAGTCTCTGCACACCACGGTGATGGGCGCCACCGGTCACCAGTTCGAGGTGCAGATCCGAACTGAAGAGATGCATCGCATCGCCGAAGAAGGCATTGCCGCGCACTGGAAGTACAAGGCCGGCGACAGCAGGGTCACTGCCCGCGACGAGGAGCGTCTGAACTGGATTCGCCAACTGGTCGAGTGGCAGAAGGAGATGACGGACCCCAACGAATTTCTCTCCAGCCTGAAGATGGACCTGTATCCGGACGAGGTGTACACCTTCACGCCCAAGGGGAAGGTGGTAGTGGTTCCTGCCGGCGCGACACCGATCGATTTTGCCTATACGATTCACACCGAAGTGGGCCACACCTGCGTGGGCGCCAAAGTGAATGGACGCATGGTGCCGCTGCGCAGCAAGCTGCGGACGGGCGACATTATTGAGATTGTCACGCAGAAGGACCACAAGCCAAGCCGCGACTGGCTCAGCTTTGTAAAAAGCCCGCGGGCGCGCAACAAGATCAAGCACTGGCTGAACGAGGACCAGCGGGTGCGCGCGGTGGAAATTGGCCGCAAGCTGCTGGAGCGCGAGGCGCGCAAATTCAAAGTACCCATGAACCAGATCGACGACCAGGACCTGGGCCGCATCGCGGGCGATTACGGCGTGGCCACGGCCGCGGATCTGCTGGCTACGCTTGGCCAGGGCAAACACTCGGCCCACCAGGTTCTGCTCAAGCTCGCGCCGGGCTGCGCCACTCCTGCAGAGACCGAGTCCACGCCGGAAACCAAGCCCGGCAGCGGCGAAGCGGGCATGTCTGACGCAGTGCGCAAGCTGCACCTGACCGGTTCCGATTCGCTTCAGGTGGAGGGTCAGAACGATCTGCTCGTCTATCGCGCGCGATGTTGCAACCCGATCCGCGGCGAAGAGATTGTGGGTTACGTGACGCGCGGCAAGGGGGTGGCCGTCCATGCCCGCAGTTGCCCCAACATTCAGAACCTGCTCTACGAGAGCGACCGCCGCATTGCCGTCGAGTGGTCGCGGGTCGGTGACGATTCCCCTGGCCGCGCCCAGCGCTATCCGGTCAAGATGACCATTTTCTGCGACGACCGCACCGGCATGTTGAAGGAGCTTACCGCCGTGATCTCCGACGAGAATACCAACATCCGCAGCGTGGGTATCGGCCGCGACGACGATGGCGAAGCCATCATCGAATTCGTCGTCGAAGCCGAAGACGTGCGCCATTTGAACCGCATGGTTTTGGGCCTGCGCAGGGTGAACGGCGTGCGCGCCGTGCAGAGGACGCAAAAGTTGTAATTGGTCCGGAGTGTGTACCGGATTTGCCTAAATCCTGCGCCGAACTCTCCCTGCCGCAGGCGGCTCGATAGAGCTAAATAGAGCTAAATAGATCAGACAACTGGCGGCTGTGATGGCACCCTACTCTGGTGTGCGTTCATCTTGCGCTATGGACCCGCATGCGGGCTGCCCTTCATTGCGGGGCTCTATCCGTAACTGAAACGCGAAACAGAAGGAGGTCCCTTCAGTGGTGGGCAAAGCCAGAAAGCTATTTGATACAGCGGTTTATCTCTCGACTGAGGGGCCGGGACGAACCATCCTCCGCCAACCGGCAAGGAAGGACGTCTTCTCTCAGGGAGGGGTGGCCGATGCTGTCTTCTACCTTCAGAGCGGCAGCGCGAAGCTCACAGTCGTATCCCGGAGAGGAAAGAAAGCGACCGTTACCCTGCTCGCCGCAGGCGATTTTTTTGGCGAGGAATCGATGGTTGAGACCGGAATGCCCCGAACCGGGACGGTAACAGCCGTTTCTCTCTGCATGGTGCTCAGGATCGAGAAAGACCAAATGCTCCGGACCGTGCACGATGAGCATGTGTTCTCCGATTTTTTCATGCAGTTCATCCTGTCGCGAGGCATCCGGACCCAGGCCGATCTCGTCGATCAGCTCTTCAGTTCCAGCGAAGGGCGGCTGGCGCGGACTCTGCTGCTGATGGCGGACTTTGGAAGTTCAGGTGAGCCGGCGCCACTGATTCCGCACATAACGCAGGAGACCCTGGCGGAGATGATTGGAACCACGCGCTCGCGCGTCAGTTTCTTCATGAATCGCTTCAGAAAGCACGGCTATATCAACTACGACGGCCGCATTCGGGTCAATGCATCGCTGCTCGACGTGGTTCTGCACGATGCGCTGCCGGAGGGGGGCGCGTCGAAGCCCAACCTGTTCGATCCTCCGCCACGGCGAGCGCGAAGCGCCAAACGAGCCCAGCCGGCGTTAACGGCCTGACCCATCTCTTGCCGGCAACACGGAAAGCAAACTGGCGACAAGTCGCCAGGGAGGAATTATGTCATTTGGAATTTATGCAGCCGGGTTTGCCATTTTGATTGGCGGACTGGTTTATGCCGCGCACCTGTTGCGCTTGCCCGCTCAATGGATTGTGGTGGGCGCGGTGATCATGGTCGGCGTGGGAATTCTGTCGGCGGTGAAGGCCACGCGTCAGAAGGATCCAGCCAGCTAATAGCCAGGGGAGCGGGGAATCGCCTCGGGCCAGCGTCAATCACCGGTCTGGCACCGGTCGGGCGGCACGCAAATAAAGAGAAGCATCGGGGCTGAGGCAGCAGATGCCGATTCCGCGCTTCGCTCCTAAACCAACTCCAGCGCGGCGGTCCCTTTGTGGGGCGGAATGAAGCGGTCGGCGCGCCAGGCGATAGAGAGTTTTTCCCGGCTGAGCAGCTTGCTGATCTGGGCATGGGCGTGGTCGGCCCAGGGCCCGCGGTTGTCCAATTTCACATATGCCTGCCAATGGCGCAGGGCGTGACGGTGATGGCCTTGGCGCTCGCAGGCCAGGGCCAGGTTGTAGTGGGCATCGGCGTAGCGCGGCGAGAGCGCGATCGCCCTGCGGTAGGCGGCGATGGATTCGTCAATCCGCTCGAGTTCGTCAAGCACATTGCCCAGGTCGAAGTAGGCCAGAACGTAGCCGGGATCGATCTCGGTAGCGCGGCGGTAGAGTTCTTCTGCCCGGCCGTACTGGCGCAGGTGGAAGTGCACGGTGCCAAGGTTGATGCAGGCTGCCGCGTAACCGGGATCGATGGCCAGAATCTCCTCATAGAGCGCAATGGCGCGTTGCTTTTCGGCGGCTTCCTCAGCCTGCACCGCCTCGAGGAATCGGTCGTGCGTGTCGCGGCCCGCAGGACGCAGCGGCGCCGGATCGGAAACAGCCGACGGGCGTTCCAATCCGTCGGCACGCTCGAAGTCAAACAGCAACTGGCGGCGGATAGGGTCAACCATGGCGCCGTGATGGCGAAAGGCAATCCGCGTGCCGGTACGCACCACGCAGGCTTCGAGCAGCGGATTGGCCATGCCGGCTACCGCCTTCATGGCCAGGATGGAATCGCGGATGGAAGCGGCAGGCACGGCTTCCTCGCGCAGAACGCGCAGCGTGCGCAACTGGCCAAGATCCTGGAAGGTATAAACCTGCTGTTGAGGAATCAGTCCGGCTCGCTCCCACCCCTGCAACTGGCGGGAACTGATCTGCATGATGCGCAACACGTCCTGACGGCTATAGCTGGTCACTCTTCGTTGCTCCCGTAGCAGCTCTTGGAACAGTTACGGAGGAACTTCCCTGTGGCATTTCTCCACATTCTGCCAAGCCGGTTATGCCGTACCGGAAGGCGTTGACCGCGGCCAACACCGCCCCGGCATATCGTCTTGCGAGGACTTCAGCTCAAAAAAACGCTACAGCTGCGATTATGCCAAGAGTATGGGTGGATAAGCAGGCCGGAACTATCCCCGGAACAAAAAAATACGTGGATAACCCGTGCCTGATTTGGTTCCACGGCGGGTGCTGGGAACGGTACATTTTGCATTCTGAAGCAGTCTGTTCTTTGAATTGGATGGGGTGACGGCGGCCTCTCTTGTACTTTATTTATATGACGATGTTATATTTTCAGCCGGTGCAACAGTTGGCCGTGTGCGAGGTCGGTTGCAAAACATGGCTGGGCCGCTGATTCAGGCAAATTTAAGGATTGCGCTCACTGGCGAGTATCCGGCGCAGTCTGTCAGCGACGGGATCAAGTCACTTCTCGGATTTCACCGAGAGGAATTCCTTGCGTCCAAAGTCACTCTGAAAGACCGCGTTCACCCGGACGACGCCGACGTTGCCGCGGTTCTTTTCTCTCCGCAAATTCAGCCGCCATCCGGCGCCTTCAACATCCGTCTTCGCCACTCAGACGGCCGGATTCGCTGCATCAAAGGACACTACAAGAAAGAGCTTGATTTGGCCGGAGGTCATGTGGTCCTCGACCTGGTCCTTACCGATGCCAGGTGCGTCAGGGAGACCGGCGATCGATCCCTGGCCGCGAACTTCAAGACCTTGATCGGACATGCCGAGGATTTCATCTATATCAAGAATCGCAACCACGTCATCCTCGCCGCAAGCCTTCCGCTGTCACGGCTTGCCGATTCGATGAAGGACGGGAGCGAGTTGGTGGGGAAGACGGATTACGACATCCACTCGGAAGAGATTGCCGACACAGGTTACAGGCTCGAAAGGCAGGTGCTGGCCCAAGGACAGCGCACGAATGAGATCCAGCGGTTGACCGGGCAGGACGGGAAACTGTATTGGATCGATAACCGCAAATACCCGATCAACAATCGGCGCGGCGAGATTGTGGGCATTTTGGGCATCGCTCCGGACATCACTGTGTACGTTGAAGCAGAATTGAAAATGCGCCAGAGCGAGGAGTCGCTTAGAGAGGCCCAGAGCATCGCCGGCCTGGGCAGCTATGTGCTGGATATTCCCTCCGGAAAATGGACAAGCTCAAGCGTGCTGGACGACCTGCTGGGAATCGACGAGAAATCTGTGCGCACCGTTTCGACATGGCTTGAGCTGGTCCACCCGGATGACCGCGCAATGATGAGCGCCCATCTGGCGGACGACGTAATTCGCCAGGGCGGGAACTTCGACAGGGAGTACCGCGTCGTCCGGTTAGCGAACGGGGAGGTGCGCTGGGTGCTGGGCCGGGGAAAACTGGATTACGACGCAGACGGCCGGCCCGCTTTGCTCCGCGGCACTATTCAGAACATTACTGAAAGCAAGCGGGCCGAATCGGCGCTGCGCGAGAACAAGGAGTTATTGCGGCTGTTCATCGAACATGCACCGGCGGCACTGGCAATGTTTGACCGCGAAATGCGCTATGTGGCCGTCAGCCGCCGCTGGATCGAGAATTACTCCCTGGAGGGCCGCGAGCTCATCGGGCATTCGCAATATGAGGTCCTACCCGAGATTCCGCAACGCTGGAGGAAGGAGTATCGCCGCGTCCTGGCCGGTAAGGCGTTGCCTCCCGCAGAGGACAGGTTTGAGCGGGCAGACGGCACCGTCCAATGGCTTCGCAGGGAGCTGATGCCATGGCGTGCAGCCGATGGCGCGGTGGGCGGCATCGTCATTTTTACCGAGGACATAACCAAACAGAAGCTCAACCAAGAGCGGCTGGGCCTTGCCGCCACTGTGTTTACCCACGCTCGCGAAGGCATCACCATCACCGATCCTTCGGGAACTATCCTCGACGTCAACGATGCCTTCACGCGAATCACCGGGTACAGCCGCGAGGAAGTGTTAGGCCGCAACCCGCGCATCCTCAATTCCGGCCTCCAGAACCGGGAGTTCTATGCCAACATGTGGCGCTGTCTGCTTGAAAATGGCGAGTGGTCCGGTGAAATCTGGAATCGGGCCAAGAGCGGCGATATCTTCGCCGAGAGGCTGGTCATCAACGCGATCCGCGATGCAAACGGCAGCGTGGCGCAGTACGTGGCGCTATTTTCAGATGTAACGGACGTCAAGGAACACGAGCAACAGCTCGAACATGTTGTTCATTACGATATGCTGACCGGGCTGCCCAACCGGGTTCTGCTTGCCGACCGGCTGCGCCAAGCGATGAGCCAGGCTCACCGCCGCAAGCAGTTGCTGGCCGTGGCGTATCTCGATATCGATGCCTTTAAAGTAATCAACGACCGCTACGGACACACGGCAGGCGACATCGCACTGACCACTCTGGCGGGACGGTTGAAGACCGCAATTCGCGAAGGCGACACACTGGCGCGCCTGGGCGGAGACGAGTTCGTGGCCGTGTTGCTCGACCTCGATGACGCCGCGGCCAGCATTCCGATGCTCGACAAGCTGCTGGAAGCCGCCTCACAAGAGCTGCAGATCGACGGCGAGGCCGTGCGCGTTTCCGCCAGCATCGGCATCACGTTTTATCCGCAGCCGGAAGATGTGGATGAAGACCGGCTGGTGCGGCAGGCCGACCAGGCTATGTATCAAGCCAAACTGGCGGGAAGAAACCAATACCAACGGTTCGATCCTACTCACGATTTAAGTGCCCGCGGTCACCATGAAAACCTGGAGCACATTCGACGAGCCACGGCGGCGCGAGAGTTCGTGTTGTTCTACCAGCCCAAGGTGAACATGCGGACCGGCAAGGTGATAGGCGTGGAGGCGCTCATCCGGTGGCAGCACCCGCAGCGCGGCCTGCTGCCGCCGGCGATGTTCCTTCCGGTCATCGAAGGTCATCCGCTGGCTGTAGAAGTGGGCGAGTGGGTGATCGACAGCGCTCTCGCGCAGATGGAAGCCTGGCGTGCCGAAGGACTGGATATGCCGGTCAGCGTGAACGTGGGCGCCCTGCAGTTGCAGCAGGCCAACTTCGTCGATCGACTGTGCGCATTGCTCGCGGCCCACCCGATGGCCAAGCCGGGCAACCTGGAAATTGAGGTGATCGAGACCAGCGCCCTGCAGGATGTGGCCCAGACTTCCCAGGTGTTGAATGCCTGCCATGAGCTTGGGGTATCGTTTGCTCTGGACGACTTCGGGACCGGATATTCCTCGTTGACTTATCTCAAGCGGCTGCCCGCCGATGTTCTCAAAATCGACCAGAGTTTCGTCAGCGACATGCTGGAAAACCCGGAGAACCTGACCATTCTGGAAGGGGTGCTGGGGCTTGCGTCGGCATTCCGGCTGCAGGTAATCGCCGAGGGAGTGGAGACGGTGGGGCACGGGCTGATGCTGCTGCAACTTGGCTGCGAGCTGGCCCAGGGATTTGGCATTGCCCGACCCATGCCGGCACGCAATTTGCCGGCCTGGGCGGCTGGCTGGCGCGCCGATCCCCGCTGGGCAAATGTACCGTCAGTCAATTCAGGTAACCGCCAGGTACTCTATGCCAGCGTGGAGCACCGCGCATGGCACGCTGCCCTTGAAGCCTATCTACTGGGCAAGCGGCACTCCCCGCCGACCCTCGATCCCCGTCACTGCCGGTTCGGTGTGTGGCTCGACGCAGAAGGTCAGCTCGAACGGGGCTCGCTGCCAGCTTTCAAGGCCATCCAAATCTTGCATCGGCAGTTCCATGCCCTGGCCACGGAGATTTTCACATCCCAGGCGCAAGGCCACAAAGCGGAGGGATTGGCGCGTTTGAACGAGCTGAAATATCTTCGCGACGAGTTCCTGAAGCAGTTGGACGCCTTCAGGGACTGATTGCTGCAATGCCAACCGAGGGTTGCCAACCGATGGTTGATGGAGCGATGGGGAAGAATTGGGCTGGGTGCGGAGGTTGGAGGGAAACGATTCAGCCCGATTTTTTTCAAAGCGCCGGCGCGCTGGGTACTGAAAGCAAACTGGAGCCGACGGTCAGACTTGAACTGACGACCTGCTGATTACGAATCAGCTGCTCTACCAACTGAGCTACGTCGGCCTGCTGCTCAGATTGTATCGTTCGGCCGGTAGAAGGTAAAGCCGAGCCAAACGCGCTGCGCGCCCGGCACGATCCATGCTTCGATCCAGGTTCAATTCCTCCGTGGTTTTGTTTTGGTCTTTCATTTCTGCGGTTTATCGTGCTCCGCGCGAGCCATAATGCGTCTATACTGCTGCTCATGCAACCCGATCACGTGTTGGAATGGCGCAGGCTGAGCGAACACTATCGAGAAATAGGCGACGAGGAATTGCGCGAATTGGCTGCCGGCTTCAGCGACCTGACTGAAACCGGGCAACAGGTTCTGCGCGACGAGTTGAGGCATCGCGGCATGGGCGAGCCCCAAGCCGCGGCGGAGGCAACGGGGAGAACATATCCCGCTGCGGCCCTGGCTGCGCAACCACTGGACAGCATCACCGCTCCATTAGAGTCAGAAAGCGCAGAGGGCGAAAGCGACGCTCCTGTCGAATACACATGGAAGACCATGCTGTGCGAGTGCAACGATCACGAAGAGGCCTGGCAAATCTCCGCCACATTGAAGCAATCGGGCATTGAGAGCTGGATCGACGGCCCGCGCTCGAGATATGTGATGAGCATGACCAGCCCCCGCGTGATGGTAGCCGCAGATCAGCTTGAGCAGGCGCGCGCTGTTCTCTCCAGGCCGATCCCGAGGGAAATCATCGAGGAATCCCGACAGAGCATACCGGAGTTCGTGGCGCCCAAATGTCCGGAATGCGGTGCCGGGGACCCGGTGCTGGAAAGCGCCGATCCTGTCAACGCGTGGCGTTGCGAGTCGTGCGGCCGGCAATGGAGCGATGCGGCGGAGGTCCAGGCCGAGGAAACGCAGACGTCCGGGTGATGAAATTGCGACGGTCTGGAAACGGAAAAAGCCGCCCGGCAACAGGGCGGCTTTTTCCTTAGGGAGAATAGTTCCAACGGAGGCAAAACCATCAGAACTTTCTGGCTGCATAGTAGGAGCGGGGGGGGGCGGTGTCAAGGAGAAATGTAGGTGAAAATAAAGCATTTATTTTCAGTATCTTATAGAACGGAGTTTCAATCGGAGGGACAATGGATCTTCGGTTCTTCTTCGCCTTTATTTATCCGTCATTTCCCGTTATTTAGGGGTGTTTCTTGGGGTTTATGCCCACTTTTCCACAGGCTTAAGCCCCTTTAACCCTGTGAATGCGGCCCCTTCACCACCACCGGACTTTCCTTCCATTTTTCCTGGAGATCGAGATGGATGAACTCCTCGTCGTAGACCGAGGAAACCGGTCGGCCGCGCGCCATGCGGTAGAGCGCCCTGCCCCCGCCCAGGAAGAAGCCCAGCAGGATGGCGGCAATCGACCCCACAACCACCAGGGTAGCGATGCCGATGAGCAGGCGGCTGGTCTTCAGGATCTCCGAATCGACCGGCTGGGAGACCGAGGTGAGGTTGGCCTCGTAATGAACAGATTCGAGCAGCCTGTGGCTTTCCTCGGGAATGGCATCGCCACTGACGAGAACCACCAGCACGCCGCTGCGGCGAACCTCGAGCGAGGACAGGTCGGAGTCCGTGAGAGGCTTGGGCCAGGGTGGCTGCGCCTGACTGCCGGCCTTGATGTAGGCGCGAATCGAGGCTTCCTGCGATTGGGCAATCTGCGGCGTCGGGTATTCAATGAGCGTGAGTGTAGCCAGACCGGAAGTAAGGGAGTAGTTTGCCGTGACGGTCTCGGCGCTGCGATCGAAGCCCACTAGGCCAGGGGGCAGCACTCCGCCGGAGCCTTGATAGCCAGCCGGCCCCTCGGCGTAGTGCGTGGTTTGGCCATCCAACTCGGCTGGAGGCAGAAACGCGAGGATGGGCGGCGCAATCGCCTTGTTCCCATCGGGAAGTGGCAGATGGTTGGCAATTTCACGAAGTTCGCCGGCGGACATGGGCCCGATTTGAGAAAACGTCGCGTCTACCACGGTGGCGCCGCGCCAGAACAGGACGCGATTGTGGTTCGAGGTGGCTCCGGCGCCGATCGCCTCTTTCGGCCAGCCATTCTGACGGTAGTACGTATAGGCTCCGTATGCCCCGCTGGTGTCGTCAAACCCCAGCGCGTGGATGGTCAGCGTCTGGCCCTCACGCTTGTAGCTGGCCAGCACGGCGAAGTTGAAGTCATACTCCCTGAGGGCCGCTGCGTTTGCGGGGTCAACCTGGGCAAGGTCGGTTACCGTCTTTGCCGGCTCCGCCGGTTCCCAGCCGTCAAATTCGTCGGGCAACAGAGCCTTGGGCGACGGCGGGAGCAGGATGGGCGTGGCAACTTGCTTGACCGGGGCTTTGATCGCGGGCTTGGGCGGCGCCGCTTGCGCGGCGGCAAATGTTGCGCAACCGGCAAGCACAATCGAAACAACGAGAATTGCAATCCGACGCGTCAATAAAGTTCCCCGCAAAATCTTCCGCCCCCTCAAAAAGCTCCGCTCCTTCAGGGTACACGGTCAAGTGAAGCGCTTCTGGGCCGCGCGCCTCTTCTATGTTTGACACTGGCCAAGGCGGAAAGGTTCCTGGGAGGCGGTTTTCGCTCCCCTGCCGGAGCGCGAGTCACGGCAGACAGCGAAGCATACAACGCCTGGAGCGGCGATGTTGCGGTGACAGGCGGGCAAGGTCAGACTATTTCCAGCGTACCCACGACGGCCGGCGGCGGCGGGTAGAGCATGTCTCCCAGTGCCTGATAGCGGCCGCCGTAGAAAATCAGCGCATACTCCCGCAGCCCCGTGCTGACAGGCCCTCCAACGCAGATGCCGGCCAATACCGCGAGGCCGAATGCAACCAGTCCAAAAAAGACCTCGATAAGAACGCCGGCAACCGCGGCGCCACCAGTGGCATCAGCGAAGGTCGAGTGAAGACCTAACTCAACCGCCGCCAACGAACCAGCCAGGGCAAGCCCCGGAATGGCCAGCACCAAGAACAAAGCGACAATCGCAATGAGCGGCATCACCACGCGCAACAGCGCATAAACAAAGAAATCCTTCTTCTCGGCCTTGATGCGGGCCCACACCCGAGTCCATGCTTCGCCTGCCGTGGCGTTATCCAGCGCGAAATGGGGTAGAATCCAATCGCGCAAAACCAGATCGGTCACGATTCCAGCCAGCACCAGCATAAGAACGATCGGAATCAAGGGCAATACGAGGGAAAGCAGCAGCCCGAGATCGGTATGGCCGCCTTGCGACGTCTCACGAAACAGCCGCCAAAACCCGGCTGCGAATGGAAGCGCCACCAGCGCCACCAGCAGCAGAAAGCAAAATCCCACCACGATGTTCAGCCAGAAAAAGCGAGTCGCCTGCGTCCGATAGAGCCGCCAACCAGGCCGAATCTCCTTGGTGTTGTGGATCAGACAATGAAAGTAGGCAAACCGCAGCCGCGTGATCAGATAGAAAATCACAATCGACAGAACCATCGCGACCAGCACGGCCGCCACAATGATCGCGACCCATTCCGGCGTGAGGCTGAAGGGGGATTGGACGGTCGATCCTTGTCCCGACGAGGTGCCGCCATGCGTCGAGGATTGAAAATTGCTCCCAAGACCTTCGGTGATAATCGCGACCAGGCCAAGCTTCAGGTAGGTGCTCCAAATGAACGGCCTGAAGAGGAACTCCCTGGTGCGTTGAATGGCAAGCGAAACGGAATCCACGGCAGAGATAGCGCGCATATGAGACCTTTCCGATGAAGGCACAGCGTAACACAGAAGTACGCGAATTCTACCTGCGAAGTTCCGCAGCCGTATGCGGCATCGCGCTCCACCAGGCATCGAATGCCGCCAGCGAACGCTCGCAAACCAACCGGTGCCGTTCCTTCTTGTCGCGAATCTTTTTGCGCAGCGATTCTTCGAGGGGCTCGAGCAGATCGAAGGTGATGTTGGCGGGCTGGAAGTTTTTTGGGTCGGCGTGGGTGATGTAGTGGACCAGGGAACCGAGCGCGGTGGCCCGCGGAACGGGCACAGGCTGCTGGCCGCGCGCGATTGCAGCTGCGTAGATTCCGGCGAGCATTCCGGTGGCGATCGACTCCGTGTAGCCCTCGACGCCGGCAAGCTGGCCGGCAAAGAGAATGGTGTGTTGGTCTCCCACCGTTTCCGCATGAGGCGCGGAAGGGATGGGGCATCCAGGATCGTTCCCGGCTGCATGCAGGGTGCGGGGCGCCAGGCGAAGCGTTTCGTCGAGCAGGGCCGGCGCGCAGATGTAAGTATTGCGATGAATCTGGCCGTAGCGCAGAAAGCGCGCGTTTTCGAGGCCGGGAATGAGGCGCAACACGCGGGCCTGGTCGCCAAACTTGAGGTGGTTCTGGAAGCCGACCAGGTTGTAACTCTCGGCGCGCAGGTTTTCCTTGCGCAACTGAACCACGGCCCAGGGCCTCTGGCCGGTGCGCGGATCGCGCAGGCCCACGGGTTTCATCGGCCCGAAGCGCAGCGTATCGCGGCCGCGGCGGGCGAGTTCTTCAATCGGCAGGCAGCCTTCAAAGTAATCGAGCTTTTCCCACTCTCTGGCTTCGGCGGGCTCGGCGGCCAGCAAGGCGTCGAGAAAGCGATCGTACTCCGCGCGGTCCATGGGACAGTTGATGTAATCGGCGGTGCCTTTGTCCCAGCGCGCGGCAAAGTAGACACGCTCCATGTCGATGCTCTCGGCGTCGACGATGGGCGAAATGGAGTCGTAGAAGGCGAGATGGCCGGAGCCGGTGAGGCGCTCGATTTCCGCAGCGAGCGCATTGGACGTGAGCGGGCCGGTAGCGACAATCGTGAGGTGCTCCGCACTGTCCTCGTTTTGGAGGAGTGAAACGTCAAGGCTCGTAACCTCCTCGCGAAACACGCGGATCGCAGGCTGGTCGGCAATGGCCGCGGAGATGCGCCGGGAAAACTCGACGCGGTCGACAGCCAGGGCGTGTCCGGCAGGCACGGCAGTCTGGTCGGCAATGCGCAACAGAACCGAGCCGGCGCGCCGCATCTCTTGTTTCAGCAGCCACGGGGCGGTGTCAGGAGACTCGCTCTTCAATGAGTTGGAACAGACCAATTCGCCAAAATCCGAGGTTTGGTGGGCGGGCGTAAGGCGCAACTTGCCGTCAACGACAGCGCGCATCTCGTAGAGGTCTACCTGGCAGCCGAATCGAGCTGCTGTCAAGGCGGCCTCGGGTCCGGCCAGTCCGCCGCCAATGACACGAATTCTCACGACGCAGTTTCCTCGTTTGCCGACGAGGGTTGAGATGCCGGTTCTCCCACCCGTTCGCCTGGAGAGCGTCGAAAGAATGGGGCACTCAACTCATGTTCCACGGGCTCAGGAGCTTTCCCCGGCGACTTTGGTGCGGACGCCGATGGCGAGGCGGATCGGCTTCCGCCCTCAGCCAGCCGCGCAATCGCTTCACCGCCCAAGCGCACATTGCGCCACTCGTCGAGGAATTCGGCGCCCATGGCACGATAGAAATCGATTGCCGGAGTATTCCAGTCCAGAACCTCCCATTGCAGACGCCGACAACCCTTTTCCAGTGCTGCAAGGGCCACTTGCTGCAGAAGCGCCTTTCCGATTCCAAGGCCGCGAAGCTCGGGATAGACAAAGAGATCTTCGAGATAGATGCCGGGACGCCCCATCCAGGTGGAGTAATTAAAAAAATACAAGGCAAAGCCGGCCGGCTTTCCGTCGTGGTCCGCGATCAGGCAGGTATAAAACGGGTTGGGGCCAAAGCCATCGCGCAGGAGGCCCTCCTCGGTGGCCGATACAGCGTCCGGAGCGCGTTCGTAAACGGCCAGGGCGCGAATAAAAGCGAGAATCTGCGCGACATCCGCCGCGGCAGCCGGTCGAATCGTGATGGCCATGCATCTATTTTAGAGTGTGATCGAGGCCACACCGGCCCGCCCCCCGGCGGCCATAGGATGGATGGTGACTCCGCATGGCAAGGTCATGATTCGAAGGTCGATGAATCCCGCGGAGGAGTTCCGTCGTCTTCCGGGGTGCGGCGAAGGAGCGGTTGGGGGAGCGTAGCCGACCCATTGCTTCGGGCCCTGACCTCTTGTGCAGGGGGAGCGGTTGGATTTAACGTTGGTTCTGCTACGAAATCAAGTCTGCGAGAGGGACTCTGCGCGGTAAAAGCGTTCCGGTCGCAGAGATCATTCACGCCCGGACTACCGGGGAATTCAGGAACGCACAAGAATTCGCGGCACAGGCCCGGAGAGAACGCCTGTTGAGCAAAGACGCCGTCTGGGCCGCCGGTTTGTGCAGGCAAATTGAAGATTTTTTTGAGCTCACGGGCTGCACGGCTCGCGTGGCTCCCAAGGAGAAGAACATGAAACGCAACATTTCGCTTTGGCTGGGCCTGCTGGTATTCGCTCTTTTGCCTGCAGCCGCGCAGCAACCGCCCGCAGCGTCGGCGCCTTCGGGCCCCACGGGCAAGATCCACGGCCACTTGACCAACCCGACTGGCGCGCCGCAGGCTAACGGCACGGTGAACCTTTCCACCGATGGCGGCGCCACCTACAAGTTCACGTTTACGGTAAACGCCAATGGCGACTATTCCGGCGAGGCAGCGCCGGGCACCTACATGGTGGTGTATCGCGCGGTGGACACGCCTGCCGGCAAGATGGTCGACGAAGTCCACCCCGTCAAGGTCGAAACCGGCCAGGACGTGGAGGCGAACCTCGACATGTCGCGCCAGGCATACATCGACAAGATGCCGGCGGAACAGAAGAAGGAACTCGAAGATATGAAGAAGGCCAACGCCGCGGCGCTGCAGGTGAACCAGGTAATCAACCACCTGAATTCCGACCTGAAGGTTGTGACGCAGGACAAACACGACGTTGATACAGCACCGGCGGCGGCGGCCCAGGCATTGGGCGCAACGGCTTCAAAGGCCGATCTCGATGCCAAGATCGCGGAGATCCGGACAGCCAAGTATGCCGACATCGAAAGCATGATGACCACGGATACGACGGCCAAGCCGGACGAGTCGCTGCTGTGGGATAACCTCGGCTATGCCCAGGCCGGCGAAAAGAAATACGACGATGCCATCACGTCGTTCAAGAAGGCGCTCGAACTGGAGACAGCCTCAAAGAAGCCGAGGTTGGAAGTCATAGCCGTGGCACAGGCCGGGTTGGGCGAAGTTTACGCCCGCACCGGCAAGGTCCCCGAGGCGAATGCGGCCTATGACGCCGCCGCCACAGCCGACCCAGCCAAGGCGGGGCTTCAACTGCGGAATGAAGCGGTGATCTTCCTCCAGGAAAGTAACTACGACGCCCAGGTGGCCGCGGCCGACGAGGCGATAAAGGTCAACCCCAACGATGCGATTCTCTACTACATCAAGGGCCAGGGACTGATTCAGAAGGCTACATTCGATCCCAAAACATCGAAGATCGTTCTGCCGCCCGATTGCACCGCAGCGTACCAGAAATATCTGGAACTCGCGCCGACTGGCCAGTTTGCCCCGGATGTAACGGGCATTCTGCAGCAGGCGGGAGAAAAGATCACCACCAGCTATAAAGCCGGCAAGAGCAAGTAGGCGCGGGCCGGCAACATCTGGGGCGTTCGCTGCGGCGGACGCCCCTTGTGTTTCAGCCCTGCCCAGAATCCAAAAAAGCGATCGGGCCGCTGTGACCTTCTAGAATTCAATCCATGAGCTCCGCATTGCCAGGCTACGAGGAGGCGGCCGCGGTTGTGGCCGCATACGCAGCGCAACTGAGCCGTTTCCAGCCTGCGGCCGAGCGCGCCGGACTTGGCCTTGCGGCGGGACGGGTGCTGGCGCGTGCGCTCCGCGCGGACCGAGATCAGCCGCCGTTTGCGCGCTCAACGCGCGATGGCTACGCGTGCCGGGCGGCCGAAGCCTCCGCACACGCCCCACTCGCGCTGGCTGGAACCACACGCGCGGGCGAGGCTCCGGCCGGACCGCTCCCGCCGAAGGCTGCGTGGGAGATCATGACCGGCGCTCCGGTACCTGCCGGAGCCGATGCGGTGATGATGCTGGAGCACGGCGAGGCCGACGGCAAACGCGTGCGGCTCATGCCGCCGCGGACCATCGCCGAAGGAGAGAACATCGTCGCCCAGGGCGCGCAGGCTCGCGGGGGCGATGAATTGCTTCCCTCCGGCAGCACCATTGGGTTTGGGCAGATAGCGCTTGCCGCCGCCTGCGGTTGCGCCGAGCTTGAGGCCTTTCGCAGGCCCCGCGTAGCCATCCTGACCACCGGCGACGAGATTGTAGCGGTGGAAGCCGAGCCCGCTCCGGGTCAGATTCGCAACTCCAATGGCCCCATGCTGGCAGCCATGGTCGCCGCCGCGGGCGGCCAGCCCTGGATGCTGCCCACGGCCGGCGACGACGGCAATCTAATTGACGCTGCGCTCGCCCAGGCCGCTGAGGCCGATCTTCTGCTCATTACCGGAGGAGTTTCGGCGGGCAAATTCGACCTGGTAGAGCCAGCCCTGGCTCGCCAAGGCGCGCGTTTCCACTTTACCGGCGTGCGCATTCAGCCGGGCAAGCCGCTGGTTTTTGGAGACCTGCTTGTGAAGAAGCGAAACGCTGCCGGAAAAGCAGATCGCTCGCGCCGCCGCCCGTTTTTCGGCCTTCCCGGCAACCCTGTGTCTTCGGCTGTCACGTTTCTGCTGTTCGCGGCGCCGGTGCTGGCCGCGCTGGCCGGTCGGCGCGACCTGGGCCCACGCTTCGCGCTGGCGCGGCTGGCCGAAGATGTGAAAGGCAAAGACGGACTGACGCGCTTTCTGCCGGCGGCCTGCACATTCGGCGCGACGGCAGAGCATTTGCCTGAGGTTGCCCGGGTCGAGTGGCAAGGCTCAGGCGACCTGGCCGCCATGGCCCGCTCGAACTGCTTCCTGGTCCTGCCCGAAGAGACTGAACGCCTCAAGGCGGGCGCAATCGTCCGCATCCTGCTCCCGTGAGGATTCTTATGCCCAAGAAAACTTCGCAACGCTCTAAAGATCCGCGCCGGCCGGGACTTTCTCACTTCGATGAAGCCGGACAGGCCTCCATGGTGGACGTAAGCGCCAAGCAGGCTACACGCCGCACCGCAACCGCCTCGGCGTTTGTGGAGCTTTCAGGCGCGGTGCTGGCAGCGTTGCCCTCCAACCCCAAAGGCAACCCGCTCGAAGTGGCGCGCCTGGCCGGCATCCAGGCAGCCAAGCGGACCTCAGAATTGATTCCCATGTGTCATCCGCTCGCGCTAACCCACGTTGACGTGCGGGCGGAGATTGCGGCCGGGGGCGTGCGCATTACGGCAACGGCGGCAACGGTGGGTGCAACCGGCGTGGAGATGGAGGCGCTGACGGCCGCCGCAGTGGCCGCGCTGACGGTTTACGACATGACCAAAGCGCTGGACAAGGGAATTGTGATACGCGAAGTGCGGCTTGAGGCCAAGTCCGGAGGCAAGAGCGGGGATTATTTGAGGGCCGGCGGCAGAGCTTGAAAGACTTGGCGCGGGGCTTCCCGGTTGTCCACAACTTGCCCCGGAACGCCAACCCCTCGTATCATCCGGCAAGAGTACAACAACCATGAGCGAAACAGAGAAGAAGATTGACTTGCGAGTGAAGGGCCGCCTGATGTCCGCCTCGGAGATCGAGCGCACCCTGGTGCGGCTGGCCCACGAAATCGTTGAAAAGAGCAACGGCAGCGAAGGCCTGGCCCTGATTGGAATCAAGCGCCGCGGCGTCCCGCTGGCCGAGCGGCTGGGCAAGCTGATCTCCGGCATCCTGAAGCGGCCCGTCGACACCGGCATGCTCGACATCCAGTTTTACCGCGATGACCTTACGACAGCCGACATTCGCCCGGTGGTGACACCGGGGTCCATCGGCTTCGACGTGGACGGCCGCGACGTGGTCATCTGCGACGATGTGCTCTATACGGGCCGCACCATCAGGGCCGCACTCGACGCGCTCTTCGATCATGGGCGCCCGCGCCGGGTGCAACTGGCGGTGCTGATCGATCGCGGCCATCGCGAATTGCCCATTGAGGCTACTTACGTGGGCAAGCATGTACCCACTTCCAGCCGCGAGATCATTGAAGTCAAATTCCAGGAGGTCGACGGCACCGAGCAGGTGCTGCTCGTCGAGCGCGTCACGACGTGAGGCCTGCCAACACTTCTCACTGAACCGGACCGGAGCCCGGTGCTCCGGTGAAGACAAGAAGATGAGTCCGACCATCGCCCGCCGAACGTTCGCCACTCCGCCCGCGCCAGCGTCTCCATTTCCTTACCATCCGGGCTCGCTGCTTTCGATTCTCGACCTGAGCGTGGAGGGCGTGAGCCGGCTGCTGGCGCGCGCCACCGAGCTTGAAAACCTTGACTCGCTGCTCCGCGACCGCATTCTGGCCAAGCGCCGCATCGCGCTGCTTTTCTACGAGTCGTCCACGCGTACCCGCACCAGCTTCGAGCTGGCTGCCAAGGCGCTGGGCGCCGACACCACGCTGGTTTCGAGTCTCAGCTCGAGCATCGAAAAGGGCGAATCGGTGAAGGATACGGGCCTGACGCTGCGGGCGCTGGGCGCGGAAGCCATCATTCTGCGCCACAACTCCTCAGGAGCGGCGTGGCTGCTGGAAGAATCGACGCGCCTGCCGGTGGTGAACGCAGGCGACGGCATGCACGAGCACCCCACGCAGGCGCTGCTTGACCTGCGCACGATCCTGGCGCATCTGCGGCCGGGAATTCGCGAGGTTGGCGCGAACACTCTCGACGGCGTGACGGTGACGATTGTGGGCGACATTCTGCACAGCCGCGTGGCTCGCTCGAACATGCTGCTGCTGCCGCGGCTGGGCGCGCGCGTGCTGCTCTGTGGGCCGAAAGAATTGTTGCCGGAGATGGCAGCCAAGGCCGGTCCGGGAATCGAGATCGAGCGCGACTTCGAGGCGGCGATGCGCCAGTCGCAGGCGGTGATGATGCTGCGCATTCAGGCTGAGCGGCTGGCCGGGCTGCAACTCGATCTGGACGAATACAAGGCCAGCTACCAGCTCACCGGCCAGCGGCTGGCCGCGCACGCGCCGACGGCAATCGTGATGCATCCGGGGCCGATCATTCGCGGCATGGAGATAACGGCCGGCGTGGCCGATGGCGTGCAGTCGACGATTCTGGAGCAGGTGACCAACGGCGTGGCGATTCGCATGGCGGTGATGGAGCGGGCGCTGACGGCGACCGAACAAGGAGGCCGCGCATGACGGCTCTTGCAATTCACGGCGGTCACCTGGTCGATCCGGCAGCCGGCATTGATGCTCTCAAAGACATTCTGCTCAAGGACGGGCGCGTGGCGGAGATCGCCGCACCCGGCAAGCTGAAACATGCCGAAGACGCGGAGAAGATTGACGCGACGGGATTGACGCTGGCGCCGGGACTCATTGACATCCACGTGCACCTGCGCGAGCCGGGCCAGGGATACAAGGAGACAATCGCCAGCGGAACGGCCGCGGCTGCCGCGGGCGGATTTACGGCCGTGGCGGCCATGCCGAATACCATTCCGGTGAATGATTCGCCGGAGATCACGCGCTGGATGCAGTCGCTGGAGCGAGGCGCACAGGTGCGCGTGTTTCCCATCGCGGCAGCCACGCGAGGATCGAAGGGCGAGGCGATTAACGACTTTGCGGCGCTCAAATCCGCCGGTGCCGTGGCAGTGACCGACGATGGACGGCCGATTCTAAAAGACAACATCATGCGCGAAACTCTGGCCGCGGCCGCGCGCGTGGGATTGACCGTGATCCAACATGCCGAAGATACGCGGATGACGCAGGGCGCGAGCATGAACCTGGGGCCGGTTTCGTTCAAGCTGGGGCTGCGCGGCATGCCGCCTGAAGCGGAGTCCAGCATGGTGGAGCGCGACATTCGCCTGGTGACGGAATTACGCGACAGCCACGCGCACCTGCACGTGGCCCACATATCAACGGCTGCGGCGCTGGCCGCCGTGCGGCAGGCGCGGCGCAACGGCCTGCGCGTTACATGCGAGGTTGCGCCGCACCACTTCCTGCTCACCGAGGAGCACGTGGGCCTCTACAACACGCATGCCAAGATGAATCCGCCGCTGCGCTCGGCCGCCGACCGCGACGCCATGATCGAAGGCATTCTCGACGGCGTGGTGGACGCCATTGCCACCGACCACGCGCCCCACGCCATGCACGAGAAGGAGATCGAGTTCGAACTCGCGCCGAACGGCATTACCGGCCTTGAAACTGCGCTGGGCCTGAGCCTTTACTGGCTGCACAAGCAGTGGAGAATGCCCCTGGGCCGGGTGTTGAACCTGTTGAGCGCGCAGCCCGCTGCTCTGCTGGGAATGAAAGGCCGCGGCACGCTGGCTGTGGGCAGCTATGCCGATGTGGTCATCTTCGATCCCAAGGCTGAGTGGACTTATCGCGCCACGGAATCGAAATCGAAGGCCAAGAACACGCCGTTTGACGGTTGGGCCATGCTGGGCAAAGTTCGCTGGACGGTGAGCGAAGGGCGCGTGGTTTACACGAACGCGGCGTAATTCGGTCCACTCGATCTCTGATTTCGATTGAAAGCCCGCGGAAGGCTGATTTCGGCGCTATTTCAGGTCAGAAATGGGTTCTGGGGCGTCTGGCGCGGCTTCGAAGGAATCGAGCTAGCCCGCATTTCTCACAAGGCGCGTCAACGAATTTGTAGCGCCGGCCTCCTGGCCGGCTGTAGCGTGGGTCTCCCGACCCACGCCGGACGCCGTTTGCGCCGTTACGGTGTGTGCAAACTGTATAGATGAACGAGGCTTTGCTCTGGCGGCGAGGACGCCGCCAGTACAGCCGACCAGGAGGTCGGCGCTACAAAGCGTCGATCTGGCCGTGAGAAATGCAGGCTAGCCCTTGCGGCGATAGAGGATCTGGAATTCGTAGCCGGGGTTGGCGGGGAACAGGCTGGCCACATGGCGCAGGCGTTCGCCCAGGGCGGACGCGGCCAGCAGCGGGTACTCGCGCTCGCGCAGGTCGTGATAATCGAAGTCCACGGCCATCGACAGCATGTAGACGGCCAGCGCATCGGAGAATGAGGATTCGTAATAGCTGTTGCGGGCGCGCTCGTCGATGCCCTTTTGGGAGCCGCGGCTGTCCTGAGTCCGACTTTCCTGGGCTCGATTGTCCTGGGCTCGGCTCTCCTGGACTCGGCTCTCTTGGACTCGACTCTCGTGGACTCGATTTTCCTGGGCGCGGCGGCGGGTTTCCCATGCATCCTGGCTGGTTTCGCCGCGTACCTGGGCCTCGGCCTGCGACCAGGCCAGGGCGGCAAAGCTATCGGGAACGCCGGCGACCTCAATAAAGTTGTGAGCCACGTTGATGAAGAATTCAAAGGCCAGGCCGAAGCGATCCTCGACCAGGCGGGTGGAGATGAACACCGCTTCGGTGGCGCCGAATTCGGTGTTGCGATGGCAAACGGCGCGGTCGCCCAGATCGACACTGTAGGCGGGCGCAATGAGGATTTCGCCGGTGTCTGCAATGGCCAGGGGAACAAAATAATAAGCGCGCTGGCTGAGAGCGGGCGCGAGCGCGGCGGGAACGCATGCCACCAGGCGCTCGAGATCGGCGTCTGTGATGCGGGTTTCGCCCCAGGCGGCATAGCGGAGTCCGTTCGGCGCCTGGCTCACGGTCACCTGCGTGGCGACTTTTTCCGCGGGCCACAGTTCGATTTGAGCGGTGCTGGCCATCAACGTTTATTCTAGACGAGAGGGGTCGGGAGAAATGGCGGAAGTTGTGCAACACGGACGCGGCGGAGCAAGGGTTCTTGGGTTTCCACTGGAGGGCTTTGGGCTGTTCACCAGCTTGCTGCTCTCGTTCGCGGCGGCATTTTTCACCTTTTTCGCGGCGACGTTCCTAGCCATCATCGCGCTGCTGGTGTGGAATCTGGCGGGCAGCCACTCGGTGAGCTTTGCCGACACCTATCGTTATGTCGGACTTCCCGCAGGCCTGGTGGTGCTGGTTGTGGCGCTGCCGTTTTTCGGCGTGCTTTGGGTGCGGAGCAAGCTGCGCGGATAGGCAATAGAAATGCGGCCTTTGCAACTGGGAAGGCCGTATTTTTGTATCTGGGAGCGATTTTGCCGCAGCCGCGATGCGGGGCTGTCAGTGGCCTGCCGACTGGGGATTTTCGCGGTCGAATTTCGCTACCTGAATCTTGCGGGCCAGGCCCAATTTTGAGAGCAGCCAGATGCCCCAGAAGTTGGGATCGATCTCGTACCAGGCGAGGCCGTGGCGGGCTGAAACCGGATGCGCGTGGTGGTTGTTGTGCCAGCCTTCGCCGCCGGTAAGCAGGGCTACCCACCAGTTGTTGCGCGAGTCGTCGCGGGTTTGAAAGCGGCGGCTGCCCCACAGGTGAGTGGCCGAATTGACCAGCCAGGTAGCGTGCAGGCCCAGCGTGACGCGCAGCAGAACGCCCCACAGCACCATGGCGATGCCGTTCAAGAATCCGCCCCAGATCCATCCGCCGGCCAGCAGCAGCACGCCGCTGAGAGTGATGGGAAGCCAGTGATACTTGCTCAGCCAGACGTGGAAGCGGTCGCGTCCCAGGTCGGGCGAGTAGCGGGAGAGCGCCTCGGTCTGCGCGTGCAGCGCCTCGCCGAAGAGGATCCAGCCGGCGTGGGCCCACCATCCGCCTTCGCGCGGGGTGTGCGGATCGCCTTCCTGGTCGCTGAGCTGGTGATGGACGCGATGCGTTGAAACCCAGAAGATAGGCCCGCCCTCGAGAGAGAGCGTGGCAAAAACGCTCATCACGTATTCCACCCACTTGGGGCATTGGTATCCGCGATGGGTGAGCAGGCGGTGATAGCACATGCCGATGCCCACGTTGATGGCCAGCACGTAGATCACGGCCATGACGAGAAAGCGCTGCCAGTTGAAGAGGAACAGCGCGGCCAGCGCGCCCACGTGAAACAGCAAGATGATGGCGAGCGTAATCCAATTCACGCCTTCGCCAACCGTGGCGGCGCGGCCCATGCGGATCTGCTGGCGCGCGGGGAGGGCGCGTTCCGCGGCAGATTCCTGAGTGGCTGCATTCGAGCCAGGTAACGCTTCGGCCGCGGTTTCAAGGGATGGAGCGGATAACACGGTTGCCATGCGTAGGGAAATCCTTGGGAAATGAATTTTGCCCGACCTATTCACAATTGTATAGGAGGGCGGAAAACAGGGAATAGGGAATAGGGGTTAGGGTCTATTCGTTGTTGAGGCTGCCGATTTCGCCGCCGGCGCTCACAAAGAGCTGGGTTGCCTGGCCGCGCAGCACGCGGTAGAGGGCAAACTGGCGCTGGGTTGCGCCACGCAACTCGAAGAGCAGCTCCCCGCGGTTGTCGGCCATGGCGTCCACCGCATCCACCAGGCGCATGCGAGGCGTCGAGTCCAGGTGAGCGGCGTCAGTCACGCTCTTGAGCAGCACCTTCACGTTCCCATAGAGGTCAGGCTGAGCCACGAGGGTCACCAACTTCTCCTGCGCGCCGGCTCCTGCAGTGTGCGCCGACAGCACCATGGTTGCGCCAGAACCGTAAGTCAGCGCAAAAACCCGGTACTGCTCGTCGAGCAAGGGCGCCGGAGGTGGCGGCGGCGGCGGCGCAGCCGGCTTGGTCTTGTGAGTCGGGGTCTTCTTAGGCGCGGGAGCGGCCTGCGCCGGCGGAGGACTCAGGCCCAGCGCGTCACGCGCCATATCCTCCAGGCTGGCCTTCATTTTGGCTTCATCGTCCGGACTGGCCCAGGAATAGTCCCAGGGATGTTCCGGCGTATCTTTGGCGTCAGCGACGGCCACTGCCTGCTGCATGTCCGGGGGCAGGCCCATGAGGCTGGGAAGGACGGCGCCGCCGCTACCGGCGGATTTGCCGCGCTTCAACCGCGGCCGGTCGGAGTCAGTGCTGTCCGCGAGCGACGAGACGTAGGCTTCGTCCTGCTGCGGCTTCTTTTTTTTCAGCCTTGGACGGTCCGGGTCGCTGCTGGGCGCGTTACCCCCGCTGGACGCGGTGCTGCTTGTAGAGTCGTCGGTTGTGCTCCGGTGGAGGGTGGGACGATCGGGATCGGAGTTGGGTCCGGAAGCGGGATTTGAGCTGGCGCCGGAGGGATTTGTATCCGCGGGGTTCGAGTTGCCTGAACCCGTGCTGCTGGAACTGCCGCTCGAGTCTGAACGGTGCAACGTAGGACGATCAGGATCGGGCGCCGGACCCTGATTGCCCGAACTGGAGCCGCCGGAACCGGAGCCACCGGAACCAGAGCCGCCACCGCTGGACGTATCGCCCTGATGCGCCTTGCGGTGCAGAACGGGTCCGTCGCTGCTCGCTTCGTCATCCTTCCAGGATTGGGCGCTGGCTACCTGTGCCGCGGACTTGGGTTTCGCCAGCGGCTTCCATGTTCCGTAGCCTACCCATGAACCCTGCTCGCGGGCCGCGTTCTGAATGACAAACAGGCCGGTATTCCTGCCATCCTGCTTGAGCTCGTACTGGACTTCGCCCTCCAGGGCCAGAGGTTCAGGCCGGGACAGGTAGATGCCGCCATCCTGCAGTTCGTGGCCGTCGAAAACGCTGACCGGGACAATGCGGCTGGCCTTGGGATGCTGTTCGTCGCCCGTCCACTCCAGCACGGCGACGGCGCGCAGCTCGGGAGTGTCTTTGCCCGGCTTAGCCACCTGGCCGGGGTACTGGGCACAGGCCGGCAGCGCGGCCAGCGCCAGCAGGGTGATAGCTGTCTTCCTGGGACTCATCGAAAAAAGACCTGTCATCCGCGATGACACTTGCCGCTCACCTCGTAAATAATCAAACCTGACGGCCGGCGCTGCATCCATTGGTTTGGATGCCGTCCCGGGCGTTGTTTTTGAGCCTTTTCAACTAACCAGTGAGGATAAACCCCATGGAAGTGAACCAGAAAGTCGCCGACTTCACGCTTCAAACCGACGAAAACAAGAGCACCAGCCTGTCCGATTATGCCCCAAAACCCGTGATCCTGTTCTTTTACCCCAGGGCGGATACTCCCGGCTGCACGATCGAGGCCTGCGGCTTCCGCGATACATTCAAGAAACTGCAGGCTGCGGGCGCGGTGGTTCTTGGCATCTCCCGCGACACGCCGAAGGATCAGGCCAAGTTCCGCGCCAAATACGATCTGCCGTACACACTCCTTGCTGATGTAGACGAGAAAGTTTGCAATCAGTTTGGCGTGCTCAAGGAAAAGAACATGTACGGCAAGAAAGTGTGGGGCATTGAACGGACCACCTTCGTGATTGGCCCCGACCAAACCCTGTTGCACATCTACCCCAAGGTTACGCCTCAAGGCCACGCCGAAGAAGTGCTGGCGCTGATCGAAGCATGGAAGAAAGCGCACAAGTAGGGCGCGAAGCAAGCGGCGAAGGACAGGGAAAGGGATAACCGTGAAGACAGAAAGGACAACACTTCGGATTTACTCGGTCGTTGACCCCATGTCCCCATGGCGCTTGCCCCGTTGGTTTCGCGGATTTCCAAAGTACCGGGCGAAAATGTCGGCTGTTGAATGGAGGAGCCTGCTTGCTAAGGCAGAAGGGGGCGATGCCGAAGCGGAATGGAGGGTCGCAGAGCTTTATGACGACGGATGCAAAGATATGCGTGGGCGGGTCCTGGTACGGGTTTCCAACCGAAAGGCTGTTGAGTGGTTTCGCCGCTCCGCGGAGCACGGCTGCGGTAGTGCGCAAGTTAATCTTGGCGTCATTCTGGGGGACGACTACGGCGTGGAGAAAAATGTGCGCGAAGCTCTGCTTTGGCTCAAGAGGGCTTTCCGTGGCGGAGACACTGGTTGCGCGCCGAACAATATTGCGGTCACGTACCGCGAAAACGGGAATTTTCGGCAGGCTGTGCGCTGGTTCAGGAAAATCGACACTTCACACGACGATGGGATCCTCGTCCAACTCGGCATCCATTCCTATTGGGGCAAAGGCGTCCGGACCGATCATCGGGCGGCGGTTCGTTATTTTCGAAAGGCGATCCGGGGAAAGAATATTTGGGGATTCGATCTAGACGATGCGAATTTCTATCTCGCAATTGCGTATCTCGAGGGCAAGGGGGTCAGAAAATCGCTCAAAATGGCGCAAAAGCATCTTGAGCTGGCTAACAGGGACAACGATCATCTGGCGGCGCAGCGGCTTCTGAAGCAACTGAGGAGGCTGGTCTAGCTGCCCATGGGAACGACTCGCCTTCCCGGCCGCCTGCTTCCGCGCGCCTTCTGTGAAGCGCCGCCGGAGTACGTGGCTCCGCGCCTGCTCGGCAAGATACTCGCCCATCGGACTAGCCGAGGAGTGCTGGCGGGTAGGATTGTCGAGGTCGAGGCCTATCTGGGCCCTCACAACGACCCGCCCGACAGGGCAGCGCACACCTACGGCGGACCCACGCCCCGGAACCAGGTTATATTCGGCCCGGCCGGCCACGCGTATGTTTACTTTATCTACGGGCGCTACTTCTGCATGAACATTTCGTTCGAAGCCGAGGGCCGCGCCGGCTGCGTGCTGCTGCGCGCGCTGGAGCCGCTGGCCGGGAAGGAGCAGATGGCCCTGAACCGCAGTCTTGCGCCCGGCGCGGCCGCGCGCCTGCTCACCT
>Ga0182014_10001994_pt1 | contig 26363 bp, 23 predicted proteins | sample 612S2DmetaG_FD_120489 | JGI IMG/M metagenome (GOLD analysis project Ga0182014, IMG submission 120489) | Permafrost microbial communities from Stordalen Mire, Sweden - 612S2D metaG | ecosystem: Environmental > Terrestrial > Soil > Wetlands > Permafrost | place: Sweden: Stordalen | collected... | reverse complement strand
TGATCGGCGGCTAGGTTCCACATCAGACATGCGCCAAGGACGATGCTCAGAGCAATAAGCGCAATCCAGAGCGCGTGCGCCCAGGCCCACGGCAGCAATGCAAGGGGTGCGATAAGTATCAGGCCGGTTGGCAGGTTGATATAGACCGCGACAAGGCGGCGCACGGGAGCAGCATCCGACATGCGATCGCCTCCCTCGGCCCGGTAGACGCGCAGCATCTCACTTTCCCGGTAGGGATCAGCATGTTGCAGCAGGCAGCGCGCTCCGTAATACACCGCCTTGAAGTCGATTACGGTGGCCGTTGCGGAGCGCTCCATGGCGATGCTCACTAGGATGAAGATCACGCTGCCAAAGAGCAGAAAAATCAACCCATCGAGCCGCTCTCTCTTCATTGCGAGCCTCTCTCTGCGGCGCGGGCATAAGTGCGCCGCACGTAGACCCACAGATAGAAAATGCCCATCGTCAACAGAATGGGTGGAATTGGCCTTGTGACCGCAACCGTGACTATCTTTCCTGGCAACCCCGCTGCGGAAATGTTGAAATCCTTGGTGAGCAGCCTGAGAGCTATAAGCGGAATATCACCAGTCAGAACAACCGCTGCGGTATTCACCAGCAAGGCGAGCCAACGAATCAGGCCGCCTTCTGCCCAGAGCATCGCACATGCAGGAATACTGAGCAGCAGGAGCTTGGTGTCATAGGGCCGATGATAAACCGGGAGCATGGTCAGAGCCGCGATTGCCGCCAGCGCCAGCCAGGCTGTCGCCGGCGAGGAACGCGATCGCACGGTTACAAACATCCATACGAGCAGCAGCGGCGCACAAATCAGATAGGAAGCCAGATCGTAGAAGCGCGGATCATCCCGAAAGGGGCTGATGACTGTTTGCAGGTCAATGACTGTATACGGCAGGCGGCCATCAAAATTAGCCCCTCTTGGGTCGCTGAGGCTTCCAGGCGCAGAATTCGCCGATAAATTGGCGCGTAGTTCCGGCACCCAGTTGGGAGCAACATGTGTGATCCACAGGACAGCGGGAAGACTTAGCACCAGTGTCACAACGAGGGTTTGCAGAGCGCGTTTGCGATAAACTCCGCCTGCCAATAAAAAGTAGAGCCACACCAGAGCCGCGTCATGGGGCTTGACAGCGAGGGCAACCGCAAGACACAGAACACCTGTCGCGGCAAAGCGCTCCTCAAGAAAACACCAGGCGGCAATCACGCAAAGGCTCACCACTATCCCGGCCGAATTACCGACCGCGAACACAAATTCGCAGTTGGCAAGCACCATGCAAGCCAGGAAAATGGAAACTCCCGGCGCGCGTCTTGCTCCCAGATCCCACATCAGAAAGGCCGCGAGGATCAGGCAGCAGGCCATCAGCATCATCCAAAGAACATGCGCAGGCCCCCACGGCAGAATCGCGAAGAGAGCCACGAACGAAGCTGCAGTGGGCAAGTAGACCCACAGCGTTACACTGCGGCGAAGCTGGGCAAACTCCGGTGAACTTTCCCCGCCAGCCGCCAGATAGGAACTCTGTAGTTCGCTCTCCTGGTAGGGGTCGCACCGTTGAAGCAGGCAATGCGTACCGTAATAAACCGCTTTGAAGTCGATCATTCCGTACAGCGCCGTTCGTTCCAAAGAAGCGCCCCAGAGGATGAAAATCCCGCTGCTCAGCAGCAACAGAAGCACTCCACCCAGGCGCGCTCTTGTCATCTTCAACCTCTCTCTCCGTCAGGAATGGCGTGCAAGCTCTGAAACCGGTTGCTGAGTCCCCTTTCCTGGCGCGCGCTGGATGCGAGCGGCTCGGGTTCGTGCGGCTGCTGTTCAGGACTTCGCACATCTGTGAATCCCGCCGGAGTGCGCATGCGCCGCACGTAGACCCACAGATAAAAAATGCCCATCGTCAAGAGGATGGGTGGAATTGGCCTTGTGACCGCAACCATCGCTATCTTTCCCAGCAGGCCCGTTGGACCTGGGTGCAGATCCTTGGTGAGCATTCCGAGAATTGCCAGCGGAATATCTCCTGTCAAAACAACCGCCGCAGTATTTACCAGAACAGCAACCCACCCAACCAGGCCGCCCTCGGCCCAGAGCAAGGCACAGGCAGGAACGGTGAGCAGCAAGAGCTTCGCGTCATGATGGCGATGATAAACGGGGAGCAGGGAGAGCGCCGCGACTGCCGCTAGCGCCAACCATGCTGTTGCAGGCGAGCTGTGGGAGCGCAGAGTTACTAATATCCAAACGAGCAGGAGCGGTCCGCATATCAGATAGGTCACCGGGTTATAGAATTGCGGATTATCGCGGAAGGCGCCGACGACGGCTTGCATGTCGATGACCGGATCCGGATCGCGGTTACCGGCTCGATTGAGCTCTGGATCGTTAAGACCGCCGTGTGCCGTTGTCTCCACCAGATTCGAGTGCAATTCCTGCATCCAACGGGGCGCAACGCTGGACGTCCACACGACCGCCGCGAGACCCAACACAAGAGTCACTGCGAGAGTTTGCAGTGCGCGCTTGCGGCAAATTCCCCCCGCCAGCAGGAAATAGAACCAGACCAGGCCCGCGACCTGGGGCTTGACGGCGAGGCTGATTGCCAGGCAGATCACACCCACCGCAGCAAGGCGCTCCTGGAGAAAACACCACGCGCCCACCAGGCAAAGGCTGACCACAATCCCTGCTGTATTTCCAGCCGCAAAGATGTATTCGCAGTTAGCCAGCACCATGCAAGCCAGGAATACAGAAACGCCCGGCGCGCGTTTTGCCCCCACGCTCCACATCAAGAAGGCGGCGATGGTCAGGCCTGCGCCCGTCATGGCCATCCATAGCATATGCGCCGGCCCCCACGGCAGCATCGCCAAAGGAGCGATGAAAATAAATACAGTCGGCAGGTTTACGCATATCGTGACAATCCCGGAAAGTTGGCTCAACTCCGGGGTATGATCGTGCTCTTCGGCCAGATAAACCGACTGCAGTTCACTTTGCCGGTAGGGGTCGCGATGCTGAAGCAGGCATCGCGCGCCGTAGTAGACCGCCTTGAAATCTATCATTCGGTGAGGCATGGAGCGCTCCAACGAAGCGCCCCAGGAAATGAAGATCCCACTACTCAGCAGCAACAGAAGCACTCCGCCCAGCCGCGCTCTTGTCATGTTCGACCTTTCCTTCTTCAGGGACGGTGCGTGAGCTCGGAATAGTACTTCTGTCTGACCTTTCTTCCTGATGCTTCGAAGCGCGGCAGGCGGACAAGGTGCCACTTGTGCGCCACAAAGCTCAACGTCGTGCCGAGAACTCCAAGTCCATACTGCACGCTACGCTTGAAGTTGATGGACGAAGCTTCTCGAAAGTATTTCGTGGGGCAGGAGATTTCTCCGATGCGGAAGCCGAACATAACGGCCTGCGCGATCATCTGGTTGTCAAAGACAAAGTCGTCGGAGTTCTCGAGTATCGGTAGAGTCTCAAGCAGCTCGCGCGAGAATGCACGGAAGCCGGTGTGATATTCCGATAGCTTGACGCCCAGAAACAGATTTTGAAACGCGGTGAGGAAGCGGTTGGCGATGTACTTATAGAGCGGCATGCCGCCCCGGAGTGCGCCACCGCCCAGAATCCGCGAGCCAAGCACCATGTCGTAAACACCACTGGCCACCATGCCAGCCATGGCCGGGACCAGGGAGGGTGTGTACTGATAATCGGGGTGGACCATGACCACAATATCGGCGCCCGCAGCCAGAGCCTCTTGATAACAGGTCTGCTGGTTGCGGCCATAGCCGTAGTTGGTATCGTGAACTAAGGTCTGCACGCCGAGTTCACGGGACAGTTGCGCGGTTTGGTCCCTGCTGGAGTCATCGACAAGAATCTTGATATCCACCACAGCAGACAGCTCGCGCACTGTCACTTCCAAAGTTTTCTCGGCGTTGTAGGCCGGCATCACGACCGCAATTCGTTTTCCGTCGATCATGGATTCACGACCCTCATCCATCTATTTTCTTACAAACATACCTCAGGCGGATTACCGTGTTACCGGGGTTACCTGCTCAGGCACCGGATAAGGGACGGCCTCTGCCGGACTCAGATCCGGCTGCACCAGCCAGACCTTCCGATTCTTATAGTACTGGAATAGCTCTCGATTACTGGCCCCATCCATCTCGTGCGCCCAGATGACCTTCGAATCATCGATGTCGGCGGCATTGAAAATCCACTCCTGGGTGAGATACGGGTCCGCAGAGGCGCGGACTAAAACCAGTTGCTGGCCAGGAAGCTGTTCCAACCGGCTCTCAATATTCGCTCGTTCCGTACCGAAATGATCAGGTCCATACCAACGGTCCATCCACGCGCTTGGCGGCGCCTCGGAAATTGGGAAATGGAGCGCACGGTCAAATAACCGTAGTCCTGCCATCACCAGGCATATGGTTACGCTCAGTCGCACGATTGTCGTGCCCACTCGTTGACCCCCGGGGCTCCAATGCCACAGATGACGCATGGCCTGCAATCCCACGGCATAGAGGGCCCCCGCAAAAGGCGCCAGATAATGCGGGATCAGGTAGATCTCAATCAACATTCCTGCCACGAGAACGAGCAAACACACAACGAGGAACCGGATGCGCCGGTCGCGGAGTGTCCAGGGAAGAAAGACGAGCGGGGGAAACAACGCGAATCCGGCGAAAAACAACTCCGCCCTGACTGGTTTGATCAGCGTTTGGAGTAGGAAGCCCGACGGCTTACGGAATGAATTGAATTCTGCGAGCTCGACGTCGCGATAATAGTGGAGCATGACTTCGTGGTGATAAACCGGCTCCGGCCGCGGCGACTGCCAGAAGTAATAGGGCGCCATGGCGTAGGTCGCTCGATTGACGGTGTAGGGCAAGGTAAGTGGGTTGCCAAAGGCGCGGTAATCGTAATAACCCAACCACGCGGCAACGGCAACGAGCAGCGCCAGCGCGGGCACGGTACGCCGGAAGAGGACCGCGGCGGTAGGCCGGCCTTTCGCGGTCAGCAACCAGTGGAGCATCGCCACCGCGACGGGGATGCAAAGAAGCACGCATTCATAGGGACGGGTAATGGCAAGGAGACCAATGCCCACGGCCATCAGCAGAGCATATCGCGGGCGCGCAGTGCGCATGAAGCGCGGCAGCCCACCCAGCACCAGTGCGCCGCCCAATGCAGCGATGGAACCGCCACCGGTGTAGCTATTGGTCCAGTAACTGAAAATGCCCAGGCGCAGAACTGAGAGGAATCCGCCCAGGAGTGCCCAGCAGGGCGGCAACCACGCCTGCAGCATCCAGCAAAGTGCAGAGCACATGAGGCCGCTGGCGATGAGAAGCCCGTACCAGGGATGGCCGAAAAGGACTTTCCCCGTGGCAAGCACAAGGCCTTGACCAGGAAAGTACATAGACATGTACGTTGGCTTCATGTCGACGAAGATGGCTTCGAAGTGAACCCACATGGCGGGCGTTGGATTGGCGAGACGCCCGTGAGCAAACGTGTCCCCCGAGAGCAGGAAGCTGAAATCGTCTGCGATAACCGGGAGCGGGCGGGGTAACAAAGGAAGAATCACAAGGCGCAGAAGAACCATGGTCAGCCCAACAACGGCCACTGCCAATTCCTGCTTTCGCGCCAGGCGCCCGAATCCACGCTCAATCTGTGAGAAACCAGCAAAACCGAGTCGCGGCCATGCAAAGGCAACGGCAACCCCGATTGCTGTGAGACCACCCTCAACCAGCATCGGTGTAATCGATTCGCCCAAAGAAGGAGAAGTCTGAAGCATGTACATCGAGCTGCTATGCCGGACGGCAGGAAAGGAGGTGACTGAGATAGGCGCGGAGTAGGAATTTCATATGCAGCATATTCTAACTCTTAACAAGTTGAAGCTGAGCGCATTAAGTACTGAAGCCGGCGTAGAAGGTAGAGGGAGTACCCACGGAAATATCTTGTTTTCCGCGAGCCACTCCCCCAGGAGAATGGAGGGAACTGGTGTTTGCATTAGCCCTGAGGGGAAGCTAAGCAGTATGGGCCAAAACCAGGAGACCTTCCCATGCATCTTTGCAAATGATTTGCCAGGTTAATTTAGGGGCCAAGCCGCCACGAGTCCCGGTGGTTCCCGGATTCCCGCAGCCACCCCGTTCTGGCCATGATTCAGTGGTTGAACCACTAACGAGATCCCGATTTCGCTAGCTCTGACTCAGGATCGACCCCAAAAACAGAGCCTGCGCATTCGACATCCAGTTTGCACTTCGGCGATGGTCCGCTTCGTGCCGCGTGCAATTACCACTACGACTGGCTTTCCAACAGAACTGGAAATTCAGACTACGTAATGTAACTGCCGACGGTGGTAGAAACCTGTCGGAACGCCTTGTTGAGGCCAGACGCCATGGACGACATTCCCGCAGTCGCTCCGAAGGCAACCGTTGCAACAACAAGTGCGTACTCGACCAGATCCTGACCCTCTTTGTCGTTGATCAGGATCTGAAGCCTGAGAACCCAATTGTCTAGGACATCCCTCATTAAATGTCTCCTGCGGTTTGAAATCTGACGGCAATCCGTACCGGGCTTGTCTCTGGCAAACCCGGAATTCCAGACTACGTAATGTAGGAGCCGAGGGTGGTGGAAACCTGCCCGAACGCCTTGTTGAGCCCGGTCGCCAGGGACGACATACCAGCTGTCGCGCCGAAAGCGATCAAAGCCACAACGAGGGCGTACTCAACCAAGTCCTGACCTTCTTCGCGAGACATCAGATCCTGGGCCTTAACGAACATCTTGAGCATCAGATCATTCATGTGTGTTCTCTCCTTGATTTTCGAATCCAGTCACAGACTGGTGTGCACTCTACTTAGCAAGCGCCGTGCCATTTGGTTGTAGCATCGCGTCTCATTAGAAGTCAATAACTTACGAGAAGCTACCCTCAATGATGTGTAACCTATTGTTTACAGGAAGGACCCCATGACCCGTACTCGTATACATAACACATTAGAAGCATGCCATAACACAAATTTGCAGAGCCACCCGTGATGAAAGTAACAAACAGCGCGCTCGAAAAGTTACTCAATGACTGGCAAGGAGTGGTCTCCTGTGGGTGTGTCGGCTGTGCACTGCAGCCCAGTCACAGAATGGCAGAAACTGAGAATCGTCTAGTCGGGAGATATACAATCGTGCCCCGCAACCGGCGGAGCGGCAGGAAAGAATTCCAGGAAGTCTCCAGCCTCGGTGCACGTCTCTCGGATCACTCCGGCGGCAAGCTCAATCACAGAATGCGCGGACAGGCAGGCAGACATGCGCCAAGGCGGCACGTTGCTCCTCACCTTTCTGATGCGGTGTCTTCGGTCAAGGAAGACAAGGTCGATCGGGAACTGCATTCCGATGGTATGCACGGCCTCACAGGGGAGTATCCACAAACCTTCACCAGGACCGAGGCCTTTGCGCCCCAGCAGGCCTTTGGTGCGCTTTGCGCCATGATCGGCAACTTCCATGCTGCTGGCCAGCTGGGTATGGCGCGTAGTGTTCAGAACCTGAAGGCGAATCTCCGCGCCGGGTTGCGTGCGCCCTGCGCCCCCTCCGTGCAGCGCCATGGAAAACCAGGCAGGCAGCTTCATCTTGTACCTATGGCTCCTTTGAAGATGCTACGGCAGCCGGGGATAATCAGGTGCGACCGCAGCGACGGGGCGCAGCCACACAAAGAAGCGGTGAATGAGCGCGATGATGCCTCACCCGGATATGGTGGCGCCCCGGTTAGAAGTCCTCACCGGGGCGAAATAAGAACAGTCACGCATGCTGCACGGTCCAGACCGACGATTGAATACCGCCTTACTGAGATCCGGGTCCGGCGCTGGTGCCAACCGCCGTATTCGCGGTAGCGGCGCCGCCACCGTAACTACCGCCGCCACCCGACGCACTCATCGATCCGTCGATGTTCAGCGGCTGCTCCGGCTTCATGCTATCCAGCAGTTTCTCGACAGGAATGGTTGGAGGCGGAGGCGCCGGACTGTTCTCAGCCGTCTTTGCGTCAGGATTGTGCATCGGAATTCCGGAGTTGGGCGGAAGGAAGGCTTGAGGATACTTAAGCTCCGGCAACGCCGCGCCGGCCGGAATAGGAGCCACGATCTCCGGCGTCACAAGCACAATCAGTTCGGTATTGGTCTTGGTCCTTTGAATCGACTGGAAAAACTTGCCCAGAATGGGAATGTCGCCCAGAAAGGGTATCTTCTGGAAAGACTCATTTTCACGGTTATCGAGCAGGCCGCCAATGGCGAAACTCTGACCGTCCTGCAGTTCGACCTCCGTCTTCACTCGGCGAATGTCAATTGCAGGCACGTCAAATCCACCGATTTGGATGGCCTGGGTAAAATCCAGTGAACTGACTTCCGGGGCTACCTGAAGACGAATGGTTCCGCGCGGAGTGATGGTGGGAATGAAGTTTAGCCGGACCCCATACTCCTTGAACATGAGGGTAATGGTGGCCCCGCCGGTCGTTCCGGCTGCCTGGGCAACTGGATATGGATATTCGCCGCCGGCAAGGAAGCTGGCCTGTTTCCCGTTCAAGGCCATTACGTTGGGCTCGGCAAGCACCTCAACCAGGCCCTGGGTCTGGAGGGCTTCGATTGTCGCACCGAGATCCAACCCGGGGTAAAAGGCGAAGAGGTTCAGCGCATTGGAAAGTGACACCGCGGACGCAGTCGAACCAGTGGGAATGGTAGGCGAAGGCGGACTGAATTGACCCGTCGAGACACTGCCGATGGTGTTTCCAAGCCCAGTGCTGAAGACGTTAATCCCCAGCTGCTTTTCTTTGGTGCGGTCCACACTGGCAAATCGCACCTTGAGCAGAATCTGCGGGTCCGAGGCAGGCACGCTGACGTTGAGCAGGTTGACGACCTTGCCTATCGAAGCGGCGATCGTTTGCGCCCGGTCGGAACTGTTCAGATCCTTCACTGTGCCGCGAAGAAAGATGCTGCCATTCTCTTCGCTGACCCTGAGATTTTGACCCGGAAGTTCGTTCCTGAGTTCGCGGCGGACGGCCTCAAGGCGGTCATTGGTGACGTAGGAGCTGGGCCGAACAGTTACGTTGAAAAACTGCCGGCTGCCGCTCGTGTCCCAGAGAATCAGCGTGGTCTCTCCGGGAGTCTTGCCGTTGACCAGAATCTGATTAGGGCTGATTGCGACGGCCTCCGCAAAGTCGCCCAGACCCACAACAATCCGCGTCACGGGCCGCGCAAGGTCCAGCACCACTGACTTACCCACGGCAACGGACAGATCGTTTGTGGAGTCCTGGCTGGGAGCTGCTACCGGCGAAGTAGCGGGCGGAGCAGTCTGCGCCCAAAGGCCTGCCCCGGGGCTGAAGAGGAAAGTCAATGCACTGACAAAAGCAATGGCGACCCCAGTTCTTGCTCTCACTGTTTTCCCTCGGGAGTTGCGAATTTTTCTTCCGTCCTTTGCGCACCGTTGATGACCACGACCGAAAACATCTGAGGAGCTGGCTTGACCGGCTTGTTCACATGCCCGGACAAGTGGGCCTTGACTGGCGTCTTGGCCACGTCCTGAAAGATATTGGTCATGGCGCTACCCTCAACCGGGTCAATCTTGGTATCGAGGGGATTCCGGAGCACCAGCTGGATATGCGTCTGATTGCTGGCCAAGGCCAATACTTGCGCCTGTTCCGGAGTCACCAGCAGATTGACCACCTGTACCTGCTGAGGCTTGCCTTCGGCATCTTTCTGGATGTCCGTGCCGGCGGACAGCACTTCGATGTTCTGCAGGATGGTTCTCACCTGCGTATCCCCCTGCACAGCCTGGGTGCCCGGAGGGGTGCCGGAGACGATCACATCGACGCGCATGCCGGGAAGAACGAAACCGGCCACGCCCACCACCTCATCCACCTTGATTGCGCAGGCTCTCATACCCTGCTGAATGGTGGCAGCGAGTCCGCCACCGGAGCCCATTGGCGCCAAGCGGTTATCCAAAATAGGCTCACCGGCATAAATATTCGCGATGACGCCACGCCCGACGGCGCTCTTCGCATCGAGAATCGCGCCCTTCGGAGCTGTACCCTGAACCTGAAGCGTGGTCAGGTCATTGGCGCTCAGCACGGTCCCAATTTTGATGTCTTGAGCTGCCGCAACCACGCTGGTGGCAGGCACCGGCTTCGACGCCGCGATGCGCAAGCCGACCAGGCGATAGACGACAAAGGCGCACAGCGCTGCCACAATGAATGCGCTGAGGAGAATGGTTGCCAGTCTTCGGTTCATTCAGAATCCTGTCTTCACAAGGTGAATGGCCCGTTCCAAACTCTCTTGCACTTGATACCTGTTAGTGCAGCAGAGAAGAACAAGCAGTCGCACGCCGAGTTACTAATCGACTTGGTGGAGCGCTGAGCATGCCTTGATGCCGCTAGAGTATAGCACCATAAGGGATGAAGAGTGCACCAAAATTAATGCCTGGCATCTGAGGAACCACGAACGCTATATCTCTCCTTCTTTACCTCAACGACGAGGCGCTCGCTTTTAGCAAATCCAGTGGTTAATGAACATGCTCCCACGGGGACCGAGAAGCGTCAATTACTCATTTCTCCGATAAGAACAAAGGTAATCACAAGGGATAAACCATTCGCTTCGAAACGTGGCCGGCCAAGGCGGCAGAAAGGCCGTGCGAGCCGGAGTGCTATCTTGAATAACCGTGTGTGCTCCCGAATCCTCACCTTGCGCGTCCGGAGAGAGCTATCTTACGGAGCTCGAAACACCCAATAATTACGCCTCGACTGGGGATGGAAGCGCCACTTATCACGCCGTAGCGACCAAAGCGTTCAGTTACAAAAGAGTAGCTTAACGAACAGCAGACCAGATGTTACTTCTGTTCGCGCCAATGTAAAGTAGGAGGAGAAGCGCGAGAGAGAGGTTCCCCCGGCAATGGCGTCTTCCCACACCATCACGCTTTTCTCGGATCAATCGCAGGTGGGCCAGAGACCAACCTCATTTTTGTTATCGGTTCTGGTTCATGGCGCCGTGGTTGGCTTGATCGCGCTCGGATTCATTCTCACGCCTGATATAAGGCCCCGCAGGGGCGTCCATTATGTAGTGCGGCAGGTAGATCTCGACCAGGCCGAAGCGGAAATCCGTCGGGCCGGAGGCCAGGGCAGCATGTATCCGGCCCCGCTCCCCGACTCCCACGCAGAGGATGCACGTGGCGGACTCCAGGCTCCGGCATCAAGCCAGCGACAAATGGCGAACCGCAAACCCGCCCCGCAAACCATCGTGCAGCCGGACATCCCCCCTAATACGATCCTGCCCAAAGCCCTTCCCTTGCCTGCCATGCTTCTCTGGAAGGTCTCCAAACCGAATGTGAAGAAGCTGACTCCGCCGCCGCCCCAGCCGGCAAAGGCTCAGTTGCCTCCCAAGCCTGACATCCCGAATCAGGAGACAATCCTGGCCGATGTCCAGATCACGTCTACGCCTTTCCGCAGGGAGACTCTCAAACAGCTGCCCAGTACCACCACACCGGTTCCGGCTCACCAGAACGCACCCGTCCAGCTCATTCCACAAACAACCTCCGTCTCGTCCCTTGATACGGCTTCGGCGGCAGTGATGTCGGTCTCTGATATCAGCCTGGCGCGGGGCAGCGTTTCGCTGCCGCCAGCCAACCAGAGCGCGACGGGCAACCCGAACGGGGGGATGGCGCCAGGCCGGTCAGGCGATGCATCCAAGCCGGGCAATGGCGACCCGGCCAACAGCGGCAACGCAACGGGCAAGGGGGCGGGCCGGATCGATACCGGGGGACAGGGTGCGGGCGCAGGAAAAGGCGGTGCGCAAAAAGGCGCAGGGAATGGCGCAGGCAACGGTACTATTGCAGGCTCACGGCCTGGCCAGGGTTCGGGGTCCGGCTCCGCATCGGGATCGGGTTCAGGCAACGGCGATGGTGACAGTGGTTATTCAACCGCGAGGATCACCCTGCCCAAAGGCGGAAATTTCTCAGCAGTCATGGTAGGCAATACCATGGAGGACCAGTATCCTGAGACGTCTTCTGTCTGGGGCGGCAGAGCAGCCTACACGGCCTATTTGCATGTGGGACTGGCGAAGAGCTGGATTGTGCAATACGCGCTTCCTCGCTCGGCGGATATGGTCGCGGAGGACAGCGTGTCCCACCTGGACGCCCCCTGGCCCTTCTACATTGTGCGTCCCAATCTTGACCCCTATGAAGTGAATGCTGATGCGCTGCTGGTTCGCGGCATTGTGAACGAGGCGGGCCGATTTGAAGAACTGGCAGTAGTATTCCCTGCCGCGTTTGAGCGGGCGCAGTTTGTCTTGGACGCGCTGAAACAGTGGCAATTCAGGCCTGCGAAGCAGAATGGTCAAAACACAAAGGTGGAAGTCCTGGTAATTATTCCCGAGTTAACGAATTAAAAACTCCTCTCCAAGTCTTGCTACTTGACCTGCTTCAGCGCCTTCAGGAACTTATCTAGCTTCTTCTTGTTTGCCCCACCATCCATCAGGTTCTGCTCCAGCGTCCGAGTCCCGGCCTTCGACACGATAAACGAAAGCGCCATTCCATCTGAACTCCAACGAATGACCTTTGACTGCACGGTGATGGAATCGTCGGGGTCCTCTCCCTCGGTGTTCGTCCTTTGCAGAGTCATCAGGATCATGGTGCCCGGGAACCAGCGCTCGTCCGTCAACAGGTGGAGACCGCTATGACTGACGTCGCCGATGTGGTAGGCCTGTGGTCCGCCTCCCGTCCAGTAATAAGCCACTAGCCCCGGCAACGGCTCGCGGTTTGCCTTACGGCGATCACTCACCAGCCAGCGTAGAAATCGAATGAAAACCGAATCGGGGCTCGGCTCCTCGTCCTCTTCAGACTCATCCTTCTCTTTCAACTCCTGAAGAACCATTTCCAAAGTCCTGGCGCGGTGCCGGGCCGACTCCGTATCTGTGCTGCCACCGCTGGCGGACGGTTGCTCAACGGACTCCCTGACTAGGACACTCTCCGAAGCGGTGGGCGAAGGGGATGCGCTTTCGAGACGATGCTCCATCTCTTCGGCCACACAAATTACCAGCAGGTCTCCGGGCTGAGTCTGCGACGAATAGATCGTGTGTGCGGGCAGAACAAGAGCACTGGCGGCGGGAGTCCTGAGGGGTTCAAGATCGGAGGTGGGAAACGACTCCACTTCCAGAACAACGCGATATTGGTCGTCCAGGCAGACCACGTCCACGGGAGCGAATCCTCGCGTCGCAGGAATTCCTATAAAAGGTGTAATCCAAAGTCCGGTATCGGGCTTGACGGCCAGCCGCTCAATGAGCGCGTTGACCGGCGCCTCAGAGGTATCGGCGATAGTCACCCCCAGGCTGAGGAAGCTCTCGCGGGTTTGGTTGTATACACAGTACTTCTGGGTTTCCATATCCTCTCACCCCTATGGATTCCGCCAGACTGCAAGGCTCAATCGCAGAGATCCGGATGTCGCTTCGGCCTGCACTACGACCAGTTTGTGCAGACCTATCAACTGCGCCAGCGGAATCGCGGACGAGTCTTGCTCAATCGGAAAAGTACTGGTGAGAGCAGCAGAAGGGGGGACAGACCTACATCTGCGCTCCGGGTTTGCGGCATAGTCGTTACACAACCGGCCATACCGCCTGAGCGGCAGTCTTCCCGATCAACGGAAGTGCGGGTGAGCGCCCGGACATACAGTTCTGCGCGGTGCACCCGCCTTTCGCTGCAGGCCCTCTTACTTCACCCGCGTACGACGACGCTGGATCAAAATGACCAGCACGATGACAAAGAGCACGCCGGCTACAATCCGGATAATCGTGGTACTGTCCATATTGTCGAATCTCCCTTCCTTTGTTTACTTGAAAAACTTGCCGAACGATTGCGCCATGGTGATTACCGCGGGACCAAGCACGACTACAAAGAGCGATGGGAAGATAAAGAGCACGAGCGGGAAGATCAGCTTGACCGACAGCTTGGCCGCCTTCTCTTCGATCTCCTGGACGCGCTTGGTTCTGAGCGTTTCGGAATGAACGCGTAACGTCTTGCCGATGCTTGTGCCAAACTGTTCGGCCTGCACCAGCATCGATACGAGGTTGCGAATCACGTCAACGTCGGTGCGTTCTGCCAGGTGCTTCCAGGCTTCTGCGCGCGGGCGTCCTGCACGCTGCTCAAGTGCCACGATTCCAAATTCGTCGCTGAGAGCCGGTTGAGCAGTGTGCAGTTCTTCCGCGGTGCGCGCCGTAGCCTGGTCAAGACTCAGGCCTGCCTCGATGCAGATGATCAGCATATCGAGGACGTCGGGCAGGCCACGCTTCAAGCTCGCCTGCCGTTTGGATATCTGCCTGCCTAGCCAGAAATCGGGCGCCAGAAATCCGACCCCCAGAGCAGCGGTATAAACAAACAGCGGACTGGTGTGCCCGAGCCCGGTCACCAGGGCAAGGATGCAAAGCACCACCGGCACAACTACCTTGGCACCATAGAAGAGCTTGGCGGCTCCATCCTTGCGATAGCCGGCACGGACCAGCCGTTGCTGCAGCACCCCGATTTCGGCTTGGCTCCTGGGCAGCACACGCTCGAAGTGCTCTACCACGCCCCCGATTACGTTGCGCGTTTCCTCCAGGGTGGTGGAGAGGCTTCTCTTTTTGGTGCGTGGATAGAGCGCGGCGGTAATCCGCTCCTGAATCGTATCGCGATAGAAGATCAGCAATCCGCCACTGGCGATAAGCAGGAAGGCAACCACAAAAGAAACAACCGCAAAGATCATATCTCTCCCTCACACATCCATCTTGACGATCTTGCGAATAATGAATCCACCAATGACGATTAAGGTTCCCGCGATCCACAAGAGCTTGACGCCGATTTCAGTTTTCCAGAGGAGGCTCATCATGGTGGGATTGACGGTATAGAGCAAGCCGGCCAGCACGACGGGAAGCAAAGTCAGAATCCACCCCGTGAGCCGCCCCTGCGCAGTATGGGTATTGATCTGCCGCTTCAGGCGGAATCTCTCCCGGATCACAGTCGAAGACTTTTCCAGCACTTCTGCCAGGTTGCCTCCGCTCTCTCTCTGGATCAGGATGGCCGTGGCCACAATCTTCAGATCCTGCAATGGAACTCGGGTCACCAGGTTGTCCATGGCGGATTTCAGATCGAGGCCGTAATTCATCTCGTCGAAGGTAACTCGAAATTCTGCGCCGACCGGGTCAGGGCACTCGCGGGACACCAGGCCCATTGCTGCGTTCAGGCTATGGCCCACACGCAGCGCGCTCACGACCAGATCGAGGGCTTCAGGCAAACCCTGTTCAAATTGACCCATTCGGCGGGACCGCTTTTGCACCACCACGAGAAATGGCAGCGTGGACAATGCCAGTCCCACAACCAGGGCGAACAACAGGGCATGGGTGCGGAGCCAGATCAGGTAGGCGGGGACGATGAAAGCTCCGCCGCACATCAGCATCAGGCCTCCCACTGTCCACTTGAGATCTGCCTGATAGAGCAGACGGCGCATGCGCGGCGCTAGTTCCAGCTTCGTCAGCCAGCGATCCAGCCAGGGAATGGTGCTCATCAGTTCGCTCTTGCGAACGTCGACGATCAACTCGCTCATTTCCGCCTTGGCGCCGGTCGATGCCAAAGCAGTGTCAAGCCTGGCCAGGGCCATCTTGGCGTTGCGCTCTGCGCTGGAACCGCTGGCAATTGCCACCACGGCTATCACGCCGAAGACGCCCAAGAATACGAGAATGACGATCAGAGCCATATCGATCCGACCCCCCTTTCCGGTCAGCTGACTTCCGTGGAACGCTCGAACAGCGTCGACGGAAGGAAGATGCCTGAGGTTTTGAGCTGTTCGAGGAACCGGGGACGGATGCGGCTGGGCTGGAAGACGCCCTGCACCTTGCCGTTGGGCCCAATTCCCTTCTTGTTGAACGTGAATATTTCCTGCATGCTGATGACGTTCTCTTCCATGCCCGTGATCTCGTGAATGCTGACCACTTTGCGGGAGCCGTCGCTCATGCGCGTGCACTGCACAACGATGGTGAGAGCCGAGGCAATCTGCTGCCGCACAGTCTTTTCGGGCATATTCAGATTACTCATGGCTACCATGGACTCGAGCCTGGTCAGCGCATCGCGCGCGGTATTGGCGTGCACTGTGGTCATCGAGCCCTCGTGGCCGGTGTTCATCGCCTGCAGCATGTCGAAGGCTTCCTCGCCGCGGACCTCACCGATGATGATGCGGTCGGGGCGCATACGGAGGCTGTTAATAAGCAGTTGACGCTGGCGGATGGCTCCCTGCCCCTCCACGTTGGGCGGGCGCGTCTCAAGGCGCACAATGTTTTCCTGCGCCAACTGCAGTTCCGCCGCGTCCTCGATGGTGATGACGCGCTCATTCTGCGGGATGTATTGCGACAGAATATTGAGGAAGGTGGTTTTTCCGGCGCCGGTACCGCCGGAGATGAGGATGCTGAGGCGCGCGCGCACAGCAGAGGAGAGCAGTTCCATCATCTCTGCGGAAATGCTCTTCAATTGCACCAGTTGGTTGGCGGCCAGGGGGCCGGTGCCGAAGCGGCGGATCGACAAGCTCGGGCCGTCGAGCGCCAAAGGGGGGATGATCGCGTTGACGCGGGAGCCGTCGGGCAGGCGTGCGTCGACCATGGGCGACGACTCATCCACTCTGCGGCCCACGCGCGATACGATGCGGTCGATGATCTGCAGCAGGTGGCGGTCGTCGCGAAACGCTGCATCGGCCCTCTGTAGCAGGCCGCCTTTTTCAATGAAGACGTGGTCCTTGTCATTGACCAGAATGTCGGAGATCTTCTGGTCCTTGAGCAGTGGCTCCAGCGGGCCCAGGCCAAAGACTTCGTCCAGCAGGTCTGTCTCGATCTTTTCCTGTTCGTCAAAGCTCAGCGGCACCCTGCGGTCGCTGATGATTTCGTTGATGATGCTCGAAACTGCCTGGCGCGCCTGGCTGGAATTAATTCGCGACAGCTTTTCCAGATCCAGCTTGGAAAGCAGAGTCCGGTGCACTTCGGCCTTGAAATTCTCCAGATTCATCGATGCCCCGCATTGCCGCTAATGAAGTTGGACTGCAATGAAATTCCCACGCTCTGGATTTAGCCTCCAAAAAGGCTGAATCCCTTCCGCTTTTCCGGCTTGGGAGGCATTCCTGCCGCCTCTCGCGCCATTTGCTGGATGACCCTTCCAATGCTCGAGTCATCCGTAGCCAGCGACGTAGCCTCGTTCTGCAGCCGCCGGATGGTGAAGTAATCACTGGGAATCTTCCACTGAATGGGCCGTGTAAGAGCTTTCTCTATATGCTCTTCATCGACACCCATGGACTGTTTGACGTAGCGGTTCAGAACAATTTCGAGTTTGGGACCGCCGGATTTGAAAAACTCCGAAATCAGGCGGTGCGAGTTTCTCAATTCAGGAATTCCGGCTTGCATGACCAGGTAGAAGGTATCCACCTGCTCTAACCAGGTGGCATCGGTCAAATCGCATCTTGAACCCGCGTCAACCACCACAAAACCAAATTCCTGCTGCGCGACGGCCAGCAGTTTTCCGATGGCGTCGTTGCTGGCTGGAATTTGAGGAAACCTTCCCGGAGCGGCCAACACCTGCAGACCCGATGGGTGCTTGGTGAGCAGCTTGGTAAAGAAATTCGCATCCAGCCGGTCCGCGTTCTGGATGGCATCGGCAGTGGAGAACTGGTTGGTCAGGCCGAGGCTGAGGGCCGCGTCTCCAAGGGGAAGATCGAGGTCGATCAATGCCGTAGTCTGACTGCACTCCTGCACCAGGGCCACGGCAAAATTGCAAGCCACCGTGGTCACCCCGGAGCCGCCCTTGCCACCCAGGAAGACAAGAAGTTTGCCACCGGTCTTCTTTGCTGTGCGCGGCGTCCTGCGGCGAGCACCGGCCCGGCTCAGCGCATCGCTAAGAGCGCCGGCGTCGATGGGGTCGGCCAGAAACTCGCGCGCTCCCGCCCGCATCGAACGAACCATCATGTTGGGGTCGATCCGCGTGGAGTAGACCATCACCGTCGCCGTATTCATGCCGGCCATGGCCTCTACCAGTTGCAAGGCGTACTCGGGATCGCTTTCCAGGTCGATGATGATCGCGTCAAACTGCTGTTCCATGAACCTCGGAACGTCTTTGATCGTCGGAGGGTAGGAGGAATACTCCCGAACTACCGCCGCATGAGACACGGCCAGAGCGCTGGCCACAGTCCTCCGGCGCCCGTCTTGCGGGCCAATTAGTGCAACAGACAATACACTGCTGCTTAAGGGATCCGAATCTTGATTCTGAGTATCCATTAGAAAGTCAACGCTCCCACTTTCCTGAAACAGCACTGCCTGTTGAATTCAATTTGTTGCGTTGTCTGCATACTCTACATGGCCCAGAGGTAGTTTCTCAATGGGAAAAGAAAGAAAGAACAGTACCAATGGCCATGGCTGGAGCATACGGTATCTTGCGTGCCTTCGGATTGGAAAGCACTAGCTCTTCCGGAGGACGCATGCCGCGCTTCTTCCAGCCAAAGACAAGATCGCCCGTTCCGCTGAACAATTCACCCAGAAATCCTCCGCACACCGCCCACCCAATAGCCATGATCCCCCCCACCATACCGGTTACAACCAGCGCAAACACCAGTTGGGATGGGCCGATCCAGGCTCCGATTGCGGCGCATAGTTTCACGTCGCCCATACCCATCCCGCCCATCCAGAACAGAATGCCGTAAAGCAGCGCTCCCAACCCCAGACCCTCCAGGCTGTGCCAGATCCCGATACCGCGCGGCAGGAAAGACACACCAATCCCCACCACCAGGTAGGGAAACACCAGCCAGTTGGGAATGCGGCGGCTGCGCAGATCCGTAAACGTGGCCACAGCGAGAACCACCACTGTGGGCCACCAGGCGATCAAGTGCAAATCCGGCCTCCCCGATTTAATTTCAGGCGATATTGGTGTTGAAGCAATTGTCCCTCCAAATTGCAGTCTGTCAAGAGTACATGAATTCAATGTGTTACCAAGCAGTTCATTTACCGCTGTGTACACACATGTATACGGGCGCCGAGGTGCTATGGAGCGCAGCGTTTACACTGATCAACAGGAATAGGCATTTCCGATAATCTCTCCTCCGCATGCCCGTTTTGATCGATTGCCGGCCTTCTGATTTCGCCCGCCGGGTCAGACGTAACTGCAACTATTACTCAAACTTACACGATCGTCTCTATTACTTTAGTGTTACCCACGTTACCAGTTTCACACCAAGGTGGGATTGACCATTAGAGCAGGGCCGTCCAGAGTGAAAGATAACAACTCTCTCGCAGAGTCCGATCTTGCGTCTCTTCGCTCGCCAATCGGCTCTCTGGTAACCCGTAAGGCTCCTCAAAGCTGCGTGAATTTGAGGAGTCAGTACCCGTAGTTCTCCTACGCCTTGGTTCTCAAGATAGGTTCTTAAGCTGCGCTGATTAGGTGTTGCGCAAGAGGGGAATGAGATCATCCTTTGATGATTCAAATAGGACTACTTTCAGACGACCGCGCGCTGCAACCGCTTCTTTCTTCGGCATTGGGGAGAGAATTTCGCGTTCTGCAGGAAGCCAATGAAGACGGCATCGACGAGCGCCTCGCTGCGGCGGAATGCGATGTCTTGATTCTTGATCTGCACGCTGAGAACGGGTCGCTGAAAGAGCGGATCGCTTGTTCCCGGCGACTGATCGCCTCGCAGGTTCCCCTGGTAGTCATGGCCGACGACGGCTATCGTTCGGTCGCTTTGGAATTGGTGCGAGTGGGAGCCTTTGGCTACTGCCGCCGTCCACCCTCTATTCGCGAGTTGAAAACGATGTTGTGCCGGGCGCACGAGAATTCTGCGCTCAAGCGCGAGATCCAGACCGTGCAACAGCGCCTGGAGTCAGTCAGCAGCTGCGATCGCCTGATCGGTTCCAGTGTGCGCATGCAGCGGGTCTATCAGCTGGTGAAGCGCGTGGCTAATATCAACGCGTCGGTGCTTGTGTCCGGCGAAAGCGGCACCGGCAAGGAACTCATCGCCCGCGCCATTCACAATCTCGGTTCCCGTGCGGACAAGCCGTTTGTGGCCGTATCTTGTAGCGCCATCCCTGAGACCTTGATCGAGGCGGAACTTTTCGGCCACGAAAAGGGAGCGTTTACCGGTACTGTTGGGGCGCGGGAAGGCTACTTCGAGCAGGCACAGGACGGCACCCTCTTCCTCGATGAAATCGGTGACCTGAGCCCCTTTACCCAGGTCAAGCTTCTGCGCGTTTTGCAGGAAATGGAATTCAACCGCCTGGGGAGCACCCGCATCATCCCGCTGCGGGCTCGGCTGATCTTCGCCACCCATCAGGACCTGCAGAAACTGGCTACTGAAGGCAAATTCCGCCGCGATCTCTACTATCGCATCAATGTGATGCGAATCGATGCCCCGGCGCTGGCGGACCGCCCGGAAGACATCGAGCAGATCGCTGCTCACTATCTGGACCATTATTCCGAGATGTTTCAAAAGCCGATGGACCGGATTGAACCGGAAGCAATGTCCCTGCTCAACACCTATTCGTGGCCCGGCAACGTGCGCGAGCTCGAAAATGTGATTCAGAGGGCGATCATCCTTGCTCCCGGACGGCGCATCCGTATGGATGATCTGCCACTGGTGATGCATACGGATAAGGTAGTCGATATCAGCGACTACAACCCTGCCGGATCGTTCGAGCGTCAGCTTCGCGACTACAAAATCAAGCTGGCCACCGACGCGGTGAAGGAAAACAACGGAAACAAGACCCTGGCGGCGCGCAGCCTGGGCATTTCCCGCGCTTACCTCCATCGCCTGATTCGGCTTTCAGAGCCGGATCCGATGTTCGAAACGGAATCCGTGGGTTCCGCTTCGGCATAAGATTCGAGTCCCCGCGATGCGTGGTGCACTGGCGCCACATTCATTCAGTCCCCTGACGAGAGCATTCCCTGCTAGCCCTGTTTCCCCCGGACGGGCTTTGTCCTGTTCCGGGAATGCCCCGTTTCGGGAAGCCGCGCCAGCCCTCAAACCATCCATTCCAGACAGTTCTTTAGTAAGGTTCAAACCTTGTGGCGAACCGGGATAGCCCATCCAATCTGGTATATGCTTCTGTCATGTCGAGGCGGCTCGCTCTACTGATTCTGCTGTGGATGACGGCGCAGATGCTGGCGCCAGTGGCGGGCTGGGCAGCCGATGTTGTTCTCGCGGCTACTCCCCAGCCCGGACAAGCGGCTGCAGGCAGCGCAAAGCCGGCTCCTAAGGTCTCGGCCGCGAACGCTACGCAAAGCCCGGCCGCCACGGACCCCAACTCCAATTGCAACGGTGGCCCCTGCGGCAGCCAACCGCCCCAGATTATTGTGAACAGCCCGCCGCCTGCGAATCCGCCGTGGGCCTGGTATCAGCGGGTGGCTTGGGCCGCCAACATCATCCTTGCGGTGTTGGGATACGTGGGCATTATGCTCGCCCTGAGGACCCTCAAAAACATCGAACGTCACGCGGAGTCCAGTGCCGCCGCCGTGCAAGCTGCCCAGGAAACTGCCAGCGCCGCATTGGCGCAGAGTCAGGCGCTGGTGGATTCCGAGAGACCGTGGATTGTGGTCTCGGTCGAGCCCTTCCTGACCATGGAAAACAGTTTCAAGGTCATAGCTACGAATCGCGGCCGCACCCCGGCCAAGATCGTGTCCACCGTGGATCAGGTCGAGGTGGCCATCGACGAAACCCGCCTGGCGGAGACACCGGAGTTCGAAAGCGTGGAGTCGGGTGCGCTGCCCAACCCCATCATCCTTCTCCCTGGCGAATCGGTAGGCATTCGACCCTTCCGCCGCGAAGACATGCGCTCGGTTTGCGAGGATGACGCCCAATTCGAACGCATTGAGCTGTGGCAGGAGAAGGTGTTTCTCTTTGGCCGGGTCACCTACATGGACCTGCTCTCCAGCCCCGGAAAACAAATCCACGAAACCGACTGGTGTTGCTGGTACGTCCACGGCGAGAAAGAAAGTGCTCTGCTGGTTGCCGGGCCGCCGGAGTATAACCGGCATACCTAGGGTTTCGTATCTAATCTTCCCGTCACAACTGCTGTCATCTTGAGCGAACGCAGTACCCGGTCTCAGAAGTTCCTTTCATAAAAGTTGTCGTCCTGAGCGACCGTACCGAAGCGAAGGAAGTCGAAGGACCCGCGGTTGTCTTTTCCTCAAATCCCGTTGACCTTGTTTGCATCAACATTCGTCACTAGATGAGTCCGCGGCATGCCGTCGCGAGCTTTGCTAAAATCCTTCCAGACCGTTTCCCACGACCCATCCATTTCCAATTGCAAACCGAGCGGCAGGAGAATTCATGCCAGTTGTTGAACTCGCGGGAGTCACCAAGGCCTACGAGAGCAAAGTTGCCGTCCGCGATTTGAGCCTTTCCATCGAGGCGGGCCAGATGTTTGGCCTGCTGGGGCCGAACGGAGCGGGCAAAACCAGCTCCATCCGCATGATGATGGGCATCACCTTGCCCGACTCCGGCACCGTGAGTCTCTTCGACAAGCCCTTTGAACGCCAAAGCCTGGAGCGGGTAGGCTACCTGCCCGAGGAACGCGGGCTTTACAAGAAGATGAAGGTGCTGGAGCAGTTGGTCTTCTTCGGCGAGTTGCACGGCCTCAGTGCCGCGGAGTCCCGCAAGCGGGCTACCGATTGGGCCCAGCGCCTGGAGATTGCCGACGCGCTGGCCAAGAGGACTGAAGAACTCTCCAAGGGTATGCAGCAGAAGATTCAGTTCATCGGTTCGGTGCTGCACGATCCCGGCCTGATCGTCATGGACGAACCCTTTGCCGGACTGGACCCGGTAAACGCAACCCTGCTGGAACGCACCCTGCTGGACTTCAAGGATCAGGGCAAGGCTATTCTCTTCTCCACCCATCGCATGGACCAGGTGGAGAAGCTGTGCGACTCCATCTGCCTCATCAATAACGGCGAAGCGGTGCTCGCCGGCAGGGTGCGCGAAATCAAGTCGCGTTACGAGCGCAACCACGTGATTGTGGAATTTGAAGGCAGTGCGGATTTCCTCTCCAGCGCGGAGATCGCGCAGGCCAAAAACTTCTCCGGCCACGCCGAGATACGGCTCAAGCCGCACGGCGACGCGCAGAAGCTGCTCCATGAGGCAACGGCCGCGGCCACCATCTACCGCTTCGAACTGGTCGAGCCTTCGCTCGAAGAGATTTTCATCCAGACCGTGGGAGGCAAGGCCGATGCGTAACATTCTTCTCATCGCCCGGCGCGAGTACCTTGAGCAGGTGCGCGGGCGGGCCTTCAAAACCACCACCATCGGCCTGCCGGCCGTGTTCGCATTGGTCGTCGCCATTGCCTACCTTTCCAGTCTCGGTCTCGGCTCCAACCGCCACATGGCCGTCACGGCCTCTGACCCCGTGCTGGCCGGCCAGATCCGCAGCCAGTTGCTGGGCGACAAGGAAGCCAAGGCCAGCGTGGACGTGATTGCGCCCGCCACTCCCGAACAACGGGCCGCGCTGGTGAACATGGTGCGGACCAAGGCTCTCGACGGGCTGCTGTGGGTGGATACGCCGGCCGGAGCGGCGCCCACTGCCACCTACACCTCGCAGTCTGCCGGCGACTTCATCACCAACGATCGGCTGAAGTCGGCCTTGAATCACGCTCTTGTCGATGCGCGCTTAACCGGCGGCGGCATGAACCAGGCCGACGCGGATACGCTGGTCAAGGGCGTATCCATCCAGACCTTCCAGGTGAAAAAAGATGGCAGTGTGGTAAAGAGCAACGCCGCAGCGTCGTTTTACAAGGGCTATGCGATGGCCATCCTGCTCTCGATGACCACCATGATCTACGGCATGAACGTGGCCCGCTCCATCATCCAGGAAAAAACGTCGCGCATCTTTGAGGTGATGCTGGCCATCGCCAAGCCGGGAGACATGCTGGCCGGAAAGCTGATCGGCGTGGGCGCCGTAGGCCTGACCCAGATTGCGATCTGGCTGGTGGCGGGCGCGGCCATTCTGTTTTCGCCTTTCGCTGCCGCCCTTATGACAGGCGACTTTGTCATCCATATTTCGTGGAGCGAGACGGTCCTGTTTCCGGTCTATTTTGTGCTCGGCTACTTGCTCTACAGCTCGTTGTTTGCCGGCCTGGCCGCCACCTGCGAAACCGAGCAGGAGTTGCAGATGTACATGCCCCTGGCTGCTGCGCCCACCTGGCTGAGCTTCGCGCTGATCCTGCTGGTCATCAACGACTCCAACTCGTTCTGGTCGGTGGCAGCCTCCCTCTTTCCGCCCACCGCGCCGGTCATCATGTTCTTGCGCATGGCGGCGGAGATTCCTCCGGTGTGGCAGTTCGCAGCCTCCATCGGTCTGCTGGTGGTGAGCATCTGGGCCACGTTGTGGTTCTCCTCGCGCCTTTATCGCGTAGGCATCCTAATGTATGGCAAGCGGGCGACGCTGCCCGAACTGCTGCGCTGGCTGCGTTACAGCTAGAATCAGTGCAGTGAACGTTGAGGACAATCCCAGATTCACACTTGGCCAGCGCCTGGTACTGGCCGTGGTTCCGCGCCTCGTGTGGGCGCTGTTTCGGGTTGTAGGCCTCACCTGGCGCTTTGAAGTCATCGCCGAAGAAGGCGTCACGCCGGTCCTCTTTGGTCAGAAGCCCGGACCGGAGATTTACTGTTTCTGGCATCAGTGCGTGTTGCCCTGCACGGTATACTTCCGTCACTCCTTAGCCGTCATTCTCATCAGCCGCAGCTTCGACGGCGAGCTGATTACGCGCACTCTCCAGCTGTTCGGCTTTGACGCGGTGCGCGGCTCAAGCTCGCGTGGCGCGCGCAAAGGGCTGCTCGGGCTAAAACACATCATCGAGACCGGTCGCACCGCAATCTTCACCGCCGATGGTCCGCGCGGTCCCATTTACCAGACGAAGATGGGCCCCATCAAACTGGCGCAGATGACTGGCGCGCCCATCGGCGCTTTCCATCTGCAACCGCAACACGCCTGGACCATTGGCTCCTGGGATCGCTTCCTGGTGCCGTGGCCGTTCACACGCATCTGCGTTAGTTGGGCGCAGTGGACACACGTTCCCGCCGAGCTGCCCGCTGAGGATTTCGAGACCATGCGCGAGCAACTGAATGCGGCCATCGAGCGTGCCCGGCTGCGCGCCCTTGCGCACTTTGGAAAGGCTTCCCAGTGAGTGGCCTGCGCGTTGCCGATTTTGACTTTGATCTGCCCCCGGAGTTGATTGCGCAGGAGCCGCCGCCGCAGCGCGGTCAGAGCCGCATGCTGGCGTTGGACCGCGCCACCGGCGCACTGACCGACACGCAGTTTGCCCAATTCCCTTCTCTGCTGCGGCCCGGAGATCTGCTGGTCATCAACGATAGCCGCGTGATTCCGGCACGCCTGTTTGCGCGGCGCACGCTGGTACGTGATCGCCGACAGCCCAGCGGCCTGGTGGAAGTGCTGCTGACCGAGCCCGCCGGCGACAACGTGTGGCGCGCGCTGGTCAAGCCGGGGAAAAAGGTCGGAGTGGGCGAGCGCCTGGCTTTTTTCGCGCCTTCCGGGGCGCTCGTGCTGGAGGCTGAGGTCACGGAACGCGGAGCGTTTGGCGAGCGGGTGCTGCGCTTTGCGCCGGTGGACGATTTCTTTCGCGCCCTGGAAAGCATCGGCCACATGCCCCTGCCACCCTACATTCGCCGTCATGACGAGGACGCGGATCGCGAGCGATATCAGACCGTCTTCGCGCGCCGCCAAGGTTCTGTGGCCGCACCCACCGCTGGGTTGCACTTTACGCAGCAGATGTTGGATGCGGTGGCCGCGCAGGGTGTCGAGGTGGCGCGCATCACGCTCCACGTGGGCCTGGGCACCTTTGCTCCGCTGCGCGTGGACCTCGTGGACGACGTGCGCTTGCACCGCGAACGCTACACGCTGCCCGAGGCCACGGCCCAGGCCATTCAGCGCGCATCCGGTGAAGGCCGGCGCATCGTCGCCGTAGGGACCACAGTCGTGCGCACCCTGGAAGCCGTCGCACAGCAGGCAGGCGGCGCAGCGCTCCAGGCGCATTCGGGCGAGACCGAGATCTTTATTGCGCCCGGCTTCCACTTCCGCCTGGTGGGTGCGCTGCTGACCAATTTCCATCTGCCCCAGTCAAGCCTCCTCATGCTGGTCAGCGCCTTTGCCGGACGCGAGCGCGTGCTCGCCGCCTACCGCCATGCCGTCGAGGCACGCTACCGCTTCTTCAGCTACGGCGATTGCATGTTCTTTTTCTGAATCTGATCGTGAGGCTCATTGCCGGCAGTACCATCGAATGTTCGATCTCAAGCCTGCCTCTTCCCGGCAAGCTCGGGACGCAGGTAACGTAGTGGTATGGACGCCTCGCCCATCGTCGCAACAGCCAGCCCCATCACGCGCCTCTTCAACCG
>Ga0182014_10001993_pt1 | contig 26364 bp, 19 predicted proteins | sample 612S2DmetaG_FD_120489 | JGI IMG/M metagenome (GOLD analysis project Ga0182014, IMG submission 120489) | Permafrost microbial communities from Stordalen Mire, Sweden - 612S2D metaG | ecosystem: Environmental > Terrestrial > Soil > Wetlands > Permafrost | place: Sweden: Stordalen | collected... | reverse complement strand
GTGGATGTTTATCCTCGAGGACTATGTGCACGCCCGTGCGCGGGGCGCGCGCATCTACGCCGAAATTACTGGGTACGCTTCCACCTGCGAAGCATTTCACCGGGTCCGCATGAGCGATTCGCCTGAAGAACCGGCCCGCGCGATTACTTTAGCCCTCGAAGAAGCAGGCATCGCAGCCGAGGATGTGCATTATGTGAACCTTCATGGCACCTCCACCGAAATGAACGACCGCGTGGAAACCCGTGCCCTGAAACTGGCTCTGGGTGCGCACGCGAGCCGGATTCCGATGTCCGGCCTCAAATCGCAGATCGGACATGCCCAGGGCGCCTGCGGCTCAGCCAGCCTGGCCGCGACTCTGATTGCGATGGAGCATGGCAATATCCCCCCAACCATTAACCTCGAAGTCTCCGACCCCGAGTGCGATTTGGATTACGTGCCCGACGTAGGCCGCAAAGCTCAAATCGAGCATGCGATTTGCAACTGCGTAGGATTTGGATCGAAGAACTCCGCGCTCGTGCTAAGGAAGATCGCGTAGAGATGGCCCAAACTGTTGTTTGTTATTCCGAGGAGCGAACGCGACGAGGAATCTGGGTTCTCCCCGCCGCGAGCAAAACCTAGATCCCTCACTGCGCTCCGGATGACATTTTCCATCCAGCCCGCTTTCTTTCCCATCTATCTAGGGTATCTTTAAACATTAGCTGCCCATGGCCTCGGAAGAAGAAATATTAGGTAAAGCGTATGACAGCCGGTTGATGAAACGGCTGCTGACTTACCTGCGTCCCTACAAGTGGCAGGTCGCGGTGGCGCTGGTTTCCATCCTGATCAAGGCGGGCGCTGACGTTCTCGGGCCGTATCTCACCAAGATCGTGGTTGACCGCTATCTGGCGCCGGTCCCGGGACTGCACACGCCGCTGGATCGCTTCTTAAGCAACACCGCGATGGTTGGGATCGCGCAGATTGCCGCCCTCTATGTTGGCCTGCTGCTCTTCAGTTTTCTGCTCGAATATCTGCAGACGTATTACATGCAGTGGGCGGGGCAGAAAACGATGTTCGATATGCGCGCCCAGATTTTCCGTCATTTGCAGCGCATGCACATTGGTTTCTACGACAAGAATCCTGTCGGCCGCCTGGTCACGCGCGTGACCACCGACGTGGACGCGGTGAACGAAATGTTCACCTCCGGCGTGGTCTCAATTTTCGAGGACGTCTTCGTGCTGGCCGGCATTATCGCCATCATGCTGCGCATGAACTGGAAGCTGGCTCTGATCACCTTCGCCGTGCTCCCGCTGATCGGCATTGCCACCAAGATTTTTCGCGACAAGGTTCGCGATTCCTACCGGCGGATTCGCGTGGCCATTGCCCGAATCAATGCGTACCTGCAGGAGCATGTGAGCGGCATGGTTGTGCTCCAGCTTTTCAATCGCGAAGAGCGTGCCTACGACAAGTTTTCCGACGTCAATGCCGTCCACATGGACGCGTTCAAAGACGCGATCATGGCGCACGCCGTCTACTATCCGGTGGTCGAAGTTCTCTCTGCCATCGCGATTGCCTGCGTCATCTGGTTCGGCGGCAATGGCGTGATTCGCGGCATGACCACGCTCGGCGTTCTGGTTGCGTTCATCCAGTATGCGCAACGCTTCTTCCGGCCCATCCAGGACCTCAGCGAAAAGTACAACATCCTGCAGTCGGCCATGGCTTCGAGCGAGCGCATTTTCAAACTGCTCGACACCCCGGTCGAAATCACCTCGCCCGCCGTCACGAAAGTGCCCGAAGGTCCCGGCCGTATTGAATTCAACCGCGTGTGGTTCGCCTACCGCTCCGTTCCAGTCGATGCTCACGTGGAGACGGCCGCCCTCGGCCGTCCGGTCGAGCAAAGCTCGACTAGCTCCGGCGAGCCCGATTGGGTCCTGCGCGATGTCAGCTTCACGATCGAGCCCGGAGAAACCGTCGCTATTGTCGGCCACACCGGGGCCGGCAAGACCACAATCATCTCGCTTCTGATGCGCTTCTACGACGTGCAGAAGGGCGCGATCAAGATCGACGGCGTCGACGTGAGACAAATGGACCTCGCCGATCTGCGCCGGCGCTTTGGCGTGGTATTGCAAGACCCGTTCCTGTTCAGCGGAACGGTTGCCAGCAACATTCGCCTGGGCACGGAAGGCATCGACGACGAGGATGTAGAAAAGGCCGCCGAAGACGTGAACCTTGGCGACTTCATCCGCGCTCTCCCCAATGGCTTCAAGGAAGAAGTCCGCGAGCGCGGCAGCACGCTTTCGACCGGACAAAAGCAACTCATCTCCTTTGCCCGAGCCTTGGCGCACGACCCCAAGATACTTATCCTGGACGAAGCCACCTCCAGCGTAGATACGGAAACTGAATTCCGTGTGCGTGATGCTCTGAGCCGCATGGTGGAGGGCCGCACTTCGGTCATCATCGCGCACCGGCTTTCGACCATTCAGCGCGCCGACAAAATCATCGTGATGCACAAAGGCCAGGTCCGCGAAATGGGCTCGCACCAGCAACTGCTCGCCCAGCGCGGCATCTACTACAAGCTCTATCAACTGCAATACAAAGATCAGGAACTCGCCGCCGCCGGCCCGCAAGTGACCGCGAGTGCGGATGACTAACGATCCGATGTTACCGGTGCCTCCGCTTTAGCTCAAACAGCAGAGTCGAAGGCGGCGGACAAAAGTGTCCGCCCTACACCCCCGCAGCACGGACGGCCTGACTTTCGTAACTCTTCCCGCGTTTCTCCGCAGAATAGAATCTGTAAAGCTGCACCCGTAGAGTCAAACCGCATGGACCAGCAAGCATTCCAGGAAGTGAACCAGAACAGCCCTGAGGCGATTCCGACTCAGATGCGCCGAATTGAAGGCCGCGAATGGTGGCTGTGGGGATTCGCGGTTGCGGTCACTCTGGCATTGACCTTGGGCATCATCTCGTTCACCTTTCCTTGGTTTAGCCGGGAAACCGACGTTTCGTATTGGTTTGATCTCAGGGAGTGGGTACGCGCGCTGGCAGCTCTGGTATTGCTCTTTGACTTTTACGCGATCTACCAGCACATGCAACTCCACCGCATCCGACGCCAGTTGGCGGAGCGCGATCAGCTCTTTCAACTCATCAGTGAAAATGCGGCCGATATGATCGCGCTTGTCGGTAGCGATGGCCGCCGGCTGTACAACAGTCCCGCGTATCAAAAAGTTCTCGGTTACTCGACCGAGGATCTTAAATCCACTTCGTCGTTCGAGCAAATTCATCCTGACGATCGCCCGCGCGTCTTGGAGGCCGCAGAAAAAGCCCGCCTCAGCGGCCATGGGGAGCGGATGGAGTACCGAATACGCCACAAGGACGGGTCCTGGCGCACTCTGGAATCGACCGCCAGTGCAATCCGCAATGCAAAAGGCGAGACCGACAAACTGGTAATTGTGAACCGCGACATTACCGAGCGCAAGCGGGCCGAGGAGTTGCTCGCCCACAACGCATTCCACGACGGACTTACCGACTTGCCCAACCGCGCTCTTTTCCTGGACCGGTTGCAGCACGCCCTGACTCTCTCCAAAAGACACCCAAACTACAAATTCGCGGTGTTACTGATCGATGTCGACGAATTCAAAATCATCAATGACAGCCTGGGACATACCGCCGGTGACGAGTTGCTGATTAAGATCGGGCAAAGATTGAAAGAAGCGGTACGGCGAGCCGACACCGTGGCGCGCCCGCGGGGCATCGGCGTACCGGAAAAGCCCATCAATGACGACACCTTAGCCAGACTCGGGGGCGACGAATTCACGGTCCTGCTGGACGACATCCGCGACCCCATTGAAGCCGTCCGGGTGGCGGAACGCGTGCAAGCCGATCTCGCGACCCCCTTCGTGGTAAATCAGCAGGAAATAGTAATTTCGGCGAGCATCGGAATCGCCGCCAGCACCACCCCTCACACCCAGGCGGAGGATCTGTTGCGCGATGCCGACATCGCGATGTACCGCGCCAAGCGGGCGGGAAAAGCCCGTTGTGAGGTGTCGGACACGGCCATGCATGAGAATGCAGTGAAGCGGTTGCGGCTGGAAACTGACTTGCGCAAGGCGCTCGACCAGGGAGAATTTCGGGTTTACTACCAGCCCATCGTGTCGCTGCGGACCGGCAGAATCACGGGCTTCGAGGCGCTGACGCGGTGGCAGCGTGCGGAGGGCGTGCTTCCGCCGGGTGAGTTCATTGCGGTTGCGGAGGAAACCGGGCTCATCATTCCCATGAATCGGCAACTGCTGCGCGAAGCCTGCGAACATCTTCGATCCTGGCAGTCTCAATTTCCTGCAACTCCGCCCCTGACCATGAGCGTGAACATTACAAGCAAAGAATTCGCTCAACCCGATTTAGCCAGCGAGATCGGCAAAACGCTTCAGCAGACGGGCGTTAATCCGGGCTGCTTGCAACTCGAAATCATCGAAACGATCGCCATGGGAGATGCGGAAAAATCGGGTCTCGTACTGGCGCAATTGAAGGCACTGGGCGTGCGCTTGAGCATCGATGATTTTGGCACCGGATATTCCTCGCTCAGCCGCTTGCGCCGGATTCCAGTCGACACTTTGAAAATCGATCGCGCCTTCATTATGCACATGGACAGCGATCCCGAAAGCCTCGAGATTGTGCGGGCCATCATTATGCTTGCCCACAATCTCGGTTTGAAGGTCGTCGCCGAAGGGACGGAGACGGAAGAGCACATCAACCTGCTCAAGCAACTCAACTGCGAGATGGCCCAAGGGTACTTTTACTCGCGGCCCATCGATCACAACGCTATGCTGAAACTGCTGGCTAGCAACCGGGATGCTGTTGCCGCAGTCGCTGGAGGCTAGATCAGGGTTTCAGTGGCGTCCCGAGGTCCAAGCTGACGCCGTGCACATGGTCGAAGCTGCTTTTTGCGACCGCCCGCTTCGTTTATTCAGTTGGCCATTCGACAGGAAACAGTTTGCCAGCTTCCTCAGGCGTGACCTTCACACCTATCAGGCTGGCTGCGTATGCCAACGCGGGATCCCGGCTGGCCGCAAGATCACCGGGCGTAGGAAGAATTCGTGTGTCGGGCAACACGCCAACCCGCTCCAGGCTTTTTCCATCGCGCATAATGAGATCGGCTTCGGTGATGGAAGAGCCGTAGAACGTGATCGCCATTGCACCAATCGAATGGGGGTACATTCTGCTTTCCATGACGCTGCCGGAGGACAGATCACCCACGACCACGCCGCGTTTTTCCAATTGCACTACTCGTGCGAAAACCTCGGACGCAGACGCTGACTCGCTGTCCACGAGCACAACTAGCTTGCCGTTGAAGGTTTTGTCGCCGCGCGACTTGGTCAATTCCTGTTGGACACCGTTCCTGCGGACACGATCCGCGATTTTGACTTCATGATCGAACATGCCTCCCAGGAAATGAGCCAGAAATTCCATCGAGCCCCCAGGATTGCCGCGTAAGTCCAGCACGAGAGCATTGTGGGAACGGATTTGATCGAGCATCTTGTTGGCTTCGTCGGGCAGAAAGACAAAGTCTGGCAGGTTCCAGACGATGGCGTCCTTTCCGTACTCAACCGAACGCGCGTGATGTATCCGCTTACGATCGGCTCGTTCATCGGCAAAGGAGCGATAATCTAACAGGTTTCTCAGCCGCTCGGTGGCACGCATGGACGCCATGGCGTCAATCTGGTGGGTCGCGCCGTTGGGAGAACGCACAACCAACCGCAGACCGGGTTGAGGACGCAGAATGTTGAATACGAACTTGATCTTCCACATATCCTCCCGGATCGCGCTATACCCATTCACGCTCAACAACTGATCGCCTGGCTTAAGCCCCTTCTTCTCGGCATCACTACCGGGCCGCACGGCGGTTACGAAACAATCCGTTTCTCCGATCGGCTGCATTTTCCATCCGTAGGAATGCTTGTAGGGCCGCGGCGGAGGAATGAAAAATGTGTGAGAGTCTTTGAGGGTATCGATTGCGCCGGCAACGTCTGCAAGCGCATAGTTCATCGTCGTGGCAGTTTCAATTTTCTGTTCCGCTAACTTGAAACGGGCATCAAGATCGACCCCCTTGTACTTCTTGTCGAAGTAATTTTCTTTTATGTCGTTGTGAACCGTTCGCAGCATCTCTTTCGCTTTGCTGCGGTCGTCCCGGCTTAACGGTTCGTCCTGAGCTAACATCATCCTTGTGCTGACGAAACAAAGGACAACCAATACGCCATAGCGTGACCGGCTATGCTCTATACGCTTACTTAGAACTCGCGGAGGCCGACTCATTCCCATTTGGGACACATTGTAGCAACTGCCGAGGACGCAACCTAGAAAATCTGAAGCGGGTGGGCCCTAGACTATCGGCTTCACTTTACTCTTGAGATCTCCGCTTGGGGCGGTGCCATACTGCGCCACCGCCTTCGCAGATCCCTTTACAATGCTCGTGTGCGAATTCTGATTTCTGCTGGTGAGGCTTCTGGTGAAATGTACGGCGCTCAACTCGTCGAAGCTTTGCGGCGCCGCGATCCATCGCTGGAATTTTTCGGCGTGGGTGGGGATCGGACGCGCACCGCCGGGTGCGACACCGTGGTGGATGCGAAAGATCTCGCGGTAGTGGGCATTTCGGAAATCGTCGGCCATCTGCCCAAAATCTATGCACGGTTCCGTCAGTTGATCGCCGAGGCCGATAAGCGTCGCCCTGAGCTAGCCGTCGTCATCGATTCTCCGGCTTTCAACTGGCGCGTGGCTCGCCAGATGCGCAAGCGCGGCATTCCCGTGGTGTATTACGTTTGCCCGCAATTCTGGGCTTGGCGGCAAGGGCGCGTGCGATTGCTGCGGAAGTACGTCAACAAAGCGCTCGTGATTTTTCCCTTCGAAGAAAAGTTTTACCGGGACCGAGGGGTGGATGCGACTTTTGTCGGACATCCACTGGCCGATCTTTCTCCGCCCGCTGCCGATCGCGATGCCTACGCCGCAAGGTACCAACTCGACGCGGCGAAGCCCTGGATCACGCTCATGCCAGGCAGCCGAATGAAAGAAGCGCGGATGAACTTGCCCACGATGCTGGAGTCGGCCTCGAAGCTGGGCTCGGGATACGAATTCCTGCTCCCGGTCGCGCCAACATTGGATCGCGGCTTTCTTGAATCGCTGCTTGGCGGACGGCCTTTCATCCGATTGGTCCCCGATGCCCTGCCTGCGCTGGCGCACTCTCGCGCCGGCATCATTGCCAGCGGCACAGCCACAGTGGAAGCAGCGATGATCGGCACGCCCTTCGTGATGGTCTATCGCGTGTCCCCGCTGACGTATTTTCTAGGACGGCCGCGGATCAAGGTCCCGCACTTTGCCATGGTGAATTTGATCGCTGGAAAAGAGGTTGTGCCGGAGTTGGTGCAACATGAATTCACTGCTGAAAATGTAGTCGCGCGGCTCAGAGAGATTCTTCGGGACGGTCCAGCGCGCGACCGGATGATTGAAGGCTTGGCGGGGATGAGAGCTTTGCTCCGTGGGCCCAGTCCAGGCCACGTTAATGCAGCAGAATGCGCGGCCGAAGCCATTATGGCGCTGATGAAACGAGTCTCAAGTAGCGACGAGGAGAGGCTTTGATTTAGCTCCCTTGTGGACCTTAGCGTCCTTTGTGGTTTCTGGCATTTGCACTTCATCAACCACAGAGGACACGAAGGTACACAAAGGAAGGACGGAGGGAAATACGCCTCAGGAGTCGACGGAATGAGACGTAGCTGCGCTAGGTCTCTACCGCGAAAAAACACCGGAGCCTTGTCCTGTCAGCATCTTTTGCGTAACAATCTTCATCAGAGAGATTAGAGACCTGCGGGATTTCCCGGGAGACGTTGCTGAATGTTCTTTCAACCTCGGCGCCAAGATCGGGCCGTTACAAACTTTCTTGTCCTCCTGCTGTTATTGGTTTCGCTGCCCGCATGGGCGGCCGAGAAGACGCGGCTGCGAGTGGACGACTATCAGATCGACGCCGAACTTACCCCGCACACCCATAAAATCGCCGCCCGCGCAAAGGTAAAGTTTACCGCCCTGGAAGACATCAACGCCGCGACCTTTGAACTGCATAACGGCTTGAAGGTCAGCAAGGTGACTGACGAAACCGGACAAACGCTATCGCCGGAACGAATCAGTCAGGATTCGACGGTACGGGTGCAGTTGTCCAAACCGCTCAGCAAAGATAGTACGACCACGCTGACATTTGATTACGATGGCACGCTCGACTCCGCCGACGACAGCCCCGTGCAGGGGCTCAAACTGGCCTCGATCAACGATGAAACCAGTTATCTGCTGTACGCCGGGCGCTGGTTTCCGGTGAATGCGTACGGCATCAACCGCTTCACGGCCACGATGAACATCACCGTCCCCGCGCACATGGTGGTGATTGGCAGCGGGAAGGAAACAGTGGGCAACCCTTCTGCCTCAAAAAAAGCGGCCCCAAGCGCGTTAGCCACCAAGACTTACACTTTTACCTGGGACCAGCCGAGTTTCCCCGGGAGCATCGTGGCTGGCACCTTTCAGGAATTTAAGAGTGATGAGGCGGGCGTCGATCTGCATGTCTTTTTCAAACCGGTTCACCAGAATCTGGGCGCGATGTATGCCGAGACCGCGCTTAAAGAATTTACTTACTATGTGACGCTTTATGGGGCCGCGCCTTCAACCACGTTGAGGGTGGTCGAGATTCCGGACGACACCGTGCCCTCCGCGTGGGCTCCGGAGATGGCAGCCATCGCCAGCCGCGCGGTGACGGAAAAAGTGAACTACCGGTTGCTGGCAAATACCATCGCGCACCAGTGGTGGGGAGTTTCCGTGAGTCCGCACTCGATCGACGATTGGTGGTTGTGCGACGGCTTTGCCCGATATTCCGAAGCGCGCTATGTGGAAAGCGCTGCCGGAAACGCTGGTTTGGAAGAAGTTGTGAAAGATATGTCGGTTGGCGCGCTGGCTTACGACTCGGTGCCGCTCGCAACCATTGGAAAACTGGATATGTTCTCGCCGGAGTTCCAGTCGCTCGCAACCGACAAAGGCGCGATGATTTTGCACATGCTGCGCTGGGTGGAAGGCGATCAGAAGTTTGACCAGACGATGCGTACGTTTGCCTCGAAATATGCAGGCAAGACGGCATCGATGGATGACTTCAGCGCCATCGCGGAGCAAACGTACGGCGATAAACTCACGTGGTTTTTCACTCAGTGGCTCGATTCCACGGGTGCACCGGAGTTCAAGACCAAGTACACGGTTTACCGGCTGGGCAATAAATGTCCTCCAGCGCAACGCTGTCCGGGCTTCCGCATTGTGGGCCAGATCACGCAGGACCTTGACCTGTTCCGCATGCCGGTCGAACTCAAGGTGGACACCGACGGCAAAACGGAAGAAAAACGCATCGACGTAGTGGGCACGGAATCCGCGTTCACTTTGGAAACCTTCGGGAAACCGCGGCGGATTTCGATTGATCCAGACAATCGCGTTTTGAGGAATTCGTCCGACATAAAGCTGCGCGCATCCATTCAGCGCGGGCAGGCGTTGGTGCAACAAGGCGATTTTGCGGGAGCGCTCTCGGAGTTCAACAAAGCGCTTGAAGTGAATAAGAACAGTTCGCTCGCCCACTATCGCGTTGCCGAGGTGTTCTTCATGCAAAAAAATTATCAGGCGTCCGCCAACGCTTACCGGGATTCGCTCAACGGGGACGGCGACCCGCGGTGGACCGAGGTTTGGTGCCACATCCAGCTGGGCAAGATTTTTGACATGACCGGGCAGCGTGAACGCGCCACCAATGAGTATCGCCAGGCTTTGCAAACCAACGACAATACCCAGGGCGCGTTAGACGAAGCCAGGAAGTATCTGCAGAAACCCTTCGAGCCGGCGAAGAGCAAGCCTGAAGCGGGTAATTAGATCGGATTCTTTGGAGCGAATCGTCACGTTGGAGTGTGACCGGCGCCCTTGCTCCCACCCGTCAACGCTCCTAAGCTGGTTCTGAGGAGAGCTTTTCTCAAGAGATCAATCCATGCTAGTTAAGAGTCTTGCAGGCGGCGCGATTTTCTTGTTTCTGGTTTGACTGGCTGCCGTGCTCCAGGGTTGGAGCAAAAGCGATTCAGCAGGCCGCGCCTTCGGAGTGACCTTCGTTGTCGCACTTGGCGCAGCCGCAATTTGGGGTTTGCGGGTTTTCATGGGCGGACATCACTGACACCAGCGTGATCCCGATCTTAATACGCCCAGCGTAACAGCGTAGCCCCCACGGTGAATCCTGCGCCCACCGATGCCAAGAGCACCAAGTCACCTTTCTTGAGCTTGCCTTCCTGTCTGGCCGTCTCCATCGCGAGTGGAATCGTGCCCGCCGTGGTGTTTCCGAAGCGGTCGATATTGATGATGACGTGTTCCAACTTCATCGCCAGGCGCTCGGCCGTTGCCAGGATGATCCGCTGGTTGGCCTGGTGAGGGATGAATGCACCCACATCGCTGCCCTTCAAACCATTTCGTTCCAGGATTCTTTCGCAGACTTCGGCCATCTTGCGAACGGCGTATTTGAACACCGCGCTGCCATCCTGGTGGACGTAATGCATCTTCTTCTCCACGGTTTCATGGGTCGAAGGATTGAGGCTGCCGCCTCCCGGCATGTACAGGGAACATGCGCCGGAACCGTCTACCTCGTGGATGAAATCAATCAAGCCAGGCGAATCACTCTCGGCTGGTTCGAGAATCACCGCGCCCGCGCCATCGCCAAAAATAATGCAGGTAGCCCGATCGGTGTAGTCGATGATCGAAGACATGGTGTCGGCTCCGATCACCATTACCTTTTTGTGAGCGCCGGTCGCGATAAACTGCGCGCCCGCCTGCAGCGCATACACGAACGCCGAACAGGCAGCGGAAACATCGAAACCCCAAATGCCTTTTGCTCCCAGTTTGTGCTGCACCAGGCATGCGGTCGAGGGGAAAAACATGTCCGGCGTAACCGTGCCGACGATGATCGCTTCCAGATCGGAGGGCGCGAGGCCACGTTCAGCAAGCGCCTTCTTTGCGGCTTCTACTGCCAAATCGCTGGTGGCGATACCCTTATCCACGAGATGCCGCTCGCGGATTCCGGTGCGTTCCATGATCCACTGGTCGGTGGTTTCCACGATCTTCTCAAGGTCGGCGTTGGTTAACAGGCGGGGCGGGACATAAGTTCCAAGAGCGCTGATCTTGACTCTGGCGACGCCTGCGCGCACAAGTTGGCTCACTCTATGAGTTCTCCTGATGGAATATAAACTTGCTATTCTGACGCACGGGCCGGGCAATGTCCAACTTAATGAGGCTGAAGGTGGGCAGCGGGAGCCCAAACTGCGCTCCCTACCACTAAACGGATCGGCAAAACTAAAAAGCCAGACACCGGCGACCCACTGCACACGCAAGAGCCCGTTACCGTTGCTTCCTTCCGGACCTGGCGGGGTTGGCGGGAGTGCGTCGCGCGGGACCGATGCCTGACCGATTCGATTTTACCATCCCGATCGTACTCTTCCATTTCTCAGCGGAATCGCCAACAATAGGGCAAGTCGATTCACGAACCCATGGCGCCGTCTGCAAGCCTGCAATCCGAGATCGCTCCACTGCCCACGGCGGTTCAGCGCTACTTCGAAGTCGCGCTGTATTTGCTGGTGGTGAGCGGTTTCGCAACCCTGGTTTCGACCGGAGGCCTCGACCTGCCTGCGGTTCTGCTGGTGGGCGCGGCGATTTTGTTTCGCGGATACCTCTTGGCCACGCGCCGCATCCTGCTTATCCCCGAGACCTGGACCACCGCGCTTACCCTCGGTTACGTGGCCTTCTACTTGGCGGACTACTTCGCGCTTTCGGGCACATTCGTAACCGCGACGGTACATCTGGTGCTTTTCGTCATGGTGGTGCGCCTGTTCTCCAGCAAGCGTGACCGAGATTACTATTTCCTCGCAATCATTTCTTTCCTCATGGTGCTGGCCGCGGCTGTGCTCACGGTGGACAGCACCTTTCTGCTGGCCTTTGCGGCATTCATGCTGATGGCGGTCGTCACTTGCATCCTGATGGAGATGCGTCACGCTTCCGCCAAAGCTACAGTCCGAGCCAGCGCCTCGAGTGATGATTCGGCATATCCGCAGATGGCGTTGTCTCTGGCTGGCGCATCGCCCACGCTTGCCTTCTTGATATTACTGGCGGCCGCGGGTATTTTCTTTGTTCTGCCCCGCTTGTCCACCGGATATCTGGGCGCCTTTGCCCGCAGCAACGAAATCAGTACGGGCTTTAGCGACCGGGTGGATCTCGGCCAGATCGGCGAAATACAGCAGTCCAACTCGCTGGTGATGCACATCCAGATCGACGGCGATCCGCACGGCGCTTACGACTTGAAGTGGCGCGGAGTAACTCTGAACCTGTTCGACGGCAAGACCTGGTTCAACCCGCACGCACAGCACATTGTGCCAAGCTTTGGCGGCCGTTTTGTTTTGTCGCCCGCGGGCGCGCGGCGGGGGAAGCTTCAGGCGCCAGCTCCGGTTGAGCTTATTCACTATCGGGTGCTGATGGAGCCCCTGGTCAGCAACGTTTTTTTTCTGGCGCCGACACCCAGCCTGCTGCAGGGCAACTACCGGCTGGTGTCCATGGATAATGGGGATTCCGTCTTCAACCTCGATCCCGAGCACCCCATCAACCGCTACGAGGCCACCTCCGATATTGCCCAACCTGCCCCCAGCCAGTTGCGCGCCGCCCCGGACGATTATCCGCCGGACATCCTGTTGAACTATCTGCAACTGCCCCGGTTGGACGCTCGCATCGCACCTCTGGCCCGGCAAGTCTCAGCAGCCGCTGACAACAATTATGACAAGGCAGTGGCAATTGAGACCTACCTCCGCACCAAGTTCGGATACACACTACAACTTCCACCCGCCGTGCCACGCGATCCAGTAGCTAACTTTCTCTTTGAACGCAAACAGGGGCATTGTGAATACTTCGCTTCCTCCATGGCGGTCATGCTGCGCACGCTTGGCATTCCCTCGCGGGTGGTGAATGGCTTCCGTACGGGAGAATTTAACGATCTCACTTCGCAGTATCTGGTTCGCGCCAGCAGCGCACACTCCTGGGTGGAAGCGTATTTCCCCGGTTATGGATGGATCAGTTTTGATCCCACTCCAGCAGCGCCCATGCAGATGCATACGGGCTGGAGCAGAAGCATGTTGTACCTGGACGCTCTGGCTTCATTCTGGCGGGAGTGGGTGATCAACTACGACGCCGGACATCAGTACAGCCTGGGCCGCGAGGCCACACACAACAGCGTGGAGTGGTTCCAGCGGGCGCGAAACTGGGCGCACCGCAGGCATGAGGCATTGCTGAGCGCAGCTCGCCGAACCCAACAGAACGTTTCTGATTCCCCTGTGAAGTGGGGCTCGGCGGGAGCAGTCTTCGTTTTTCTTCTTCTCGTAGCCGCCAATGCGGGGCGGGTATGGAGAGGATTTCGCGATCGCCGTCTGGCGGCTCGTCCGGAAGCGTCTCCGCGCTTGGCCGCAACCGTCTGGTATGGGCGCATGACGCGAATGCTCGAGCGGAAGGGCTGGCGAAAGTCTCCAGCGCAGACTCCGGAAGAATTTCTGAGCAGTATTCAAGATGAGTTGATGCGGGAGTCGGCGGCGACGTTCACGCGGCATTACGAATCCGCCCGCTTCGGCGGTTCGGCGCAGGATGCCCAGCGTCTGCCAGAACTGTACGAGGAAATCTCGACTGCCGTGCGCCGCTAACTGCCGATCTGGTTAGCTTGAGTGGACTGCCAACCACCAGCGCCGCACCGCGACTACCGACCAAATCGCCTCAACCACTCCGAAGGGCCAAGCACCTTGAAGAAACCCATAGATCGAGCCCAACAGGCAGGCACCGGCGAATGCCAAAATAAACCATCGACTTCGATTCTCGAAGGCGTAACACACAAGCATTGCCGTGACGGCAAACAATCCGAACCACGTCAGTCGATTCAAGCGGCGGCTCCTAATCGGTGCAGAGACACCTTGTCATCACGAGCGAAGCGAGGGATCTGGATTCTTGCCGGCGCCACCGTTATCGCCACCGCGGGCAAATACCCAGATCCCTCGCTTCGCTGGTGATGACAGGGCGTTATATTCTCTCTTGTTTGATCGATCTTTTCCACGCTCTACACGCGACGCTGCACTCGCTATTCGATGGCGGGCCGTGCTTAAGAATGCAGTCGCGAATGTTAGAATAGAAAGATTCCATGCCTCATCAGAAGCCCACTGTAGCCATTGAGAACGCGCTTGAAGACGCCGAAACCACGCCTGCCTCCCGGCTGAAGGTCGGCTTTGTCAGCCTGGGCTGCCCCAAGAATTTGGTGGACAGCGAAGTCATGATGGGCATGCTCGCACAGGCTGGAGCGGAACTGATTCCGCGAGCCGAAGACGCCGACGTCATTGTGGTCAACACTTGTTCATTTATTGCCAGCGCCCAGCAGGAATCGGTGAACACGATTCTGGAAATGGCGCGCTTCAAGACTGACGGACGCGCCCGAAAACTGATCGTCGCAGGATGCCTGGTCGAACGCTTCCGCGACGACATTCGCAAGAATATTCCAGAAGTCGACGCCGTCGTGGGTACGGGCGAACTGGAAAAGATTCTCGCTGCATCAGGAGTCGCGCCTGCACCGGCTAAATCTTCTCCGTTTAACATATTGACATCGCGCCCTGAGGGTGACGCGCGCGAAGCGCAAGGCCGATTCTCCCGCGAGTCATGGGACGGCGCCATCGCCGATCTGCCGAACTATCTTTATGACGAAGCGACCCCTCGCGTTCTGGCTACGCCCGGGTACACCGCCTATGTCAAGATTGCCGAGGGTTGCGATCACCCTTGCAGTTTCTGCATCATTCCGCAACTGCGCGGCAAGTTCCGCTCTCGCCGATTTGAATCCGTGGTGGCCGAAGCCGAACGCCTGGCTCGCTGCGGCGTGCGAGAGATCACGCTCATCGGACAGGATACGACCTGCTACGGCGAGGATTTCGGCCTGAAAGACGGGCTCGCGCTCCTGCTTGAAAAACTGGCGGGCATCGAGGATTTGCGCTGGATCCGCTTTCTCTACGCGTATCCCAACAAGATTACTGGCCGGTTGCTCGAAACCATCGCCGCTCACGAGAAGATCTGCACCTATATCGATGTGCCGCTGCAACACGCGTCAGCGACGGTTCTAAAGCGCATGAAACGTGGCGGAGGCGCTGACGTTTTCCTGCGTTCGATAGAAAAGATGCGGCGCACGATTCCGGACGTCACCTTGCGAACCTCGTTCATCGTCGGCTTTCCCGGCGAAACCGAAAACGAATTCGAGCAACTCTGCGAATTCGTCCGCCAGGCTGAATTTGATTGGATGGGCGCATTCGGCTACTCCGATCAGGAAGGCGCACACGCCTTTGCCTTGGACGAAAAACTTTCGGCCCGTGAGATCGAGCGGCGGCGCAAACACCTGATGCAGATTCAGCGCCGCATCAGCAAGAAGAGAAAGAAGGCGCTGGTCGGCCAGGAACTCGATCTGCTGCTGGAAGGCGTGTCCGAAGAGAGCGAATTGCTGCTCGAAGGGCGCACTGCCATGCACGCTCCCGAAATCGATGGCAAGGTCTTTGTGAATGACGTGCCCGAAGGACTCCAGCCGCTACCCGGCGAGTTTTACCGCTGCCAGATTACGGAAGCCCACGACTATGATCTGGTGGCGAAGATTGTGTAGGCATTTATGGCTCGCAAGCGCACTTTGATTCTGCGGTGCCCCATCTGCAAGAAGCCGGTGAAGAGCGAAGATGCGGAGTTCCCCTTCTGCGGCGACCGCTGCCGGCGGATCGATCTCGGCAAATGGGCAAGCGGAGCCTACGTGATCGCATCGCCGGTGGACGATACATCCGATAGTATTTCGAGCGCTTCAAGTCCGGACAATTCCGATGAAGAGTGACCCGGACCGAGAAACACAAACCGACATTTGTATCTCCTCCTGTTCGTCGTCCCGCCCTCGCGCGCCGCTCTGGGCCAAGCTGGTGGCTACGTTCTTTGGCACGGGCCTGCTCCATCCTGGACCTGGAAGCTGGGGTTCGGCGGCCACCGTCCTGCTTTGGTGGCTGCTGAGCCACTGGATCACGCTGCATTGGCAGCCCGCAGCTGCGATCTTGCTGGCGGCTACAGCCATACTCGTGGGCATTCCCGCAGCTACTCTCGTGGCGCGTGCGACTGGCTTGAAAGACCCTCAGTTCGTGGTGATCGACGAGGTCGCCGGTCAGCTCATTACTTTGATTGCCGTACCGATCTCGTGGAAATCTCTGTTGCTGGGCTTTATACTTTTCCGAGGGTTCGATATCGTGAAACCTCCGCCGGTGCGTCAGCTAGAACACCTTCCGGAGGGAATCGGCATCGTACTAGATGATGTTGGGGCGGGGATTTACGCTTTGGCCATTATGCAAATCGTTCTGCATTTCGGCCTCCTGCCGCGATAGCGGACGCACAACGCGGGAGAGTTGAAGTCCATGGGAATTTCTGACCGCTTGCTGGGCAAAACAAACGTCAACGGAAAACCGCACATCGAAGCGGTGGTCCCGGCCGCTGCCCTGCCCGGCGGCGAAGTGCGAATTACCGGCCACGGATTGCGTCCTCAGGATTTGCGGCGGCCTCGGGTGCGCTTCGGCGAAATCGAAGGGGCGGTGGTCATCAGTTCGGACGAGTTTCTGGTGGCGCGCGTACCGGCGGGCGCATCCACGGGACCCATCGTGGTCTCGACCAATGGGCACTCGAGCAATCCTCACCAGATCAAGGTCGCTGTCCCCATCGCCGAGAATCTGCACCCGGTAACCAACCCTGCGCTCGACGCCGAGGGCAACATCTACGTCAGTTTTTCCGGGAGCCGCGGACAAAAGGTTCCAGTCGCGATCTATAAGATCGACACCAATTACAACGTGAAACCTTTTCTTGCCGATCTGATGAACGCCACTTCGATCACCTTTGACCGGGCCGGGCAGATGTACGTTTCTTCGCGTTTCGATGGAACCGTCTACCGCGTCGCTCCGAACGGGACGATGTCTTCTTACGCCGAGGGCATGGGCGTGGCTACCGGGATTGCCTTCGACCGCGCCCAAAATCTTTATGTCGGCGACCGCAGCGGAACAGTTTTCAAGATCGGCGGCGACCGCCAGATCTTCGTCTTTGCCACTCTCGAGCCCAGCGTTTCCGCCTACCACCTGGCTTTCGGTCCCCGTGGAGACCTGTTCGTGACCGGGCCAACCACCTCCAGTTTTGATTGCGTTTACAAGATCACTCCCCAAGGCAATGTGTCGACTTTCTTCCGCGGCCTGGGACGTCCCCAGGGCATCGCCTTCGACGTGGAAGGCAATCTTTACGTGGCAGCTTCGCTCGCGGGCAGACGCGGCATTGTCAAGATCACCCCTGCTGGCGAGGCGTCTTTGGCAGTCGCAGGCGCGGGTCTGGTCGGACTCGCCTTCGCACCCAACCGCTCAGTCGTTCTAGCGACAAACAGCGCGGTTCATCATCTTGCCTGGAACATCCAGGGATCGCCGTTGGCCGACTTCCCTTCCTGAGTCAAGCATTCAGCGCTCAGAGTTAAGAACTATCCCTGGGAATCCGCAAGAATCCGTGGCTGATCTTGCCTGCCTCCCAATCATTTACACTTTTACTGGTGAACGCCGAGATCATCGCCATTGGCTCCGAGCTGCTGACTCCCTTCCGGCAGGACACGAACTCGCTTTATCTGACCGAGAAGCTCAACCAACTGGGGGTTGAAGTAATCTTCAAGACCATCGTCGGCGATAGCCGCGAGCATCTCACGGGAGCCGCCAGTCTTGCCGTATCGCGCGCCGAGATCGTCATCTTCATGGGCGGCCTCGGCCCCACCGAAGACGACCTTACGCGGGAGGCAGTGGCCGACGCGCTTGGACTGGACCTCTACCGCGACCCGGCGATTGTAAGCAGTCTCGAACAACGCTTTGCGGCACGCGGCTGGAAGATGGCGGCGAACAACATGAAGCAGGCCGATGTCATCACGGGCGCCACGGTTCTGCCCAACGCCAATGGCAGCGCTCCAGGACAATGGATGAGCGGCAAGTATGAAGGGCGCGAGAGAATCATCATGTTGCTTCCCGGGCCGCCGCACGAATTGAAGGCGCTTTTCGAGGAACAATGTCTGGCTCGCCTGCGCGCCAAGCTGCCGACGCAATTCATCGCGACCCGCGAACTGAAAATTACGGGACTGGGCGAGTCGCTATGCGATGCCCGGGTTGCGCCCATCTACAAGCTCTATACGGATGTGCAAACCACGATTCTGGCTGGAGCCGGAGAAATCCAGTTGCATCTGAGGACTCGCGCTGCTTCTTTGGAAGCCGCACAGGCGCGGGTCGATCAACTGGTCGAGAAGATCGAAGATGAACTCGGCGATTACGTGTTCTCCGACAACGGCGATTCCATGGAACAAATCGTCGGCTATTATTTGCAGATGCGCAACGCAACCCTGGCGGTCGCGGAATCCTGCACGGGCGGCCTGGTGGCCGAGCGCGTCACTTCGGTGAGCGGAAGCTCGCGTTACTTTCTGGGCGGCGCCGTGGTCTATTCGAATCAATTGAAGACCGCGTTCGCCGAGGTGCCCGCTGAACTCATCGCGAAACATGGTGCAGTAAGCCGCGAAGTGGCCGCTGCTCTGGCGGAAGGAATTCGTCGCCATAGTGGCGCAACTTTAGGTTTAGGCATTACCGGCGTCGCCGGGCCAACCGGCGGAACCGATGCGAAACCGGTGGGACTGGTTTTCCACGCTCTGGCCAGCGACGGAAAAACCGAAGTCGTGGAACGCACATTTGCCGGAGATCGCAAACGCATCCGCCGCTTCGCCAGCCAGCAGGCGCTGGATATGGTGAGAAGAAAGCTGATGTAAATCGGTCCTTGGCCGTTGGTCGTTGGTCGTCCGCCGGGAACGGTTTTAGCCAACGACCAACGACGAACGACCAACGACGGTTATGCGCATTTTCGTTGCCCTCGACATCGACGACGCCATCCGCCGGCGCATTCAGCGCTTCATGGAAGGCGTCAGCGGATTCGCGCCGGATGCCCGTTGGGTTCGTCCTGAATCGCTGCATGTCACTCTGAAATTCATTGGCGAGAAGCCGGTCGAGACCGTGGAAGAAATCAAGCGTGTCCTTTCCCTCATCCGCGCCGGGTCGATCGAGATCACATTCCGCGGCTACGGATTCTTTCCTACTCCCAAGGCTGCCCGCGTCTTCTGGGTTGGGATCGAATCCGGCGCGCAACTCTCGTCGCTGGCAAAAGCTGTCGATGGGGCCACTTCCGCTCTCGGGGTTCCAAGAGAAGATCACCCCTTCGCTCCTCATCTCACGCTGGCTCGCGGCGGCGGACGCTCCGGCGCGCCCCGCTGGAGCAAGGGCGATGCTGCAAACAAGAACTTCCAGCTCTTGCAGCAGAAATTGGCCGCTCTACCTGCGCCTGACTTTGGTACCATGGCGGCCCGAGAGTTTTTTCTGTACCAGAGTCAACTTTCGCAAGGAGGATCGCGCTACACGAAGATCGCGCGCGTTGCCCTGGAGTCTCCCACGTAGCGCCGGCAGCTTGCCCTCGCCGCTAAGGGAGCCGTGACGATTGTAAAAACAATCAATGCCCGCTTTCGTTCTCACCGCCGCGTATAGCTACCTTTTGGGATCGATCCCTTTCGGCTATATCCTGGTTCGCGCTTTTCGCGGACAAGACGTTCGCCAGACCGGCAGCGGCAACATCGGAGCGACCAACGTCTCCCGGAGTTCCCCAGGATTGGGCGCGCTTACCCTCATTCTCGATTTGCTGAAGGGACTCACCGCTGTGGCCGTAACGCGCATGCTCTTTCCCGGCAACACCATGCTCTTCGGTGCGGCCGCTTTCTTCGCAATCGTGGGCCACATATTTCCGGTATGGCTGCGTTTTCGAGGCGGCAAAGGAGTGGCCACAGGATTGGGCTCCTTCATCCTTCTCACGCCCAAAACCATTCTCGTCATGGTCGCTATCTTTGTGGTGATGCTTCTGGCGTTCCGTTACGTTTCCCTCGCCTCGATTCTGACCGTGGCTCTGTTCCCGCTGCTGGCTTGGATTCTCGAGCCATACCGTGATGCTCCTCAAATGCTCGTCTTCGTCACTGCCTCTTCTGTTCTCATCATTGCCAAGCATCACGAAAACATCCGCCGTCTACTTGCCCACACCGAATCCCGTTTCCAGTGGGGCCGCCGGTGAGCGAGATTGCCGTCATCGGTGCGGGCGCCTGGGGAACAAGCCTTTCGATCGTTTTGGGGCGGAAGGGCACGCATCGGGTGCGCCTGTGGGCCCATGAAAAAGAAGTGAGGGATTCTATTTCATCGCACCGGATCAATGAACGCTTTCTTCCGGAACACGCCATTCCCGACTGCGTGACCGCAACAGGCAGTTTTGAAGAAGCTCTTCAGGGCGCTGAAATTGTTGTGAGCGTCATGCCGTCGCAACATTGCCGCGGCCTTTTCGAGAAAATGCGCCCATTCCTCAAGCCTGGAATGCTTATCGTGAGCGCAACCAAGGGTCTGGAGGAAACAACTCTTCTTCGGATGACGGAGGTGATCTCGCTCGTCGTGGGATCCGACGGAGGCTTCCAACCGTGCACCGGCGCGCTGAGTGGACCAACCTTCGCCAAAGAAGTCGCGCGCGGCGACCCAACGGCTATCACCATCGCGTCACGCGACGCCGGCCTGGCCGAAACCATCCAGCGAGAGTTCAGTGATGCCTCCTTCCGGGTTTACACCAACAGCGATGTAACTGGAGTGGAGCTCGGCGGCGCGCTGAAGAACATCATCGCGATCGCCGCCGGTATTTGCGATGGGCTGGGGCTGGGACACAACTCCATCGCTGCTTTGATCACCCGTGGCCTGGCGGAAATTACTCGCTTGGTCGTGGCCTGTGGAGGCCGCCAGGATACGATGGCGGGACTTGCAGGTCTGGGCGATCTTGCCCTCACCTGTACCGGTGGCCTTTCGCGCAACCGCAGCGTGGGGGTCGAACTGGGCCGCGGACGCAAGCTTTCGGAGATTATCGCCGCCATGCATGGCATGGTGGCCGAAGGCGTTTTCACCACCCATGCGGCCGTCGAACTGGCGCGCGTTCGCGGAGTTGAAATGCCGATCACCGCGCAGATGGATGCTATCCTGCACCGCGGCAAGTCGCCCCGCGACGCCATCCGCGATCTGATGACTCGCAGCGCCAAGAGCGAAACCTGGCCGGTGTAGGCGCGGGCGCCCATTAGCCTGGCTCCTCTTGTAATCGAGCCTCACTTGATTGCGATTCTTACAAACCTTCCGATCTCCCGCTCGTTCTCCGTCATTTCCTCGCACTTTTGATCGAGGGCGCTATACTCGTCGAGATGCCGCTTCCGGAATGCATCGTAAGCCTTCTGCGATGTCCAGAAGTCCAGCGTAAGATAGGTTCGTTTCGCCTTCAAAGCATGGACCAATTCTGTTGCGATATACGACTCATCCTGCATGAACAATCGTGCCCAGTCGCCCTTCGCTCCATAGACCTTTTTGAAGCGCTTCTCCATTCCTTCCCGAACCTGAAATTCAAACATAATCAGGAATCCCCATGCCCTGCGCGTCCGGTTCGTGGACCCGATCCCGCCCCGGTTCTTATCTTTTAAACCAGCCGGCTTATGACACTGAGTTGAAGTCATGTCGTCTCCTCATTTTGGTGTTTTGGTCCATCACGACTTGGCCGATGCCCGGTCCATCATGCCCGCCCGCAGCGGGCTCGATCATGCCGAACCGCCCGAAGGGCACGGCTTTTCGGGGTACCTTCGTAACAGTTGCGAGCTGCAAGATCAGGCTACAATTTTAGAGTATCGGTTGATTGCTTGGCCGTCTTGGAACGCGGCGCGAAGGGCCAATTGTCGCTAAAACTACCATCGCCATCTCGTCTGCCCATTCTGTACGTCATCCTAAGTGTGCTCGTATTGATCAGTGTGGTTCCGATGTACTTTTACTCGGCGCAGGTGGAATCCATTAACCGCGACCGCCTGATCACCAACGAAAGGCTTTTGCAGAACACCGTCACGCGTTCCCTGGCGGACGATATTTCGCAGCACCAGGAATCCCTGCGCTTGATGCAGGCAAATCTGTCCTCCGCGCTGCAGGTGGCCAGCGGCGGCGATATCACATCCGAACATGTGGAAGCGCCCGAGTTGCGTGCCTTGCTGGAGAATTTTGTTTCTTCTTCCGACGACCTGGCTTATGCCACGCTCCTAAATTCCGATGCCAAGGGAATTTCCGCCGGACGCATAGCTCCCGATGCCTTCCTGCAACGCGAACTCGAACGGGCTTATGCCGCCGCCCGCGAAGGCCGAGCCTACAATGGACAAGCTCTGGTCGTGGGTACCGGCAAATCTGCCCGCACGGTTATGCTGGTGAGCACTCCGGTGATGTACGCTGGCAGGTTTCTGGGCATGATTGGTTCTGTCGTGGACTTGCAGTTCCTGATACGCCGCCTGCAGGAAGTCAGCCGAGGCGGCCTTACCCCATACGTCGTGGACAGCCAGGGCAGGCTGGTCGCTGGCGCGACGTCCGACTACGCCACCGGTCAGGACATGTCCAACCTGGAAATTGTCCGCAACTTCGTCGAGGCAGGCACCAAGGTGCAAATGGTAGCCGCGACCCGGGAATTCAATCTCCGTGACGGCAAGACGAATATCAGAATGCTCGGCACTTACAGTCCGGTGAACAATCTGGACTGGGCCGTGGTGGTGCAAAAGCCGCGCGCCGAGGCCTACCGTGGCGTGTATGAGATGCAGCGCAACGCCCGCAATCTGGCCATGATGGCCATTGCCCTCAGTGTCGGCATCAGTATTTTCGCCGCCCGCCGGATTACCAATCCGCTGGAAGTCCTCACTCGTTTCAGCCGCGCCATCGCAGGCGGAGATTTTTCGCAGCGCGTACACGTGAAAAGCCGCACCGAAATCGGCGAGTTGGCCGAAACCTTCAACCTCATGTCCGAGGAACTCGAGCATTTCGTGCTCGACCTCAAAACCGCGGCTAACGAGAACCACGAATTGTTCATGGGTTCCATCCAGATGCTGGCTGGCGCGGTCGACGAAAAAGATCCATACACTCGCGGCCACTCCGACCGGGTCACCCGCTATTCCCTGATGATTGCCAAGGAAATGGGCGTGTCCGAAGACTTCATCGAGACCGTGCGTGTCTCCGCCCAACTGCACGACGTCGGCAAAATTGGCATCGAGGACCGCATTCTGAAGAAGCCGGGCGCGCTCACCCCGGAAGAATTCGACATCATGAAAACCCATACCACCAAGGGCGCTAACATCCTCCGCCCGGTGGCGCAACTGAAGGACACGATTCCGGGGATCGAACTGCACCATGAATCGCTCGACGGACGCGGCTACCCGCATGGCCTCAAGGGAGATGAAATCCCGCTTCTGCCTCGCATCATCGCTGTCGCCGACACCTTTGATGCGCTCACCACGAACCGCCCCTACCAACGTGCGCACGACCCCAAGGAAGCATTGAGAATCATTCACAATCTTTCCGGCAAGCGCCTCGATCCAACCGCAGTTGCAGCCATTACGGCCATTTTTGAGCGGGGAGACATTCGCATCCCGAGCCATCCCGCGCCAGCTATCGCGGTCACGCCACATGTGCCGGATCCCGCGCGGCCTGTGACTCCGATCCCGACCGTCACGGAAGCCCCGGTCTAAACGGCCGTCACGAGTTTCTCGTTGCTTCGCAAGAATGCGTCTGCCGATCGAACTCTCCTCTTGCCGCTATAATTAAGACTTGGCGCGTGACTCCCGACATATATGATTCAGACCCTTTTTGGCAGCCTCGACGAAAAGCCGAAGGCGGGCCTCTTCGATCGCATGAAAGAGGCGGTGACGCGCACCCGGGAAAATCTCAGCCAGCGTATCGAGGAAGTCGTTTCCATCGGCAAAGAAATTGACCGCGCCACGCTGGACGACCTGGAAGCCACCCTCATTGGCGCCGATCTGGGCAACACGACGACTCGCGAGGTCCTGGACAAGCTTCGACAAAAAGCCGATCACAAGCAGATCAAGAATGTGGAAGAACTCAAGCGCCTTTTGAAAGAGGAACTCCTCGCAATTCTGAATGCCGCCAACATGCGGCCCGTCCAGAAAGTTGACGGCACACCCGAAGTCATTCTCGTAGTCGGGGTCAACGGCACGGGAAAAACCACAACCATTGGCAAGCTGTCCCAGGTTTTTCGCTCTCAAGGCAAAACTGTGTTGCTGTGCGCGGCTGACACTTTCCGTGCCGCCGCCATCGAGCAACTGGAAATTTGGGGACAACGCACCGGAACCGAAGTCATCCGAACCAAGCCCGGCGGCGATCCCGCAGCGGTGCTCTATGATGCTCTGCAAGCCGCGTCCGCGCGCCACAGCGATTACGTCATCGTCGACACTGCCGGACGTCTCCACACCAAAACCAACCTCATGGCCGAACTGGACAAGATGCGACGCACGGCCCAGCGGATTATTCCCGGCGCACCCCACGAAACCTTGCTGGTGATGGATGCCACCACTGGCCAGAACGGCCTGCAACAGGCGCGCCAGTTTACGGAAGCCGCGGGCGTAACCGGAATCGTGCTCACCAAGCTCGACGGCACCGCAAAGGGCGGCGTGGTCGTCGCGATTTCGCGAGAGCTGGGCCTGCCGGTGCGCTACGTCGGTGTGGGCGAGAAAGCCGGCGATCTGCTGCCCTTCAATTCTAAGGATTTTGTAGATTCATTGTTCGCGTGATTCTTCTTGAAGGGCATACAATCAGGGACTGTTTATGAGCGATTCGAAAAGCCGGCGGCCACTATTGCAGATTTTGAGGGACCTGTGGCGGCGTATCCGCCGCAAGCCGCAGCCTCCGACAGATCCCTTCGCGGACAGGTTGGTTCCAATCCGGCGCGGTCCCAAGGGCCGCAGCGGCGCGGCAGTCGCCGAGCCCGAGGACGACTCCCACAGATCGTTTCCGCCGCGAAGAGCCTAAAGCGGTTTGCTTCTCTGTGTCTCTGTGGTGAAACAATGCTCCGGCCGTGACCACATCTCGCGACACTGACGAAATCTTCCTCCGCGGCGCCCTCGATTTGGCGCAGCAAGGAATCGGCCTGACGTCGCCCAATCCATGCGTGGGAGCCGTTATCGTGGACGCAGAGGGCGCAATCGCCGGCACTGGCAGCCACACCTACGACGGTTTGAAACATGCCGAGATTCTTGCCCTCAAACAGGCTGGAGAAAAAGCTCGCGGGTCAACTATTTATATCAACCTGGAACCCTGCTCCCACCAGGGCCGCACGCCGCCTTGCACGGATGCATTGATCGCCGCCGGCATCTCCCGCGTGGTTGCCTGCATGCAGGATCCCAATCCGCTGGTCAGCGGCCAGGGATTTACCAAGCTTCGCGGCGCTGGGATCGACATCGCCTTCGGCATGCTTGAAGAACAAGCGAAAGCGCTGAACGAGTCTTTTGCGAAATACATTCGCCACCATATTCCGCTGGTCACGTTGAAAGCCGCGATGACGCTCGATGGCAAGATCGCGCCACCGCCAACGTCATCACCCCATTCCGCGGCCCTCAAGGCAGGAAACTCAAATCCTGCCAACTGGATCACGGGGGAATCCGCGCGTGCCCACGTGCAGGAACTTCGTCATGAGCATGACGCGATTCTGGTCGGTGTTGGCACCGTGATTGCCGATGATCCGCTGCTCACCGACCGTAGCGGGCGTCCTCGCCGTCGCCCGCTGCTGCGCGTAGTCCTCGATTCGCGTCTGCGCCTGCCGTTTGAGTCGCGCGTAGTCAAAACCGCACAGGACGATGTTCTGGTAGTCTGCTCGTTTGCCGAAGAGAAAAAGAAAAAGCAATTGCTGAAGCTCGGCATTCGCGTGCAGCAATTGCCGACGGCTACCTCGGACGGCCATCCGGACATGGACGCCGTCGTCCGCTGCCTCGGAGAAATGGAGATCACCAGCCTGATGATTGAAGGTGGCAGCATGGTCAACGGAGCCGCGCTAACCTCGGGAATCGTGGACAAGGTTTTTCTGTACTACGCACCCAGAATTCTCGCAGGCACACATTCCGTTCCGTTTGCGGGAGGCGCCGGATTCGCACGCATCAGCGACGCGGCCTATGTAAGGTCCATGCGTCTGCACCGCTTTGGCGAAGATTTCGCGGTCGAGGGATACTTGAAAGATCCATACGCAGATTGAAGAGCATTCACCACAGAGGCACAGGGACACAGAGAAGGCGAGAGAGCAAACCATGCTAGAAACAAAATAAGACCCTGAGGTGTTCTCTGTGGCTCTGTGGCTCTGTGG
>Ga0182014_10001989_pt1 | contig 26393 bp, 27 predicted proteins | sample 612S2DmetaG_FD_120489 | JGI IMG/M metagenome (GOLD analysis project Ga0182014, IMG submission 120489) | Permafrost microbial communities from Stordalen Mire, Sweden - 612S2D metaG | ecosystem: Environmental > Terrestrial > Soil > Wetlands > Permafrost | place: Sweden: Stordalen | collected... | reverse complement strand
TCAGTGCTTCGCGCGTCTCGTCAAGCTGCAGACTTGACCGCTTCGGCTTCGAGGTCGCCCGCGGACCACCCGGCGACTTCCAGCGCCAACAAGTTACAAACTTTGGCGAACGCGTGGCCCGACGCGTTCGCGTGTCAGGCAATTATGCGAGACGCCGCCAACGACGACGATGACCTTCGGGTGCTGGCCAAAAGTGACTATCTCTGCGAGATCGACGGTGGATTGAGGATCAATCATCGTCGGGCGCGAGGGCGATCCATCGCCCGTGCGGATGCGCCCATCCCCACGCCCTGGGCTCGGCGCCGGGTTCAGCCACGACGATCTGGGAACCGCCCTCGCGCGCCCGCTCGGAGCGGCCCTTCGGCGGGCGCAGTCCCGCGACGAGTGGCGGGTACTCGAGGTACACCCAGACCGCGCCGTTCGCCACGTGGCGCATCGCCTGTTGGCGCCACCGGACCTGCTCCTCGACGGGGAAGTACGCCGCGACCCAGGAGTGGAAGATCACCGGAGTCGCCGCCGGCGGGCACGACGCGACCACTTCATCGATCAAGGCAGTCGCGCGTCCCTCCAGTCGTGTCGCCTCCGGCCAGTGCTTCGCGCGCTCGAGGATCGCCTTGAACCGGGCCAGCCGGTGCGGCTCTTCGGGCCAAAGGCACGCCTCGAGCCACAGCACGTCCTCGGGCTCATTGGGATCGAGGGGGTTGAGGTCGATGCCGATCCTCTGGTGGATGCTCGGCAGGGGCCCGTCGCGGACGTTCCCGTTCAGGTCGTCCATCGTGAGCACCGTCGGGTCGCTCGGATCGTCCACGTTCACGCGGTACCGATCCGGATAGAGGTTGAGTCCCATCGAGGTGCCGACGTCGATCGGGTGGATATCGGTGACGCCACGGGCGACGAGTTCTCGCAGCACCGCCGCCGTGACGGCGCTGCGCCCGGGCTCGTTGGTCTGGGTCGCCCGGTGGAGTTCGCCGCGAACGAGTTGGGGACGCGCCTCGAGGCGCGCGACGACTCTCGAGGCGAAGTCGTCCGGGGCGAGCACGCCGATGCCCGCGTAGAGCGGGGCCAGCACCTCGTCGCCACGCAGGGCCCCCAGGCGCAGCGCCGCGAGCACCAGCATGGGGTTTCGCTGCTCCGGGCGGGTCTCGACGAGCAGGTCGCAGGCCACCTCGGACCCGGCGAGGGCGTCCACGAGCTTGTCGTAGTAGGGCAGGCGGGCACGGTCCTCGGGAGCGAGCGACCACCGGTAGACGGTCGCGGGATCGAAGGGTTCTTCGCTCATCCGCTCACCTTAGGAGCGGCGAAATGGTGGGGTGCGCTTCTTCGTTGGCACTCGGTAGAATTGACTGCTAACAAGGAGGCAGCATGGCCCGACGCGCCGCGAAAGCGCGAACGTCAACGAACGACCTCGACGCGCGCAAGGCCACCATCCTCGAGGCGGTCGTCGCCGAGCACATCGACACCGCCCAACCCGTGGGCTCGTCGTCGGTGGCGCACAACGCCGAGGTGGCTGTCTCGCCCGCCACCGTCCGTTCCGAGATGGTGGCCCTCGAACGCGAGGGGTACCTCGCCCAGCCCCACACCTCGGCGGGACGGGTCCCCACCGACAAGGGCTACCGCTACTTCGTCGACCACCTCAAGTCCGGCGTGCTCAGCTCCGCCCAGCAGCACCAGGTGAGGGACTTCTTCGCCAGCGTGCGCGGCGAAGTGGAAGAGGTACTCGAGCAGACCTCGACGCTGCTCAGCGAGCTCACGAGCTACACGTCGGTCGTCGTGAGCGCCGGTCACTCGCACGCCTCGATCCTGAGCGTGCAGCTCGTGAGCCTCGACGGGCGACACCAGCTGCTCGTCACCGTGTTCTCCGACGGGTCGGTGGTGAAGCACAGCGTGAACACGACCTTCGACACGAACTTCGAGGACGTCGCCGAGGCCTCGAAGCAGTTGAACGCGCTGCTCATCGGCACGACGCTCGAGCACCGCGTGCAGGTGCCGAGCCGCGCGGACGCCATCGCCACGCTGGTGCGCGAGTCGGTCAGCGTACTGCACTCCGAGCAGCCGACGGCCGACGGCGAGCAGGTCTACATCGGCGGATCGTCCAAGGTCGCCGAGTCCTTCGACGGTGTCGAGACCGTGCGCAAGGTCCTCAGCATCCTCGAACAGGAGTTGTTGGTGGTCACCCTTGTCCAGGACATCCTCAACCAGGGCCTGTCGGTCGCGATCGGCTCCGAACACGGCTACGAGCCGCTGTCGGCGTGCGCGGTGATCGTGGCCCCCGTGACCATCGACGGCGCCCCCGGCGGCGCAGTCGGCCTGCTTGGACCGACGCGCATGAAGTACCGCGAAGCGCTCGCCGCCGCCGGGATGGTTTCCCAGCACTTGACCCGCCACTTCGGCGGAGAGGACGACCTTGCCTAATACCGATCTCTACGCAGTGCTCGAGGTGGACCACGACGTCTCGCCCGAGGACCTGAAGAAGGCGTACCGACGCCTCGCGCGCCAGTACCACCCCGACGCGAATCCCGGCGACGCCGCCGCCGAGGCGCACTTCAAGGAGGTGTCCCAGGCGTACGAGATCCTCTCGGACCCCGAACGGCGTGCTAACTACGACCGCTTCGGCTCGGACGTCGGTGCCGGGGGCAACCCCTTCGGCGCGGGCTCGGTCCAGGACATCTTCGACATGTTCTTCGGCGGCATGGGCGGACGTCCCCAGCAGCGCCGCGGCCCCCAGCCCGGCCCCGACGCCGAGATCTCGGTCGACATCACGCTCGACGACGCGGCCTTCGGGGCGAATCACGAGATCACGGTGACCCTGCCGCACCGGTGCGCGACCTGTGACGGGTCCGGATGCGCACCTGGGACGAGTCCCGTGACCTGCGTCGAGTGCGCGGGCCTCGGCGAGGTGCGCCGGGTCCGCAACTCGATCCTCGGCCAGATGGTCACCGCCATGCCCTGCACCCGCTGCAACGGGATGGGCTCGCGCATCGAGTCGCCGTGCTCCGACTGTCGCGGCGAGGGGCGCCGCAACGAGACCAGCACGATGACGATCCAGATCCCCGCGGGTGTGGAGGACGGCTCGACGATGCGCCTGAGCGACCGCGGTCCCGCGGGCACGCGCGGAGGCCCCAACGGCCGGCTCTTCGTGCACCTGAGGGTCGCTCCCGACGAGCGGTTCGAGCGCCACGGCGACGACCTACACCATGAGGCGCACATCGCCTTCACCCAGGCCGTCCTCGGCGCCGAGATCGAGGTTCCTACGCTGCGCGGGACCTCGAGCATCGAAGTCGAGCCCGGCAGCGCCAACGGCACCGTGCACCGCCTACGCCACGAAGGCATCGAGCACCTGCACGGTCGAGGCCGCGGCGACCTCTTCGTGCACCTGGTCGTCGACGTTCCCACGGATCTCGACGACACCTCGCGGGACCTGCTGCGCCAGCTCGCCGAGCACCGCGGTGAAGAGGTGAGGGAGCACACGGGCGGGCTCTTCTCGCGCCGGCGGGGCTCGAAGAAGTGAGTTACCTCGAGTGGCCGCGCCGGGTGGCCGCGCTCGGTCAGTTCATCGTCGACGACCCCGATCGTCCGGTGCTTCGCCGCGACGACGAGCATCATCTGCGCACGGTGCTGCGCGCGAACAGCGGCGAGGAGGTTGTCGTCACCGACGGCCGCGGCGCCTGGTCGCTCTGCGAGGTGGGCGACGTCGGACTCACGAGAGTCACTCCGACGCATCTCGACCCGGCGACACCCGAGACGGTCCTCTATCTCGCACCGCTCAAGGGCGACCGCAGCGAGTGGGCGGTCGCGAAGGCGACCGAACTCGGGATCAGCCGGATCGTCCCGCTCGTCAGCCGCCACCTCGTCGTCAAGTTCAAGGGTGACACCCGCGACAAGATCGTCGCGCGTTGGCGCCGGATCGCGCGCGAGGCCTGCGGTCAGTGCCGACGGACTCACGAGATTGTGGTCGACGAGCCGGTGAACGTGGGCGACGTCCCCTCGAATGTCGCGGTCGCGGACTTCTCGGGAAGCCCCGACTGGAGCGGCGTTCGCGCGGTCGCCATTGGCCCCGAAGGGGGCTGGAGCCCCGACGAATGGGCTCCCGAGCGGCTGCGTGTCGGCCTGGGGCCCACCGTGCTGCGCGCCGAGACGGCCGGCGTGGTGGCGGCGTCGCTGCTCGCCTTCGGCGCTGGTGGGTGGGGATTTACCCTCAACCCTGAGCGCCATGAGTAAAGATGAGAGCAACAGATGAGTGATTGCCTTTTTTGCAAAATAGTCGCGGGAGACATTCCGTCGAAGAAAGTCGCTGAGAGCGACGCTGCCTACGCGTTCTACGACATCCAACCCCAGGCCCCCGTCCACGTGCTGGTGGTGCCCAAGCAGCACATCACGAGCGCCGACCACATCGCCGACGCGCACGGGGGAGTCGTCGACGAGCTCGTGATGCTCGCCCAGCGAGTCACCGAGATCGAGGGCGTGCGCGAGAGCGGCTACCGGTTGGTCATGAACGTGGGCGCCGACGCGCAGATGACCGTGCCCCATCTCCACCTTCACGTCCTGGGCGGAAGGCGATTGGAGTGGCCCCCCGGATGACATCTGATGCCTCGGCCACTGAGGCCCTGACGGCGACCACCTTGATTACCAACACGCACTTGATGTCGGGCCTGCTCGGTCCGCGCGACGAGCACCTGCGCGTGGTCGAACGGTCGTTCCCACGCTCCAAGATCCGCGTCCAGGGCAACCAGATCTCGGTCGCGGGACCCGACGCGGCGAAGGTGCTGCGGCTCTTCGACGAGCTCGTCCTCGTCCTCGAGAGCGGCCAGGCCCTCGACCCCACGAAGATCTCTCGCACCATCGACATGGTCGCCGACGACCTTCGACCGAGCGAGGTGCTGAAGCACGAGGTGGTGCGCGGCGCCAAGGGCAAGGCCATCCGTCCCTCGACCGCGGGACAGAAGCGCTACACCGACGCCATCGACAGCTCGATCATCACCTTCGGCATCGGTCCCGCGGGAACCGGCAAGAGCTACCTCGCGGTGGCGGCGGCCGTCCAGGCGCTGCATCGGCGCCAGGTCCAGCGCATCGTGCTCACGCGTCCGGCCGTCGAGGCGGGCGAGCACCTCGGTTTCCTGCCCGGCGACCTCATGGCCAAGGTCGACCCCTACCTGCGTCCGCTCTACGACGCGCTGTTCGACATGGTGGGCCCCGACGGCGCACAGCGCCTCATCGCCAACGGCACCATCGAGGTGGCGCCACTCGCGTTCATGCGCGGGCGCACCCTCAACGACTCGTTCATCATCCTCGACGAGGCCCAGAACACGACGCCCGAGCAGATGAAGATGTTCCTCACCCGCATCGGGTTCAACTCGAAGGTCGTCGTCACCGGCGACGTCACCCAGGTCGACCTCAACGGCAAGCACAGCGGGCTCATGAACATCGAGAAGATCCTCTGGAACGTCGAGGGGATCAGCTTCATCCATCTCAGCTCGAAGGACGTCGTGCGCCACCGCATCGTCGCCGACATCGTCGCCGCCTACGAGTCGACACAGCCATGACGATCGATATCTACGCTGCCGACGAGCAGCGCGACCACCCCGTCGACCTCGAACGCTGGATTGCGCTCGCGAACGGTGCACTCGTCGACGAGGGGATCCGCGGTCTCGCCGAGGTGTCCCTGATCTTCTCGGACGAGGTGACCATCGCGTCGCTCAACCAGCAGTTCATGGGCAAGGAAGGCCCGACCGACGTGCTGAGTTTCCCGATCGACGGCGAGCCCGACCCGACGGGGCGGGTTCCCGACGCCGGCGGCACGGGTCCGGGCGAGCCGCCCGCCCCCGAGATCCCCCAGTTGATCGGCGACATCGTGATCTGCCCCGCGGTCGCGGCGCGCAACGCCGTCGAGCACGAGTGCTCGTTCGAGGACGAGATCGCGCTGCTGGTGGTGCACGGGGTCCTGCACCTGCTCGGTTGGGACCACATGGTCGACGAAGAGGCCGAGCGCATGGAGGCGCGCGAGCGCGAACTGCTGGCGCGCCACTACCTAGCGAGCGACGCATGATCGCTGCCACCTGGTCCTCGAGCGACACCTACCTCGCGCTCAGCGTCTTCGTCCTGCTGGTGCTGTCGGGCTTCTTCGCCCTCGCCGAGACCTCGCTCGTGCGGATGAACAAGTCGCGGGCTCGTTCCTTGCGCGACCAGGGTCGCCGTGGCGCGAAGGCGCTGGTCGCGCTCGCCGAGGCGCCGGAGAAGTTCCTCAATCCGCTGCTGCTGCTCGTGCTGATCTGCCAGCTGGTCTCGGCGACGATGGTGGGCGTGCTCGCCGAGCGGCTGTTCGGCGCCGCCGGGGTCTTCATCGCGACCGTGGGCGAGGTCGTCGTCATCTTTGTCATCTTCGAGGCGATTCCGAAGAACTTCGCGGTCCAGCACCCCGACAACGCCGCGCTGACGACGGCGCCGGTCGTCGGTGCGCTGCTCAAGTTCTGGCCCATCAAGTGGATCTCGACGCTGCTGCTCTCGATCGCCCAGGGGGTCATCGGACTCTTCGGCACGTCCGGTCAGACCCAGCGCATGACCGAGTCCGAAGTGCTCGCCATGGCCGACGTCGCCCACGAGGACCACGCCATAGCGAGAGAGGAGCGCAACTTCATCCGCTCGGTCATCGAGTTCGGCGACACCATCGTGCGCGAGGTGATGGTGCCGCGCATCGACATGGTCGACATCGCCGACACCGCGAGCGTTCGCGAAGCCCTCGACCTCGCCGTCGCGTCGGGACGGTCGCGCATACCCGTGCTCGGCGAGGGGGTCGACGATGTCGTCGGCATCGTGAACCTGCGCACGCTCGCGGGCCTCGTCGCCGACGGTCGGGGCGAGTCGCCGGTCGCCGAGCACATGGGCGAGGTTCGTTTCGTGCCCGAGACCAAGAGGGTCGCTTCGCTGCTCACCGAGATCCGCAAGGCCCAGAGCCACCTCTTCGTGGTGGTCGACGAATACGGCGGTACCGCCGGACTCGTCACCCTCGAGGACGTCCTCGAAGAGCTCGTCGGCGAGATCACCGACGAGTCCGATCCGTCGGTGATCGACGCCGAGGAGCAGACCATCGAGGCCGGCCTCACGCTGAGCGGCCGGCTCAACATCGACGACGCCAACGAGGAGTACGGGCTCGCGCTGCCCAAGGACGGCTGGGACACCGTGGGCGGGCTCGTGCTCGACCTCGCGGGGGGCGTGCCCGAGAAGGGCGACGTCTTCTCCACCAAGCACTATCACCTCACGGTCCTGCGCATGGACGGCCGTCGCATCGAGGAGGTTCTTGTCGAACCAGTACTGGAGACGTCGTGACCTATTCGGGCTTTGCCGCCATCATTGGCCGGCCTAATGTCGGCAAGTCGACGCTGCTGAACCAGGTGATCGGGACCAAGGTCTCGATCACGTCGGCGAGCCCGAACACGACGCGCCAGGCCATCCGGGGCATCCTCACCGAGGGCGGCATTCAGATCATCTTCGTCGACACCCCGGGGATCCACCGGCCCAAGACGACCCTCGGCGGGCGACTCAACGAGACCGCGCGCGCCGCCGCCGACGGGGTCGACGTGATCATGGCGGTGATCGAGGCCGGCAAGTCGATCGGGCCCGGCGACCGCAACGTCATCGGCACGCTGCTCGAGAACTCCAAGCGCGAGAACGGCCCCCGTCCGATCGTGGTGGTGAACAAGATGGACCGCACGTCGCGCGACGCCATCGCCGCCCAGCTGATGGCGGCCCACGACGCGGTCGCCGAGATCGCGGCCGACCGCGGGCTCGAGAGCGCGGCGGCTCGGGTGGAGTATTTTCCCGTCTCGGCGAAGACCGGTGAGGGCACCGAGGACCTCGTCAAGTACGTGAAGGCGGCGATGCCCGAGTCCCCGTACCTGTTCGGGGAGGACGAGGTGTCCGATGTCCCCGAAGCCATGTGGGTCGCCGAGCTGGTTCGCGAGCAGCTCGTGCGAAAGACCAAGCAGGAGCTGCCCCACTCGATCCACTGCCGGGTCATCGAGTTCGAATGGCCGCACATCCTCGTCGAGATCCTCGTCGAGCGCGAGAGCCAGAAGGGCATGGTCATCGGCAAGGGCGGCCAGCTGTTGAAGGACGTCGGGATCGCCGCTCGCCGCCAGCTCCCCGAGGGCTGCTTCCTCGAGCTCAAAGTGTCGGTGGAGCCGGGATGGCAGAAGCGCGACGATATCCTCGATCGCTTGGGCTACTGAGTCAGCTGTTGGCTGCGAGCAGCGTCTCGTCGAGTTCGACGGCGCCGAGTCTGTCGGCGCGGTGGTTTCGAACAGTGACGGCGAGCACGGCGGCGAAGATGGCGATGGCAGCCACGCCGAGTTCGGGAATCGGCAGGCCGACGTACTTGAGCCCGCTGAGCAGGGCGACGCCCGCGATGAAGGGGCGGATGACCCGGCTCATCTCACGAGACGAGAGCAAGGCTCCCACCGCGACCGCGGGGACGCTGCCGAGGATGATCGAACCCGTGAGGGCGAACTCCACGTGTCCGAACATCAGCGATCCGACGGTCGCGGCGAGCGTGAGCGGGATCGACTGGGCGAGGTCGGTCCCGACGAGCTGGTCGCTTCGCAGGTTCGGGTAGAGGAAGACCAGGAGCACGAGGATCAACGACCCGGCGCCCACCGAGGTGAGGCCCACCATGAAGCCGCCGAAGATGCCGATGGCGATGATGGGAAGCCGCTTGATCGTGAGAGGGGCGCTCGAGGGCTTCTGTCGGCTCGGCATGACGAATCGCGCGATCATGGCGCCCGCACCGAGTATCAGGGCGATGCCAAGGATCAGCTCGAGGCGCTTCTCCGCGGTGGCGCTCTGTCCCGAGAGGTGCATGGCGTAGGTGCCGAGGAATGCGGCGGGTACCGATCCAAGACAGAGGAACTTGACGATCTTGCCCTGCACGGTGCCGCGACGCCAGTGGATCGCGACGCCCAGGGGCTTCATGAAGAGCGCCGCGACGAGGTCCGAGGAGATCGCCGCCGAGGGCGCCACGCCGAAGATCAGGACGAGCATCGGGGTCATGAGCGCCCCGCCGCCCATACCGGTCAACCCGACGAGGAAGCCAACGACTGCGCTGCCCAGCACGAGAGGTAGGTCAAAGCTCATGGGTATGTTCCTAACGATTATTCCTAGTGAAATAGTAGTTTAATTGGAAACGGCAGCCGTGGCACGTTTCGCCGTCTTGTTACTGGCGTAGTTGGGCGAGGAACTCGTGCACCAGAGCCTTGTCGCGGGTCCGCTTCATCGGGGGGAGCTTTCGAAAGAGGGCCGACTTGTAACTCGCCTCGGCGAGGCGGGTGTCGAGCACCGCGACGACCCCGCGGTCGGTGCTGGTCCTGATCAGGCGCCCCACGCCCTGGGCGAGCAGCATCGCGGCGCGCGGCAGGTCGACCTCGTAGAACGGCCGGTCCGAGCGGCTGCGCCGGGCTTCGGCGAGGGGGTCGTTGGGCACCGCGAAGGGCAGGCGGTCAATCGTCACGAGGCTGAGCGAGTGCCCCGGCACGTCGATGCCCTGCCAGAAGCTCGTCACCGCGAAGAGGCTCGCCTCGGCGCTGTCACGGAACTCCTCGATGATGCGTTGGCGCGAGAGGGTTCCCTGGACCAGTACCTCGGTCTCGAGACGGGGCGCGACCGCCTCGGCGACCCGGTTCATCACCGCGCGGTTCGTGAACAGCGCGAGGGTCCGCCCGCCGGCGGCGGTGATGAGCTCGACGAGCTCTTCGATGATTGCTCGCTCCGCGCCCTCGGCGTTTCTCCCGGGGAACTTGTCGGGCACGTAGAGCAGCGAGTGGTGCTGGTAGTCGAAGGGGCTGTCGAAGTGCTCGACGCGGCACTGGCCGTCCAGGCCGAGGTTCTTCGCCAGGTTGTCCGGGATGGTGGCGCTCGTGAGCACGGCGGTGACGTTGCCCCAGAGGTCGTCACGAAGACGGGGGCCGACGTCGACGAGCGAGACCTCGATGTCGACCTCGCGATCGCGCTTGGCGAGGTACAGCAACTCGCCGTCGCGCACGTTGTTGACGCGCACGAGGTCGTTCATGAGGTGCACGCCCGGACCCAGGGCCCGGATCTTTCGCGCGTCGCTGTCGGGGTCCTTCGCCTCGAGCGTGCGCAGCGCCTCGACGAGACGGGTGACCAGTTCGGTGGCGCGCGAGAGTTCGCGCCCGCAGTCCTCGTCGAGACCCGTCATCTGCTCGCGATCGAACTGGATCTGCAGCGACGCCGCCAGGCGATCGGCGCAGTTGGCAAGGTCGAGGCACCCCTCGGCGCGCTCGGTGCCGAGCAGCGAGCGCGCGACGCTGGCGAAGGCGCGCAGCCTCGAGGCGTTGAGCGACGTGCCGAGCAGGGAGGCGAAGATGTCGAGCACCTCGTGGGCTTCGTCGAACACGACGTACTCGTGCGCGGGAAGCAGCATCGAGCCCGACGCGAGGTGGGCGGCGTAGAGGTGGGTGTTGACGACGAGCAAGGAACTCTCCGCGGCGCGGTCCTTCGCGAGTTCGGCGAAGCAGGACTGGCCCTGGGGGCACTGGACCCGCCCGAGGCACTCCTGGGGGGTCACCGACAGGCCGCGCCACGCGCGGTTGTCGATCTCGAAGGGAAGCTCGTCGCGGTCGCCCGTGGTGGTCTCGCCGGACCACTTGAGGATTCGGCGCATCTGATCGGCGACGCCCTTCGGGACCTCGCTGCCGTCGTCGAAGCTCATCTGCCCGCCGCCCACCGCGTGGGCGCGGTTGCGACAGAGGTAGTTGTTCTTGCCCTTCAGCACCGCGACCCTCACCCTCGCCGAGTGGGCGGCGACCGTGGGGGCGTCCTTCTGGGCGAGCTGGTCCTGGAGGTTCTTGGTCGCGGTCGCGATGACGACGCGGTGTCCGGTCATCGCGGCGGGCACGAGGTAGGCGAGCGACTTACCGACGCCCGTGCCCGCTTCGATAATGGCGTGCTCGCGCCTCGAGAAGGCCTCGGCGACGCTTCGCACCATCTGGCGCTGGCCTTCGCGCACTTCGCCGCCGCCGGGCAGGTCGTCGGTGATCGCGTCGAGCAGCGCCAGAGCACGCTCGACGTCGATGGAGACGACGTCGTCATCGAGCTGGATCCCGTCGCCCTCGTCGGGCTCCACGTAGGGAGTTTGCTCGTCGGGGTCGAAGGATCGCACACAAAGACCTTAAGGGTTGGCCCCAGCGGCCTTTTAGTTACTGCTGAACTAAGTTTTGAGCGTGCCCGATCCGCGTCCCACGCCCATTCCCGGCTCCCTGGAGCGCGGCAGCGTGCCGGGCCACGTCGCCGTGGTGATGGACGGCAACGGCCGCTGGGCCCAGCGCCAGGGACTCGCGAGGACCGAAGGCCACGGCGCCGGTGAGGTGGCGCTCGTCGACGTCACCTACGGAGCCCTCGCGGTCGGCGTGAAGGTGCTGACGGTCTACGCCTTCTCGACCGAGAACTGGCGCCGGCCGATCGACGAGGTGCGCTACCTCATGAACTTCAACCAGGGCCTCCTGCAGAGGCGCCAGCACGAGTTGCACGACGAGGGCGTGCGCATCACCTTCTCGGGGCGGCGCGACTGGCGCGTGCCCAAGCGCGTGCTGAAGAACATGGACGAGGCCGAGGAGCTCACGAGAGCCAACAAGCGCATGACGCTCAACATCGCCTTCAACTACGGCGGACGCGCCGAGATCGTCGACGCCGTCGAGCGTCTGGTGCGCGACAAGGTCCCCGCGAGCAAGATCAACGAGAAGGCCATCAGGTCGAGGCTGTACCATCCCGAGCTGGCCGACCCTGACATGGTCATACGGACCTCGGGCGAGTACCGGATCTCGAACTTCCTGCTGTGGGAGATGGCGTACTCGGAGCTGATCTTCACCGAGGTTCTGTGGCCGGATTTTCGCCGCGAGGACCTCTACGACGCCATCGAGGAGTTCCAACGGCGCGAGCGGCGCTTCGGAGGGGTCGACACGTGAGGTTCACCCGCGTGATCATCGTGCTCGGGTTCCTCTTCTACGTGTTCCTCTGGGTGCTCGCGGCGAACGGGGTGACGAGTCTCGTGGCGCCGCTGATCATCCCGGTCGTCCTGGCGGTGCTCGTGGCGGGCGGGGTCGCGCTCAACCGCTTCATGGGCATCGAACCTCGCAAGCAGCACTTCCAGGACCGTGACGACGAGAAGGAATAGGTGAAGGAGCTCGAGGACGACGCGGTGGTGCTGCGGACCTACAAGTCCGGAGAGTCGGATCGGATCGCGGTGCTCTGGACCCGCGACCACGGCAAGGTGCGGGTGCTCGCCAAGGGGATTCGAAAGACCACCAGCCGCCTCGGGGGGAATCTCGAGCCCCTCGCGTACGTGCGCGTGCACCTCGTGAAGTCGCGCGGAGACCTGTACATCGCCCGCCAGATCCAGCACCGCGAGCGCCTCACGACCCTGCGATCCTCGTACGCGCGCATCAACGCGGGATACGCCGTCGTCGAGGTCGTCGACGCCATTCCCTCCGACGACGTCGCGGACGAGGGGATCTTCGAGCTGCTGGTACGCGTGCTGCTCACGCTCGACAACGAGGAGTTCGAACCGACCCTGGTGCCGGCGTCCTTCTTCTTCAAGCTGCTCGCCCACGACGGCTCCGAGCCGGTGGTCGACTCCTGCGTCAACTGCGGACGCGAAGGACCGCTCGTCGCGTTCGACGCGGCGGTCGGGGGCACGCTCTGCGCCGAGTGCCGCAGCGGCTCGTCGATCTCGCCTGACGCGCTCGCTCTCGTTCGCCGGATCCTCGGGGGCGACCTCGCGAGCGTGCTGAAGGAGTCCTCCCCGCCGGCGGCGGGCGAGGTCATGACGCTGGCCCACGACTCGATCGAGCAGCACTTCGGTCGTCGCCTGAGGGCGGTGCGCTCGACGGCCCCGCTCTCGCCGCTCGTCACCGACCATTAAGGTGCAAGGAAACTTCGAGGTTCCGTGTCACGCTCACCCGTCATCTTCTGGTTCCGGCGCGACCTGCGCCTGGCCGACAATCCCGCGCTCCTCGAGGCCCTGTCGCGCTCGAACGGCGACGTCGCGCCGGTGTTCATCGTGGACGCCACGTTCGCGGGCCCCGCGGGACCGACCAGGATCGCCTATCTTCGACGGACCCTCGAGGCGCTCGACCAGTCGTTGGGCGGCCGGCTGATCGTGCGCGCCGGCGCGCCGGCGAAGGAGCTGACGGCGCTCTGTCGGGAGCTGCGAGCGAGGTCGGTGGTGGCGACGGGCGACTACGGCCCGAAGGGCACCGCGCGCGATGCGCTCGTCGCTCGTCAGCTTGAATCGCAGGGTGTGCGGGTCACCTACGTCGACTCTGCCTACGTCGTGGCGCCGGGCACGGTGAGGACCAAGGCGGGCGCGCCGTGTCGGGTGTTCAGCGCCTTTCGACGCGGGTGGGAGCTCGAACCCGTCCCAATCCCTCTGGCCTCGCCGCGGGGCGCCGACTGGCTCGGCGCGCGGTCCGAGCCGCTGGATGGGCTGAGCGCCGCGGGTGCGAAAGTCAGGCCGTGGTACTTTGGCGACCTGCCCGACGCCTCTCCCGAGTTGCTGGCGGGCGCGGGCGAGGGCGCCGGGCGCGAGCAGCTCGACCGGTTCGAGCGCGACGTCGATGACTACGCGCGACAGAGGGACCTCCCGGGCGCACAGGGCACCAGCCGGCTGAGTGCGCACCTGCGCTTCGGGTCGCTGCACCCGCGTCAGGTCCTCGCCGCGCTCGACGGGACGTCGAGGGGTCGCGAGGCCTACCGTTCGCAGGTCTGCTGGCGCGAGTTCTACGCGGACGTGATGTTCCATAACCCCGAGTCGGTGCGCACGGTGCTGCAGCCCTCGCTCGAGCACCTGCGCGTCGACCGCGACGGGCGCGGCGTCGCGCGGTTCCAGTCCTGGGCGCGGGGCGAGACCGGCTTCCCCCTGGTCGACGCCGGCATGCGCCAGCTCCTGGACGAGGGCTGGATGCACAACCGGGTGCGGATGGTCTGCGCGTCGTTCCTCGTGAAGCAGCTGCACCTCGACTGGCGCTGGGGGGCTCGATGGTTCATGTGGCGGCTCATCGACGGCGACATCGCGTCCAACCAACACGGCTGGCAGTGGACCGCCGGCACGGGCACCGACGCGGCGCCCTTCCATCGGGTGTTCAATCCGACCCTGCAGGCGGAGCGTTTCGACCCGAACGGCGCCTACGTGCGACGCTACGTGCGAGAACTCGCCGAGGTGCCCGCGCCCCCGTGCCTGCAGCCCGGTGGAGGTGCGGGTTTGCTGGCACCCGGCGGCTACCCGGTGCCGATCGTCGACGCCTGCGCCGAGCGCGACGAGGCACTGGCCCGCTTCGCCGAGGCGCGCGAACTCGCTAAGGTTCGCTCGTGAGTCCACCCTTTGGCGTGTACGTGCACGTGCCGTTCTGCGCGCATCGCTGCGACTACTGCGCCTTCGCGACCTACGCCGACCGCGACCACCTCATGGACGACTACGTGGACTGCGTGGTCCAGGAGATCAAGTGGGCCAGGGAGCGGGCGATGGCGCCGGCGACCTCGGTGTTCTTCGGAGGCGGTACGCCTTCGCGGCTGAGCCCGGAGCAGCTGCTGCGGATACTCGACCAGATCCCCCGAACACCCGACTGCGAGGTGACCGTCGAGTGCAACCCCGAGGACGCCAGCCTCGAACGGCTCGTTTCCTACCGCGCGGGGGGCGTCACGCGCATGAGCTTCGGCGTCCAGTCGACCCAGCCGGCGGTGCTCGCTGACCTCGGGCGACGCCACGGGACCATGGCGCACGAGGAGGTCTCGAGGGCGGTGCACGCGGCGGGATTCGAGACCTGGAACATGGACCTCATCGTGGGTTCGCGCGCGGAGTCGCTCGACGACGTCCGTGCGACCTTGGCCGACCTGCTCGGTCTCGAATTCGCGCCGCCGCACATCAGTTGCTACGCCCTCACCCCCGAGCCGGCGACCCCGCTCGGGCGCGACCCCGCCCGGCACCCGGACGAGGACGAGACCGCCGACGCCTACGACCTGGTCGGCGCGACCCTCGAACGCCACGGCTACGAATGGGAGGAGATCTCCAACTGGGCGAAGCCCGGGCACGAGTGCCGCCACAACCACGTCTACTGGGACCACGACGACTACATCGGCTTCGGGTCGGCCGCTCACTCGCACCAGCACGGACGGCGCTACTGGAACGTGCGCACTCCCGACCGCTACATCGCTAGGGTGCGCGCCGGCGAGCGCCCGCTCGGCGGCGAGGAGACCCTCGATGACTCAACCCAGCAGTTCGAGCGCGACTCGCTGGCGCTGCGAACGCGCCGAGGAGTGGCGGTCGAGGCCTTCGACTCGCTCGACGAGATCGCCCACCTCGTCGAGGTCCGCGAGGGCCAGGTGACGCTCGCGCCCGAGGGCCGCCTGCTCGCCAACCAGGTGATCGTCCGGCTGAGGAGCGGGAGTTAGTCCGGTAGCCTTGCTGAATGGAATCAACACCCGTCATGGATCCCGAACTGCTCGACAAGGTCACGAATCTCGCCAAGCGACGCGGTTTCATCTTCCAGTCGGCGGAGATCTACGGCGGATTCCGCTCCACCTACGACTACGGCCCCCTGGGCGTGAACATGCTGCGCAACGTCAAGCAGGCGTGGTGGCGCACAATGGTCCAGATGCGCAGCGACATCGTCGGGCTCGACGCGGCGATCCTCGGCCCACCCGCGGTCTGGGCGGCGTCAGGGCACCTCGAGACCTTCACCGACCCGCTCGTGGACTGTCGAAAGTGCAAGGAACGCTGGCGCGAGGACAAGATCAACGGCGTCTGCCCGAACTGCGGCTCGACCGAGTTCACCGAGCCGAGGGCCTTCAACCTGATGTTCAAGACCCAGGCGGGCCCCGTCGAGGGCGACGGCGCGACGGCGTACCTGCGCCCCGAGACGGCCCAGGGCATGTTCACCAACTTCGCGAACGTCCTCTCGACGGTTCGAAAGAAGCCGCCCTTCGGCATCGCCCAGATCGGCAAGTCCTTCCGCAACGAGATCACCCCCCAGAACTTCGTCTTTCGCACCCGCGAGTTCGAGCAGATGGAGATGGAGTACTTCGTGCCGCCCGCGGAGGCCGACGAGTGGTACCGGTACTGGGTCCAGGCCCGCTACGACTGGTACCTCGATTTCGGCATTCCCCGGGAGTTGCTCCGCCTGCACGAACACGCGCAAGAGGACCTCTCGCACTATTCCAAGGGCACGACCGACGTGGAGTTCGCCTACCCCTGGGGCTGGGACGAGCTCGAGGGTATCGCCAACCGCGGCGACTACGACCTGACCCAGCACTCGAACGCATCGGGCGTGAAGCTCGAGTACTTCGACCAAGCCGCGAACGAGCGCTACACGCCCTACGTCATTGAGCCCGCCGCGGGTGCGACGCGCGCCATGATGGCGTTCCTGCTCGCGGCGTACCACGAGGACGAGGTCGACGGCGAGGTCCGCACGGTCCTGCGCCTCGACTGGCGGCTCGCGCCCTACCAGGTCGCGGTGTTGCCGCTCTCGAAGAAGCCCGAGCTCGAAGGGGTCTCGAAGGAGGTGCTCGCGAAGCTCCAGCCGCACTTCATGTGCGACTACGACGTCACCCAGTCGATCGGCCGGCGCTACCGCCGCCAGGACGAGGTCGGCACCCCATTCTGCGTGACGGTCGACTTCGACACCCTCGAGGACCACAGCGTGACCGTGCGTGACCGCGACACGACCGAGCAGACCCGCGTGAGGATCGACGAACTCCTTCGCGAACTCCACTCGCGCACGGGCCAGATCTAGGCGTGGCCTACGACGAGCGGGGTCTCAGGTTCGGCGAGGTCGCCGAGCAGTACGACCAGCACCGCCCGCCGCCGCCGCCCGAGGCCGCCGGGCTGTTCGGCGACCTGCACGGGCTCGAGGTCCTCGAGGTCGGCGCGGGCACGGGACTCTGGTCCCGCTTCCTGATCGAACTGGGCGCAACACTCACCATCGTCGAGCCCGACGACGCCATGAGGTCGGTGCTCGAGCGACGCAGCCCGCAGATCCAGTCGCTGGCCGGCGCCGCCGAGAGCCTCCCGGTCCCGGATGCCTCGGTCGACGTGGTGGTGGTCACGTCGGCATGGCACTGGTTCGAGCAGCCGGCGGCGACCCGCGAGATGGCTCGCGTCCTTCGAGACGACGGGAGGCTCTTCGTGCTCTGGAACGGCTTCAGCCGCAAGGTGCCGTGGATGAACCGTCTCACCGAGTTGCGCGAGAACCCCAACGACGTGAACGCGCGCCCGCGCGGATGGTCCGCGACGTTTCCCGACGACGGCACGTTCATCGATGCGTTGAACGTCGAGATCGACTGGACCTGGCCGCGAACCCCCGAGCAGGTGTTCGCCGTCTTCGGCACGTACTCAGGAACGCTCGTGAAGAGCGAAGCGGACCGGCAGGCCATGGAGGTCGAACTTCGCCGACGCATCGACGAACTGGCGCACGACGGAATGCTGGCGTTGCCCATGACCCTGCGCGGGACCATCGCGAAGAGGTCAGCCCGCTGAGTTCGCCTTGGCGCGCCACCACAACGCCGGCACCACGGTGATCGCGCCAATGGCAGCTCCGAGCTCGCACGCGCCGGTCCATCCGCCGCGGGAGTAGATGAAGCCAGCGGCGAGAGAACCCAAGGAGGCGCCCGTGAAGAAGCAGACCATGTAGATGCTGTTGATGCGGCTGCGCATGTCGGGGGCGAGGGTGTAGATGATCGACTGGTTGACGATGTTCATTCCCTGGACGCCGGCGTCGAGCAGGACGATGCCTAGCCCCAGAATCCACACCGTGGCGTGCCCGAGCAGGAGCACGAGGAATGAGCCGGCCACCAGGGCGGCCGCCACGAACGTCGAGCGTTCGTTGCGGTTGCGGTCGGCCTGATGGCCCGCGGCGTTCGCGGCGAGAACGCCGGCGACGCCGAGAAGTCCGAAGAGGCCGATGACCCCGTTCGAGAAATGGAACGGGGCACTCGAGAGGTGAAAGGCGAGGGTCGTCCACAAGACGCTGTTGGCGGCGAACACGGTGGCCCCGAACCACGCCCGGCGTCGCAGCTCCGGGAACGTGCCCAAGAGGGCGAACGAACTCGAGACCAGGCGAAGGTAGGGAACGTGCTCTCGCGGCGCCTCGGTGGGCAGCACCAGCCGCAGCACGACGGCCATCAGAAGCAGGAGGACCGCGGCGCTGACGTAGACGCCTCGCCAGCCCACTGCCTCGGAGACCACGCCCGAAAGCGTCCGCGAGAGCAAGACCCCGCTCAACAGTCCAGTCATCAAGCGGGCAATCACCCGGCCGCGCTGGCCCTCGGCGGCGAGGTCGGCGGCGAAGGGAATTATTGTCTGGCCGCCGACGGAAGCAAGCCCGACGAACACCGTCAGTATCGCGAAGAGCACGTACGAATGGATCAGGCTTCCGAGCAACATGGCGCCAGCCGCCAGGGAGAAGATCACCACGACCAGGCGGCGTCGTGGAATCAGGTCGCCCAGGGGCACGACGAACGCGAGGCCGGCGGCGTACCCGACCTGCATCAAGGTGATGAGCACGGAGGCCCCCAGCGTGTTGGTGCGAAAGTCCCTTTTCACCTCGTGCAGCAGCGGCTGAAGGTAGTAGAGATTGGCGACGATGACGCCGATCGCGACGGCCATCACGAAGGTCAGCGATCGCGAGAGGGTCCGTGGTGGCAAGGGCTGTCCTCGTGCTCCGGCTACGTGTGGTTGGAGGGAATCGAGTAGGTGACCTGGGCCTTGGCGACGACAGCGTCGCTGCCGCGCGAGAACATCGTCACGTCAACGACGGCGAGCTTGCGGCCGAGCTTGAGGACCGTGGCGCGCGCCACGAGATCGGTGATGCCGGGTTTGCGCAGGAAGTCGATGTGCAGGCTCGTCGTTACCGCCAACAGCACCGGACCGATCTGGGCGAGGATGGCCATCCAGGCTGCGGTGTCGGCAAGCATCATCATGGTCGGGCCCGAGAGCGTGCCGCCGGGCCGACCATGGCGGTCTGTCACCGGCTGGCACAAGAGGACCGTTTCGCCGTTCACCTCTTCCACTCGAGGCGTCTCGGTGCCGGGGAAGGACTCCGAGAGGATCGCCTGCAGTTGTTCGACACCGAGCACCGTCACGACGTCTAGGCCGCTTTGCGGTACTTCGAGATGGCGAGGGGCGCGAGTACCAGAATGGCGCCCGAGGCCCAGGCGAGCGAGATCCACGTCGAGTTGCCGTGCGGCGTGCCGCTCATGAGCCCGCGAACCGCGTCTGTTGTCTCGCTCACTGGCTGGTACGTGGCGAATCCCTGGAGCCAACTTGGCATCGTCGACACCAGCACGAAGATCGAAGAGGCGAAGGTTATCGGAAAGATAAGCGGGAAGGTCATCGCCTGGGCGGTCTCTGAGTTGGGGGCCGCGAGCCCGATGAACGCGAAGCCCCAGGAGAGGCAGTAGGCGAAGAGCAGCGCGAGCAGGCAGGCCTGGATATAGGCCACGAAGCTTCCGTGGGGGCGAAAGCCGACCGCGAAACCGACCAGGGTGATGATGACAAGGATCACGATGTTACGGGCGAGGTCCGAGACCGTCCGACCCGCGAGCACCGCCATGCGGGCCATGGGCAGGGCGCGGAAGCGTTCGATGAGACCGCGCTGGAGATCCTCGGAGAGGCCGATTGCGGTGCCGACGGCACCGAAGATCGTCGTCTGGACGAGGATGCCGGGTATCAAGTAGTTGACGTACTGGCCCTCGGGAATGGGGATGGCGCCGCCGAAGACGTAACGGAAGAGCAGGACGAACATCACCGGCTGGAGCAGGGCGAAGACAATGGACGACGGGATGCGCACCAGTGCGAGGATGTCGCGCCGGGCGATGGTCAGCACGTCGCTCACGGCCCATCGCAACGAACTCTTCTGGGCTTGCACGGGCAGTGGCTTTGTCGCGGCGAGGCTCATGAGCGGCCCTTTCGTGTGGGACGGGCCGAGGGCTCGTTCTCGGTGGAAAGCATCTCCTCGGCCTTGTGACCGGTGAGGCTGAGGAATACGTCGTCGAGGCTCGGCTCTCGAAGGGTCAGTCCCGTGAGGGCGATCGTCGCCGCGTCGATGCGACGCAGCGCGTCCGCGGCCGACGACGGCCCGTGGTCGACCGTGAACTCGACTACCGTGCCGTCGACGTTGGACGGTTTGGACGAGATGCCCTCCAGGAGTGCGGCGCCCCTGGCCGCGTCGGCGATGCTCGCGAAAGTCAGGGCGAGGACCGTGCTGCCGAGCCCGGTCTTCAGCTCCTGGCTGGTTCCCTCCGCGATGATCTTGCCGTGGTCGAGCACGACCAACTGCTTGCACAGTCGGTCAGCCTCTTCCAGATACTGGGTGGTGAGCAGGACCGACGTCCCGCCCTCCACCAGGCCCTCGATGATCGCCCAGAGGTCTTGGCGGCTCTGGGGGTCGAGGCCGGTGGTGGGCTCGTCCAGGAACAGGAGCGGGGGATTGGCCACCAGTGCCGCCGCCAAGTCGAGTCGACGTCGCATGCCGCCCGAGTAGGTCTTCGCTGTGCGGTTAGCGGCGTCGGTCAGGCCGAACTGCTCGAGCAGTTCGTTGGAGCGCGCGATCACGAACTTCTTCTCGAGATGATTGAGGCTTCCAATCATCCGCAGGTTCTCGAATCCGGTGAGATTCTCGTCGACCGTGGCGTACTGGCCGGCGAGTCCGATACTGCGGCGCACTTCGTCGGGCTGCTTCACGACGTCGAAGCCGTTGACCTTCGCGGTGCCCGACGTTGGAGAAAGGATCGTCGAGAGGATGCGGATCATGGTGGTCTTGCCCGAGCCGTTGGGCCCCAGGAGCCCGAAGACCTCGCTCCTCGGCACGTGCAATGTCACGTCGTCCAGGGCTCGAACCTCGCCGTCTTTGAAGGTGCGGACGATGTTCAGAGCCTCTACGGCGAAATCGGACATGGTTCGAAGTTTAGGGAGAACTGCGCCATACTGAATCCCACGACGAATCGAGCGGGTACCTTCTGATTATGGCTATTTCGGACAGTGAGATCGCCCAGGTCCGTGCAGCGACTGACATCGTGGCTTTGCTGAGTGAGTACGTGGCCCTGAAGAAATCGGGTCGCCGATGGACCGGGCTGTGCCCCTTCCACGGCGAGAAGACCCCTTCATTTTCGGTGAATGCCGAAGAGGGCCGCTACTACTGCTTCGGGTGTCGAGCGTCGGGGGACCAGATCACCTTCGTGCGCGAGATGCAGCACTTGGATTTCATCGAAGCGGTGCGCCTGCTCGCGGACCGCGCGGGGATTGAGCTGCACGAGGACGCTAACGCGGGTCCGGCGCGCAAGGAGCGCCAGGAGCTCCTGGCGGCGATGGAGAAGGCCGTCGAGTGGTACCACGACCGATTGCTCAACTCGCCTGATGCCCGCCCGGCGCGCGACTACCTCAGGTCGCGAGGCATCAGTGGCGAGACCGCGCGACAGTTCAAACTTGGGTGGGCTCCCGACGAATGGGACGCGCTCGCTAGTGCGCTCAAGTTCACTGAGAAGACCCTGATCGGCACCGGGCTGGGCTTCGTCAACAAGCGTGACCGCCGCCAGGACGCGCTGCGTGCCCGTCTCATCTTTCCGATCTTCGACTCCGCGGGCCGGGCGATCGCCGTGGGCGGAAGGGTCATTCCCCCGGATCCCAACCGGCCGGTTCGCGATGACGCGAGGGTGGAGGCGAAGTACAAGAACAGCCCCGAGACCGTCATCTACTCCAAGCGCAAGACCCTGTACGCCCTCAACTGGGCGAAGGACAACATCATCAAGTCCGGCGAGATCATCGTCTGCGAGGGCTACACCGACGTCATTGCGTTCTTCGGCGCGGGCATGCCACGTGCGGTCGCCACGTGCGGCACCGCCCTCGGTGAGGAGCACTTTCGAACGATGCGCAACTTCGCCACCCGCATTGTCCTCGCCTACGACGCCGACAAGGCCGGACAGAGCGCGGCGGCGTCGGTCTACCAATGGGAGCGCCAGCACGAGGTCGACGTCTTCGTGGCGCGCCTGCCCAAGGGAAGCGACCCCGCCGAACTCGCCCAGAACGATCCAGAGGCGCTTCGCCAGTCGATCTCGACGGCGGTGCCGTTCCTCCAGTTCCGGCTCGACCGAGTGCTCGAAGCCGCCAATCTCGCCACCGCTGAAGGTCGTGTCCGCGCCGCAGAAGCGGCGATGCAGGTGCTCGCCGAGCATCCGAGCGAGCTCGTGCGTGACCAGTACCTCATGCAGGTCGCCGACCAGTTGCGTCTCGAGCCGGCGTCATTGCGGCCCCGGGTGGCGGACTTCGCGCGAAGCCCCGTGCGACGCGAGATCCCGAACGAGCCGCACGGCGACGAGGCTCCTTCTCGTCGACCACTCGCGACTGGTCCCATGCCCCGTCCCGGCCTCGAGGCGCTTCGTCTCTATCTCAATTTCCCCAGGGAAGCGCGCGACCGCTTTATCGCCCAGTATTTCGTCAACGACATCCAGCGCGAGATCTTCGAGGGCCTGGCGACGTTGGCGCCCGTGTCCGAGGTCATTGATGCCCTTGAACGCCGGGGAGAGGAAGAAGCCGCGAGCGTGCTCAGTCAGCTGGTCGTGGACGAGCTCGATCGCGACTACACGTCGGACGACGTCACCGCCGTGGTGTCGCAGTTGCTCCGTAGCGCGGTGGGCGAGGAGTTGAGGAACGTCGAGCGCGAACTGCGGATGGGTACGCTCAGCCCGGACATCGCCATGGCGACAATTCGCGACGTGAAAGAGCGCGTCGCCCTGCTGGAGACACCGCATGGCGAACTTGCCGAGAAGGACCTGCGAAGTTGGCTACTGACGCGAAGTGCCGCGACGCCGTGAACAACTCGCCGCGCGGGGTGATCGGGGGACTGAAGATGCTGGCCCCGTTGAGCGTCGAAGAGGAGCGTCGCCTCTATCCATTGATCCAGCGCGGTCGCGAGGCGACCGCGACCCTGACGAGCGGTGACGTGCACGACCCGGTCCCTCGCCGCAGGTTGCTGCGCCAACGCCAAGCCGGGCAGGAGGCCGAATCGCTCCTCCTTCGCGCGACCTGCGGACTCGTTCGCACTCGTGTCCTCGAGCGCGGATACCGCTTCGGGAATGAGGACCTCGAGGCTGCGGGCATTGAGGGTCTCGTGAACGCCCTGCGACGGTTTGATCCCGAGCAGGGCACCAAGTTCTCCACGTACGCGAACTACTGGATCATGAAATTGGTGAACCAGGCCGTCCAGCAGCAGGCGGGACTCACCGACAGCGAGATGCGTCTCGTCCTTCGACTGCAGAAGCTTGAACGCAGCAATCCGACCAAACGGTTCACGAAGAAGGACGTCGCAGCGGAGCTTGGCATCTCGCAGGCCAAGGCCACCGAGCTCATGCAGATGAACCGCGACCTCACCTCACGTCGTTTCGAGCCAACTGACTTCAACGAGGTCGCCGACGTTGATCGGCCCACTGACAAGGGTGAGGCGCCCGCATGGGTGATTGACGAGCTGCGCCGACTGTGCGACGACGATTTCGACGCCTTCTGGCAGTTCACGTTTCGCACCATGTCAATAGAGGAGATTGCCAAGGCCCACGGCATCTCGCGCCAGGGCATGACCAAGAGGATCGAGCGATGCCGCCGGGCCGTGCGGGAGAGCCCGGAGGCGAACAGACTTCAGGAGTGGTTCGGCCGACAGTAGGGTGGGGGCTGGGTGCTAATGTTGCTTTGCCCTCGGGTGCATTCCCAGATAGCTCAATTGGCAGAGCAAGCGACTGTTAATCGCTAGGTTGCAGGTTCGAGTCCTGCTCTGGGAGCCAATGTGATGTCTCAGGTTTTCTGGGACAAACGAACCCTCAGACCTTGATTCCGCGGGACTGGTAGTCGCGCGATGGATCAAGCGTGAGGTGGCGGATGACCGTGCCGGTCTCGTCGAGCACCCGAACGTCGAGATCAGCCATCAAGGTGAGCACGCGCTTGCCGGCGTGCGCCCGCCTGAGTCCCAGGTGGTGGAGTCGTGACCGGTAGCGCAGCGTGACGCACCCGGTCTTGTCGACGCGGTCGTGAGGGGCCTTGGTGTTGGCGAGTATTGGTTGACCCTCGATCTCGGGTGTGGCCTTGTCGAACGTGCGCCACGCGAGCATCGGCGGACATCCGCGCGCCTGGTGGGGTCGCTCCTCGTTGTAGGAGAGGACGAAGCGCTTGACCTGGCCTGGGGCTCGTCAATGGTGGCGCGCGCGACGGGCCCACCACCTCTTCAGTGTCTTGTGGTAACGCTCGACCTTCCCTTGGGTCTGGGGATGGTGGGCCTTGGCTCAAGCAATCGACACGACAACTCGCGATCGCGTGGCGGCTGCAAAGCCCGAGCGCTTGGTTGACGACCACACAATGGCGGCATTAATGATGCGGGACCCACGGGAATGAGCTTTCAACGCCAGGCCAACTCTGCGAGGGTCCGCGTCATGGGAGCTCGCGATCGAAAGAGCCGATCTCTCGTGTCGCCTGTCGTGGGATAGTCGGCATCGTCCTGCCCCACTGGACGCTCCGCTGGCGCTTGAGCATCGAGAACAGGACCAAGACCAATATCACCAGACTTCCAATTGTCAGTGCGTATCCCATGAAATTGGATGAGACCGCTCTGGCGCAGTTCGCACCCGCGCCGGTGCCGGTGTAGGGAGTCGAACTGGCGGTGCACGCGCCCTTCAGGCCGTGCACACTCGTGACCATCCACACTCCCGTGAGGAGCGTTGCGAGGCTCGCTGCGACAGTCACCCTCTTGATCATTCTTCAAATTTACAATTCGCCTCCTGATCTTCAAGGCACGGAACCAAGAGTTGTGAGTTAATTGTGGAACTGTTGTTGAAGGATTTGGATAGACCTCGTTCTCCGGTGGCTTGGAGGATCCTCAGTCTCCGCGACTTGTCGTCAACTGCCAACGATCGAGTGGATGGGCCATCGAACTTCCGCGAAAGCCGCCAGGTCGTCGACGGTTCGTGGCCCACCAACAGCGACCTGCGGTGGCCACTACTCTGGCCGGAGCGTGACCCAAGGAGATGACGTGACTTACGACGTTCAAGCTGACCCCAGACTCGATCCTCGCGTCAAGGGCTTTCTGGCCATGATTCCCACCGGCGAGGCCACGGACGTAGAGAGTCGTGAGGTCATGCTCGCCGAGGTGGTCACCCCTCAAGCCATCGAAGCCGTCGCCGCGACGGTGGCTCTCACCGAACTTTGCGACAACGAAGAGGTCGCGCCGTCCAAGGGTCTCCGTTTCGCTTCACAAGACGTTGTCTCTTCGCCTGACGGCAACACGATCAAGCTGCAGGTCGTTCGGCCCGACAACGACGATACGGTGCCATGCGTTTACTACATCCACGGGGGTGGCATGGCAACGCTCTCGAGCTTCTACGGCAACTACCGCGCCTGGGCGAGGATCGTCGCGGGTTATGGCGTTGCGGTGGTGATGGTCGAGTTCCGGAACTGCGTCCTCGCCACGGGGGTTCCTGAAGTGGCTCCCTATCCGGCAGGTTTGAATGACTGCGTGTCGGGGCTCAGGTGGGTTTGCGACAACGCGGCGTCGTTCGGAATCGACGCGAAGCGGATCGTCGTGGCGGGCGAGAGCGGGGGCGGAAACCTGACGTTGGCAACGGGTCTCAAACTGAAGCGCGACGGTGAGCTCCATCTGATCAAGGGTCTTTACGCACTGTGTCCTTACGTGAACGGCATGTGGCCTGATGATCGGTACCCATCGTCGGTGGAGAACAACGGGATCTTCATCGACGTGAAGGGCAATCGGGGCGCAATGGGCTACGGAATCGATGCCTACAAGGATCGCGATCCTTTGGCGTGGCCCGGATTCGCGACAGTGGACGATGTTGCGGGCCTCCCACCGACCGTCATCAGCGTTAATGAATGCGATCCGCTTCGTGACGAGGGTATCGCCTTCTACCGACTGCTGCTGGCGGCGGGTGTTGCTGCTCGAGGCCGTCAGGTCCTCGGAACAATGCACGCGACTGAACTCGTCCCGATTCTGTGTCCTGAGATCAGTCACGACACGGCGCGGGATCTCGCGGCGTTCGCTAAGGGTTAGAGCGCCCGAAGTCTTAACTCAGTACTCGACGCGGTATGGAATCTGCTCTTGGCGGCCACCTGCTGGCATGAACTCATCGAGATCTAGACGGAAATCCAGTACGCAAAAATGCGAAGGTGGAGCGGGTCGTGCGTGTTTGGAGCACCGAGGAGAGCGTGGGTACCCCTGCTACTTTGTTTAGATTGACAATCAAATCGTCGGGACTTCCTAGGTCTCGGCACATCCAAGGGCCGTAGCTCAGTGGTTAGAGCAGGGGACTCATAATCCCTCGGTCGTGGGTTCGATCCCCACCGGCCCTAC
>Ga0182014_10001988_pt1 | contig 26424 bp, 20 predicted proteins | sample 612S2DmetaG_FD_120489 | JGI IMG/M metagenome (GOLD analysis project Ga0182014, IMG submission 120489) | Permafrost microbial communities from Stordalen Mire, Sweden - 612S2D metaG | ecosystem: Environmental > Terrestrial > Soil > Wetlands > Permafrost | place: Sweden: Stordalen | collected... | reverse complement strand
TCATAAGTCTCGCAGCATGAAGACACTGGAAAATCTTTGCAGCCCGCGAGCAAGTTGGACCATGAGCCGTGCAGAGAAAAGGGGGAACGAGAGGGTGCGCATACCAGTCACCTTCCAGTGACATCTCATTTAGTGGCTGAAAACGGTCTGCCTCTGCGCTCTTCGCGTCTCTGCGGTTCACTTGGGCATTCTTCAATTGCATGCTTACGGCTTAGATGCTGCAGGTTGGCTGGACGGCTGAGTGCGGCATCAAATGTCGCCTTGGACATCCTGGGGAATAGCGGCGGATTCAAGTCGGCGGGCTCTTGGAGGGGCAGAGCGCGGCGCACAAAAGGTTTTGACACGGTCGCGCGATGCATTAGCCTGCGACTCAATTATGAGACTTGGCATCAACACCTTTCTATTTACTTCACCGTTCACCAACGACAGCACCAAGCTGTTCAAGCAGTTCAAACAATGGGGAGCTGAGACTATCGAGATCCCCATCGAGGATCCGTCGCATATCGACCCGGCACACGTAAAACGCGAGCTGGATAAATACGGGCTGGTGTGCGGTTCGGTGTGCGCCTGCCTGGGGCCGGACCGCGATTTGCGCGGCACGCCGAAGCAGCAGAAGGACGGCCTGGACTACATGAAGAAGGTTATCGACCAGATGGTGGTGCTGGACTGTCCATCGTTGATCGGGCCGGTTTATTCGTCGGTAGGGCGCGCCGATGCGGTGCCGCCGGCGGAATACAAGAAGCAGTGGAAGACGGTGGTGAAGAATCTCAAGACCATCGCCGCTTATGCGCAGAAGCGGGGCAAGCAGATTTGCATGGAACCGCTCAACCGGTTTGAGTCTGACTTCATCAATACCGTCGATCAGGCGCTGAAGCTGGTGAAGGCGGTGGGCAGCCCGGCGTTGAAGCTCCACCTCGACACGTTCCACATGAATATCGAAGAGAAGGACCAGGCGGCGGCGATTCGCAAGGCGGGCAAGCTGCTGGGCCACGTGCATGCCTGCGGCAGCGACCGGGGGACGCCCGGCAACGATCACATTGACTGGAAGCCGATCGCCAAGGCTTTGAAGGACGTGCGCTACCAGGGGGATGTGGTGATTGAGTCGTTTACCACGGACGTGAAGGTGATTGCGCGGGCGGCGGCGATCTGGCGCCGTATTGAACCGACGCGCAACGAGATAGCGGTCAACGGCCTGAAGTTCCTGCGCAAAACGCTTGCGTGATAGCCGGGCGGGCGTTCCGCCTGCCCTGCGGCGCATCTCGCCTACTTACTAAAGATCATTATGAACAGCAAAGTATTGAGCGCGCTCACCTTGGGCGCAATTCTGTTGGCCCAACCGGTGTCGGTCCCCGCGGCGGAACAAGGCTTCCAAAGCATCTATAACGGTAAGGACCTGACTGGCTGGGAAGGCAATCCAAAGCTATGGTCGGTAAAGGACGGTGCCATCACCGGCCAGACGACGGCGGAGAATCCGGCCAAGGGAAACACGTTCCTGATCTGGACAAACGGCACCCCGAGCGACTTCGAGCTGCGCTGCTCGTTCAAACTCGTGCCGGGTGACGCCCAGGGATTTGCCAACTCCGGCATCCAGTATCGCAGCAAGGTCGTGGACCCGGTGAATTGGGTGGTGGGCGGCTACCAGGCGGACATGGAGGCAGGCAAGACCTACACGGGTATTCTCTACGAGGAGCGGTTCCGCGGCATCATGGCGGGGCGTGGCGAGAAGGTCGTCTGGGACAATGCCGACAAGAAGCAAGTCGTCGGCTCGGTCGGAGATGCCGACGCGATCGAAGCCTCCATCAAGAAGGGCGACTGGAATGACTACGTGATCATCGCCAAAGGCAATCACCTCCAGCAGTTCGTCAACGGCAAGCAGACCATTGACGTGACGGACGATTGCGAAGCGAAGCGAGCCATGAGCGGCGTGCTGGCGTTGCAGCTTCATGCCGGACCGCCCATGATGGCGCAGTTCAAGAACATCCGGATCAAGAACTTCTAACTCGGGATTCACGGATGCGCGCGCGGGGAGTTGATCCTGATGCGCCCTTAATATACTTACAAACAATGAATCGAATTCTCCTCTCCTCCTTGGCCCTGGCGACCGCGCTGACTGCCGCCGCCGGGGACGCAAAGATCGTGTTCCTCGCTGGTCCGCCAAGCCATGGACCGCGCGAGCATGAACATCGCGCTGGTTGTCTGCTGCTGAAATCCTGCCTGGATGGCTTTCCCGGGGTAACCTCGGAGGTATATAGCAACGGCTGGCCGCAAGATCCGGGAGCTGCTTTTGCCGGCGCGGCGACTGTTGTTATTTATAGCGACGGTGGCGGCGGACACCCGTTCCTCCAGGACGACCGCCTCAAGACAATCGGGGAGCTGATGAAGAAGGGGGTCGGGCTGGTCTGCCTTCACTATGCGGTGGAGCCGACGAAGGAGGCGGGCGAAAAGGAGTTTCTGGACTGGATTGGCGGGTGCTTTGAAGTGGACTTGTCGGTGAACCCGACCTGGCTGCCGACGTTCAAGCCGCTGCCAAAACACCCGAGCACGCGCGGGGTCCAACTGTTCCAGATTAACGACGAGTGGTACTTCCACATGCGCTTCCGCGACGGCATGAAAGGCGTGCTGCCGATCCTGTCGGCGGTGGCACCCGAGAGTACGATGAGCCGGGCGGATGGTCAGCACGAGGGCAATCCAGCAGTGCGCGAGTCCGTGAAGCGCGGCGAGCCGCAGGTGGTCGCCTGGGCTGCCGAACGACCGGACGGCGGACGCGGCTTCGGCTTTACCGGCTCCCACTATCACAAGAACTGGGGGAACGATGACTTTCGGAAGCTGGTGCTGAACGCGATTCTCTGGACGGCGAAAGTCGAGGTTCCCGCGGCAGGCGTCGAGAGCAAGGTCACGGAAGCCGACCTGAAGCAGAACCTGGACCGCAAGTAGCAGAACACAGGAGCCGGAATCCGGCAGAGAGTAATCAGTGGTCAGTGATCGGTGATCAGTATCCCGCGCACCAAGCACTACGCATCACTCCACTGCTCCATCCGTCCATTACTCCCGATGCTGCTTCACTGGCTATTGAGCACGTCGATCATCTGGCGCAGCCGGCCATAATCTTTGCGATTGAAGTTGAAGGCGATGCGCGGCAACTCGACATGCTCGTTGTCCTCCAATTCCTCAGGCGTAGGCTCGATGCGCTTCATAGGGGCGCCGGTGTTGATGTCCGCGAAGTCCTCATTCATCGCTTCGAGCGCCGAATCGCTGGGCGTGTGCTTGAGCCGTATTACGAACAGGTCCTTCACAAAGCGAGTGGAGTGGAAGTTGCGGTAGAAGCGCGTGATAATCCTGACCGCCTGGTCGGTGTCATCAGTGATCTGGTAGAGGCAGAGATCTTCGGGGGAGATCAATTCGTCATGCAGGAGATGCTCGCGGACGTGTTTGTCCCAGGTCTTCCAGAAAGTGCCGCCTGGCCGGTCGATGAGCACCAGCGGCATCAACTGGCTCTTGCCCGTCTGCATCAGGGTTAGCGCCTCGTAGCCTTCGTCCAAGGTGCCGAACCCGCCCGGGAACAGCGCGAGGGCATCCGAGTGCCGGATGAAGGTCAGCTTGCGGGTGAAGAAATACTTGAAGGTAACCAGCTTCTTGTCCTCGCGAATGATTGGGTTGGCCGATTGTTCCCAGGGTAGCCGAATGTTGGCGCCGAAACTGTTCTCTGGACCGGCCCCCTCATGTCCGGCCTGCATGATGCCCGGGCCCGCCCCGGTAATCACCATGAAGCCCGCCTGCACTATCTTGCGGCCGAAATCGACCGCCTGCTGGTATTCCGGCCGGGTCGGGGCCGTCCGGGCGGAACCGAAGATGGTCACTTTGCGCACCCCGGCATAAGGCGCGAAGAGCTTGAAGGCGAAACGCAACTCGCGCAGCGCCGTCTGAATGACGCGCACATCTCCGCTGTCTTGCACGTCCTTCAGGAGCTTCAGCGCGTTGTCGATGATGTCGGCCACCCTCTCCTGGTTGTACCCCCCGCCCTTGTAATCAATCAACTCCCGAATCCGCCGCGTCAGCTCAGGGTCAGCCGGCGGCTTGTCTGTCTTTGTCATTCCGGCGAGGATAATGGGTCAGTGGCGGAACGCAATCGCGCACGGAGCGCCCGTTTTCCAATAGGCGCTTCTCGGTACTGCCAGCAAGCCGTAGTGGGGTGAGCCTCCGGCTTGCCAAGTCTGCCGACCCTCTGGGTTGGTGAGCTGGGTTTTGAGCGCGCAGCCTGGTTCAACAAGCCAGAGGCTTGTTGGGACAACGCAAGCCGGAGGCTTACGCTACTGCCGTGTGGTGGCAGTGCCGAGATGCCTCCGATTTCCAATCCGCCACTCGCCAGTGGCCGCAGCCAATGATCAGAAATGCCGCAAGATTTCCACTCGTTCCAGTTTGGTCAGGTCAACCGGGATACTCTTCTCGATCTTCGCGCGCACTTGTGGCTCCAGTTCCTCCAGGAATTGGTGGTTGATTTCGCGGCTGGCGGCAAGGAGGCAACGCTCCACCTCCGGGCCGCGTGCCAGCGCATTGAACCGCTGGGCTAGCTGCCGCACCAGGCGCTTGCGCGATTGCAGTTCCATATTGTGCCGCTCACCATCTGACATCGCCCCGGTCGCGTTCACCGTGCCCGCGTTGCGCGGAAACCGGCCGGACTGATCCGTCACTTTATCCACCAGCTTGTCGTGGGCATCGGCGTTATTGAACTCTTCCACCAGCTCCAGGTGCGGCGCACGATTCGGATGGTGGTTCTCGAGTCGAAAGGCTTTGAAACAACCAAGGTCAGTGACCACAACCAAAGTCTTCTTCATAGTTTTTTCTCTGTATTGAATCGAACGGGCCGGCCGTGCGGCAAGACCCATCCCATCGGTAAAGCTAGCACACGTCGAGGGCAGGCAACGGGAGAAATCCACATTCTTCTTTCGGCCTTCGGAATTCGGATATGGGCGGCTGGCGGCGAGTGGTATTATCCCGATACGCCCGAACTGCTGGCGGCGGTCATTGTAACCTTGACGAGGCCGCTGCCGTCTCTATATTGGGAGTGGCGGCTGTGGGCTGGCGTGAGGCGGGGCGGCTGGATTGGATCGGCGCCCGGGCTGAAGGCGGGAGACCGGGCTGCAGAGCGCGGGTGTGGGCGTGTCGAGAGTGCCGCGACCGGGGGCAGCAGGCCACAAAAGGAGGAACCAAAAAGCTAGAAACAAGCAAGGAACATCCTAGGAACATGCTTGCAACATCCTTGCAACTAAGGCACTGATCCAGTGGAGCTAGGGTGTTGGTAGGGCGAGGCGTGCGGGTAAGAGGCCGCCCGGTTGGCCGGGCTGCCGGGCGGCTCCGGCGGTGGTATCAGAATGCGTTCGTTTGTGGCGTTCGTTGACACTGCCACGCACGGCTGATACCTTCGGCCTTCTTAAAGACGCTGCATGGATTACAAGAGCACATTGAATCTGCCGCAGACCGATTTCCCGATGAAGGCGGACCTCGTCACGCGGGAACCGGCCCGGCTGAAAAAGTGGGAGACCGCCGGGCTTTACGCTGCCATTCAGGCCCAGCGCGCCGGCGCGGAGCAGTATGTTCTGCACGACGGACCGCCCTTCGCCAATGGCGATGTGCACATCGGCAATGCCCTGAACAAGATTCTCAAGGACATCATCGTCAAGTACAAGACGTTGCGCGGCTTCCGGGCGCCCTACGTGCCGGGGTGGGACTGCCATGGGCTGCCGATCGAATTCAAGGTCACTCAGGAGATGCGGAAGGCGGGCGATACGGCCTCCGATGCCGCCACCATCCGCACGGCGTGCGACGCGTATGCGCGCAAATACATCGATATCCAGCGGGCGCAATTCAAACGCCTGGGCGTGTTCGGGGACTGGGATAATCCGTATCTGACTTTGGCCAAGGAGTACGAGGCGGATGAGCTGCGGCTGTTTGCGGACATCGTCGAGCAAGGGTTTGTTTATCGCGGCAAGAAGCCGGTGTATTGGAGTATCCCCTGCCGCACGGCGCTGGCGGAGGCCGAAGTCGAATATAAGGACCACGTCAGCCAGAGCATGTATGTGAAGTTTCCCCTGGTTGGGCATCCTGGCACGTCGGTCGTGATCTGGACCACGACGCCGTGGACGCTGCCGGCGAATCTCGCGGTGGCTTACAATTCCACGTTCAGCTACTCGCTGGTGCATGTTGGCAACGAGGACTTCATAGTCTCGGCGCTGTTGCTGGCGGCGGTGGCCGAGAAGTGCGGCTGGCAGGACTATCAAATCGTCCGCAGCCTCGACGGCGGCCACCTGAGCCAGATCGAGTACCAGCACCCGTTCTGCAACCGCACGGGGAAGTTCTTTGCCGGCGACAGCTTCGTGGACAATACCACCGGGACAGGGTTTGTGCATATTGCGCCCGGGCACGGTTTGGATGACTACCACCTCGGGAGCGAGCACGGCCTGCCGATCTATTCGCCGGTAGATGACGACGGGAAGCTTACTCACACCAACGACCTGCCGAAGGAGCAACAGATGCCGGTCGAGATGCTCGGCAAGTCCATCCTGGAGAAGCATGGCAAGAGTGAAGCGAACGAGGTGGTGCTGCACGAACTGCGCGCCCGCAAGGCGCTCTTGCACGAGGAGAATTATCGTCACAGTTATCCGCATTGCTGGCGCAGCAAAACGCCCATCATCTTCCGGGCCATGGACCAGTGGTTCATTGAGATTGACCATGCGAAGTTCCGCGAGCGGGCGCTCGAGGAGATCAACCGCGTGAACTGGGTGCCCGACTGGGGCAAGGCACGCATCGAGGCAGCCGTGAAAGGCCGGCCCGACTGGTGCATCTCGCGACAGCGCGCCTGGGGCGTCCCTATCCCGGCGTTCTATGACGCGAAAGGCAACCCAATCCTCGATGCGCAGATCGTGCGTAACGCGGCCGCGCTGGTTGAGAAGCACGGCTCGAATGTGTGGTTCGAGCAGTCCGCCGCTGAATTATGGGTCACGCTCAAACCAGCGGGCTGGCAAGGGCCTGAGCCGGCCTCCAAATCCAACGACACGCTCGACGTGTGGATAGATTCGGGCTCCTCGTCGCGAGCTGTTATAGCGCGCCGCGAGGAACTTCGCGGCACCGGCAAACCGTTCCAGTGCGAAATGTACCTGGAGGGCAGTGACCAGCATCGCGGGTGGTTCCAATCATCGCTGCTCCTCTCGCTGGCGGGCAATGGCGCGGCGCCTTACAAGACCGTGCTTACGCACGGCTTCATGGTGGACGCCGACCGCGAGAAGATTTCCAAGAGCAAGCAGGGCCAGGCCGGCTACGAGAAGCCGCAGACCTCTGACACGTACGTCAAGAAGTACGGCGCGGACATCGTGCGCCTCTGGGTTTCCTCGCAGGACTTCCGCGACGATATCATCGTTAGCGAGGAGCGGATCAGCAAAGTGGCCGAGACCTACCGCGTTCTCCGCAATGCGCTGCGCTACCAGCTCTCGAACCTCTATGACTTCGACCCGGCGAAACACACGGTGCATGACGACGAGTTGACCGGGCTGGACCGGTGGATACTGGACGAGTTTTCGCAGTTGGGGCAGGAAGTCATCGCGGCCTACGATAAGTTCGAGTTCCACGTCGTTTACCAAAAGATCAGTCAGTTCGTCGCTGTCGAGCTGTCCGCCATCTATCATGATGTAGTCAAAGACCGGCTTTATACCGATCCCGCAAATTCACCCCGCCGCCGCTCGACCCAGACCGCCCTCCACCAGATGGTCGTCAATCTCTGTGAGATGCTGGCGCCGATTCTGGCATTCACCGCGGATGAGGCTTGGGAGTATGTGCCGGGCAAGACGCTTGATGCAGTCCATCAGCTCACTTGGCAGCCGGTCGGGTTGGAGCGGCCCGAAACGGAGCGGACGGCCTGGAAGCAGTTGTTTGAACTGCGCGAACTGGCGATGCCCGAACTGGAGAAAGCGCGGCAGGCGAAAGCAATCGGCAAGGCACTGGAGGCGAAACTGACGTTCGCAGGCTCAAGTCCCGCCCTGGCGGCAGGCGGCTTGCATCTGGATGCGCTGCGCGAGCTGTTGAACGTCTCCCAACTGGAAATCAAGCCGGGAGGCGAGGCAGTCGTTGTTTCCGTCAGCAAGGCCGCAGGCGAGAAGTGCGAGCGCTGCTGGCATTGGGAAATAGACGTTGGCTCGCACGCCGAGCATCCGACCATCTGCGCCCGCTGCGTGAAGGCGGTGCAGGCGAGCGAGCGGGCCTGACCCGAGCAGTTTGGGCGCGCTACCTCGCGTAATGGTACCGCAACTGGGCGAGGAGCAGGCTGCTGCCCTCGACTTTATAGACCATGCGATGCTCCTCGGTGATGCGTCGCGACCGGTAGCCGGCCAAGGGATGGCTCAGTGGCTCCGGCTTGCCGATCCCCTCGAAGGGGTTGCGCATCGTATCCTTGATCAATTCGTGAATGCGGCGGGTGATCTTCCGATCGGTTTGCAGCCAATACTCGTAGTCGTCCCGGGCCTGCTCGGCAAAGATCAGCCTCATGCGGCCTGGGTGAGTCGCCTTTCCTTGCCTTTGCCCCGGGCCAGACTCTCGATGGCCTGTAAGAGCCGTCGGGCATTGGCTGGGCTGCGGAGCAAGTAAGCGGCTTCTTCGAGCGATTCATAGTCTTCCAGCGACAGCATAACCACGGCCCGGTCACGTTTGCGGGTGATGATGACCGGCGCGCGGTCGCGGCAGACTTCATCCATCGTGGCCGCCAGGCCTTCCCGAGCTGCGGTATAGGTGATCGCTTTCATATATGGACGGGATAGTGTACAGGTCAGAGGAGTCAAACCCACCGCAGACGAGTCGAGGGGATTCTCTGCTTGCCGTGGAAGATTGCTTGCTGCTACGAAGTGGTGCGTAACGACATGACGCCTGGCACCACCGCCCCAGCACGAGCCGAAACTAAACCGACTTCCCGCAACCCCTGGCTCTGGGTCCCGAGCCTCTACTTCTCGGAGGGCATTCCGTACGTGATCGTGATGACCATGTCGGTGGTCATGTATAAGCGGCTCGGCATTTCCAACACGGACATCGCCCTCTACACAAGCTGGCTCTATTTGCCGTGGGTCATCAAGCCGCTGTGGAGCCCGTTCGTGGATATTACCCGCACCAAGCGGTTCTGGATCGTTGCCATGCAATTTCTGGTCTCACTGGGCCTGGCGCTGGTGGCGTTTTCAGTGCGGGGCTCTGCGTTCTTTAAGTGGTCGTTATTCCTCTTCTGGATCATGGCGTTCGCCTCGTCCACGCATGACATCGCGGCGGATGGTTTCTACATGTTGAGCCTATCCAAGCACGAGCAGGCCTGGTGGGTGGGGCTGCGGAGCACCTTTTATCGCACGGCGATGATCGTGGGCAGCGGCTTGCTGGTGGTGCTGGCGGGCGTGCTGGAAAGCAAGAACGGCTTGCCGCCGGTGGAAATCCCGGTGCAGGCGAAAGCCAGCGCGCTACTCGTCGCCAAGTGGGACGCGGCCGCAGTCAAGCTCTCCGCTCAGGAAGGAGAGCTGCGCGTGATCGCCCAACCGAGCCCGCTGAAGATCGCCCAGGCCGACCGTAGCGCGGAGGAGGCCAAGGCGGTCATCATCCAGGCCAAGGCCTGGAACCGGCAACACGGCTTCGTCGCCGAGGACAACCCCGCGCCGGTGAAGGTCCAAGCTAAATCAACGTCGTGGTGGAGTTCGCATGTTTCCGGACCGTTTGGGGCTTTTCTGGCGAGCCATTTCCCCAAGACGCTCAGCAGCCAGGCGGTCCCGGTCTCGGCGGCAGGCAACCTGGGGGTGATCTATCTATCGCTGTCCAAGCAACCTCCGGACGGCGGGGAGGTCGCAGTCAATTTCGGACGGGAACCGCATGGGATCGAGTACATCGGTTTAGGTAAGAGCGACAGAGGCTTCCGTTTGCAGGAAGGCGAGCGCTTGTTATTTAACTCAACTAACTGGAACCAGCCGGCCATGGCCGTCATCCAGCTTGATCCCAAGCTGAAGAGCGACACCGGGGTCACGTTAGTCAGCAACTCAGGCAACATCCCTGTCGCCTGGTCCATCACGTTATTCTTCGTGGCGGCGCTGTTCCTGGCCTTCAGTTGCTGGCACAGCGTCATGCTGCCCCGGCCAGCCAACGACGGACCGGTGCTGACCCACAACAGCCTGGTGGGAGAGTTCTTCGCCACACTAGGCTCATTTTTCCAGAAGCCAGGCGTCGTGATGGCGATGCTCTTCATTCTCCTCTACCGGTTTGACGAGGCGCAGTTGGTAAAGGTGATCTCGCCATTTCTGATCGACAGCCGTGCTGCCGGTGGACTGGGGCTAACGACCAGCCAGGTCGGCGTGGCCTATGGCACTTTTGGCATCCTGTCTTTGACCTGCGGGGGTCTGCTCGGCGGCTTCGCGGCGGCGAAATACGGCCTCAAGCGGATGCTGCCGATCATGGTGGGGTCCATGTACCTGCCCAAGCTGGCGTTCGTTTTCCTGTCCTGGACCCAGCCGAGCAATTTTCTGATCACATGTGGCGCAGTGGCCACCGAACAGTTCGGCTATGGCTTCGGCTTCACCGCCTTCATGCTCTACATGCTGTTCTTCGCCGACGGCCCGCACAAGACCGCGCACTTCGCCATTTGCACCGGGTTCATGGCGCTGGGGATGATGATCCCCGGGATGTGGAGCGGCTGGGTGGCGGACCTGGTCGGCTATCGGCACTTCTTCGTTTGGGTAATCTGCTCCGCCTTGCCGGGCTTGACCATCGCCCTGCTGCTGAACCGGAAAGTGGACCCGGAGTTCGGCAAGAAAGCCAGCCACTGAACCTATTTCTTCACGAACAACGCGAGCGACGCGGTGTAGCCATGGAGAAAGCTTTTCTCGCCCACCGGCCCGATCTCGCCGTTGCAGAAGAAGCCGGCCAAACCCATCGGCCCCAGCCGCTGCTGGACCATTTGGGCGTCGTGATTCGGGTGGTCAAATAGGTTCTTTCCCCGCCCGTTGCAACTGCACAGGCAGCCGCCGTAAATCGGCGTGTCGCCCAGTTCCTTCTGTGCCCGCGTGAGCAACTCCTCCATGTCCTCCGTGGCCGCCGCCGCTGAGCGGCGCTGGAACTGCACTGTCTGGCCCAAGCGCGGCAGCGCCCCCACGGCGATGCTGCCGGAGCGCGGGTCGGCGCCCAGCAGATTGCGAATCAGAAAGTCGCCGCGGTGGAAGTCCTCCAGGTATTCGTTGACGACCAGCCCAATGAACAGGTTGCCGCGCGCCCCCTTTTGCTGCTCGGGCGTGAGCTGGTTGAACGTCTCCGCCAGCACCTCGTAGGCGGGCCGGTTGCCGATCTGATGAATGACATTCTGGTCCACCTTGGTGAGGGTCCACGTCTCGCCGATGGGCGTGCAGCCCTGGGAAGTCACGGCAACCAGTTGCACGGCGCCGCCGACCGAGATCGCTACGCCACCTTCGTCATAGACCTCGCCGTTCAAATACACCTGAGTCGCCTGCTCATTGAGCTCGCCGCTGGCCAGTCCGCCGAGGACCGGCAGCGGGGCATAAGCTTCGTTCCAGGTTCTCAGCCACGTTTCGCTGTCCAAGTGGAACGGATCAATGAAGACCAGCCAGCCATTGGTTTGGCCGGGCTCGACCTCGGTTTCCAGGTGCCAGTAGCCAGGACCGTTAGCTTCCTCGACCTGCTCCTGCGTAAAATGGACTGCCTTCAACTCGGCGCCGGGCAAAGCATAGAGGGCAACGCTCAAGCCCGCGTTCTGCTCCACCTCATGCTCGCCGACGATCAGGCTTTGACTCGAACACCCGGCCAACAGCGGAATCCGGGCATGCACTCGCAGGATTTCCAGCACCTGCTTTGCGCGGGGGAAGAACCGCGGGGACATGAAGACGAGCCCGAGCGACACCTGCGGCGCGGCCAATTGAGCGCGCAAACCCTCGGCCCACTTCTGGAGGCCTGCCTCGTCGAAGTCGCCCGGCCAGTGCGCCGCCGTGGAATACTCGTTGCCCACAAAGCCAACTTACCGGGGAAGCCGGGGAATGCAAATCCGAAGACCGAGATCCGAAAACCGAAGGAAGCCCGAAGCCCGAAATCCGAAAGGCGCCTGGGCCAATAAGCTGCTACCTTGCTGGCGCCGGTTCTTGCTTCGGGCTTCGGATTTCGGTATTCGGATTTGGGGCTTGGCCCCAACCGATCCGGCTGTAGATCAGCTCCAATACTTACCGGTCGCCATGCAACAACTCGTGCGTGACAATCGCATCAACTGGTTCATTCACGGCGGTCGATTCGGCGCGCTTTTCGCCCTCGCCCGCCTGGCGCGGCCAGATGTGGAAGCCGCCATGGTACTGAATAGTGATCTCCCACGTGCCCCAAATCCCCTTGTCCTCCCGGAAGCCGCGATAGAACACCGCGTGCGCGCCCAGGTAACTCTTGGCCCAGTAACACTCGTGGCTGGCCGCATCGTAGCGGCCCTGGATGAGGAACCGGCCCACGTCATCCAGCCCGTCGCCCCTCAGGTTGCCGTTGGCGAAGGTGAGATTGAGTTCCATCCGGTGCTTATCTCCCGGGTGATAATTGTAGAACCCCGTCCACGGCCCCGATGGAAAGAGTGGCTCGTTCATTCCAACTGATTTACCCCATGCACCCGCCCAATCATGCAACGATGTAACGATGCAACCATGCAACTAACTCCCTCCGCCCCTCCTGCCTTTGAAAGTCAATTCAGCGATGCCCGACTTGTCGAGTTCGCCAAGCCCCTCCGCGACCATCCGGTCGTATTGCTTCTTCGTCGCCGCCGCCAGGGGCAGCTTGAGGCCGCGGACCTTGCCGAGCTTGAGGGCGATGCCGGAGTCTTTCGCCGCGTGGGCCGCGGAGAAGAAACAGGCGTGGTCGCGGTTCTGCATGTCCTCGCCGTCGGTCTTGAGCACTTGCGAGTTGGCGCCGGTCTGGGAGAAAACCTCGCGCAGCATTGCCAGGTCCAGCCCGAGGGCGTCGCCCAGTCCGAGGCCCTCGGCCAACGCCGCCGTGTTGATGTTCATGACCATGTTGACGAGCGCCTTGACCTGGGCCGCCTGGCCAGCGGGGCCGATGTAACGCATCGAGGAACTGAGCTTCTCCAGCAGCGGCTTGGCGCGCTCGAAGACTTCCGGCCGGCCGCCGCACATCAGGTACAGGGTGCCCTGGCGTGCTTGTGTGATACTCGAGGCCATGCAGGCTTCCAATGATTGCGCGCCAGCCTTCCCGGCTTTGGCATCCACCCAAACGTGCACCTCCGGCGTGAGGGTGGCGCAGTTGATGAAGAGCTTGCCCCGCGCTCGCCGCAGCAGGCCGCCGCTGTAAACCTGCATCATCGCCCGGTCATCCGTCACCACCGTGAACACCACATCGCAGAGGTCCGTGACCTGCGTCAATTCTGCGGCGGCCAGACAGCCAAGCTCCCGGGCGAGGCTTTGGGCCGCCGCGCCGTTGACGTCATACACCGCCGCGATTTCGCAGCCGCACTCCTTGAGCCGCCGCGCCATGTTGGCGCCCATCCGCCCCACTCCAACGAATCCGATCTTCCTTGCCATGCCCCAGGATACAACAAACACGGCGAACACGCGACTGATTCCCCATCCGCTGGGAGAGGGTACCCTTCATGGCAGGTGAGCGGAGATCCGTCGCCTCACCCAGATTCCAAAGGGGAGGATGTATGGGATTGCTGTTCAAGGCTAGTCGGCTGGCGGTGTGAAAGGTCTCTCGCTGCCCAGTCGTTGCAGGATCTGCTTGTGGGCGCTGGTGAACGCCCTCTGGTTCAATCGGCTCCAGCCGAGCCAAATGCCTTTGGCCGACGGGATTCGGGCTGCCTGAGGGTTGGGGACACGATATGCTTCCAAAGTAATGCGGTAGCGAGTGATGGAGTGTTTGATCGTGGCAAATAGTTCGAGCCTCTCCGGCCGCACTCCCAGGGCCTTGCGGGCCGCATGCTGCAGGTCCGAATCAGCGGGAGTTAATTCCACGTTCGGGAATTCCCAGAGGTGCGCATTCACACAGCCGGCAGGCCGCTGCCGGACGAGGAAGCGACCGCGTTTATGAACAATGAAAGCAACGAAGCGGCGTGGCGTGGCGCGGATGCGCCGGCTGAGGCCGGGCAGTTGATGAACACGGCCTTGCCGATAGGCGGCGCAATGTTCCGCGATCGGGCAGAAGCCGCACTTGGGTTGCCGCGGCGTGCAGACGAGCGCGCCGAGTTCCATGAGCGATTCGTTGAACTGCGCGCAAGGGTGTGAAACGTGAAACGTGATGCGTGGTGGGTGAGGGGAGGTGCGCTTGTGCGGCCCGGTTTCCGCGGCCCGCTGGACGAGGTCTTCCGCGAGTTGCCAAAGGCGGAAGTTGACGCGCCGCTCGCGCGGATTTCCGGGAATACCGTACCAGCGCGTCAGAACGCGAATCACGTTGCCGTCCAGGATCGGTCGCGGCTGATTGAAAGCGATGCTGCAGATGGCCCCAGCGGTGTAACGCCCGACGCCGGGCAGCGCGAGCACGTCCTCGAAGTCATGCGGAAAGCGGCCCCCGCGTTGCGCCATGATGAGCTGCGCGGCGCGATGCAGGTTTCGAACGCGGGTATAATAGCCGAGCCCTTCCCAGAGTTTGTGGAGGGTGTGCGGTTTGGCATGGGCGAGCGCGGCGAGGTTCGGCAGCGACCGCATCCAGCGCTCCCAATAAGGCAGCACTGTCTTGACCTGGGTTTGCTGGAGCATGATTTCCGAGACCCAGATGGCATAGGGGTTGCGGGTGCGGCGCCAGGGCAGGGGACGCGCATTTTGCGCGAACCACGCCAGCATCTTGGGCACGATGTCTGGATGTTTCATACGGCCGCCCGGAGCCTAATTCCGAAACCCGAATTCCGAAACCCGAATCGGAACCCACGCCGGCTTACGCCATCTCGCGCCCCATTTGCGGATCAGGCATCACGCATTACGAATCACGGTTCGCCCATTCCCGCCACTTGCCGTCCTGAGTTCCACGCTCTACGATGCGGCGACTCTTGTGAAACCATTAACGTCATACACCTGCAAGCTCACGGATCCCCAGGCTGCCGCGCTCCGCACGTGGTTGCAGACACATAATTACCGCTTTCGCGAGGTTCCGTACGCCCGGTTCGCTGCCGAGAAGGAAAAGACCAACGTGGTGTTTTACGAGAGCGGCAAGCTGGTGGTGCAGGGCAAGGGGACGCAGGAATTTGTCGAGTTTGCGCTGGAGCCCGAGATCGTGCAGGAAGCGCGGCTCGGCTACGAGGCGGTCTTGAATCCTGACCTGCTCCTGCCGCGCCTGGGTGTAGATGAGAGCGGCAAAGGCGATTTCTTCGGGCCGCTTTGCATCGCGGGCGCGTACGTCAACGAATCGGTCGTCAAGGCCTGGGCCGACGTCGGCATCCGCGACTCGAAGAACATCTCGAGTGACAAGCGGATCAAGGAGCTGGCGGAATTGATTCGCAAGACGCCCGGCTGCGTGACGACGGTCGTCCCCATCGGCAACGAGGCCTATAATCGCCTGTACGCCAAGATGAGAAGTGTCAACGCCATGCTCGCCTGGGGGCATGCGCGCGTGATCGAGAACCTGATGGGTCAGCGCCATCGCATGAATCCGCCACCTGTGCGGGCCATCAGTGATCAGTTTGCCGCCAATAAGGAGACTGTCGCGAAGGCGCTGATGACTTTGGGCCGCGAGATCGAGCTGGTCCAGAAGCACCGGGCCGAAGAAGACCTGGCGGTGGCCGCGGCTTCCATCCTGGCCCGGCACGAATTCGTCACCCGCCTTGGCGCGTTGGAAAAGCAGTTCGGCACGAAGCTTCCCAAAGGCGCCTCGGCTACGGTAGATGCAGCGGCCAAAGAAATCGTGGCGAAAGACGGTCCCGATGGCCTCGCCAAGGTGGCCAAGATGCACTTCCGCACCGCTCTCCGGGCGCAAGGCTTGCCGGAACCGCCGAAAGTCGAATGGCGACGCCGGACCAATACCGGCAAGGATTGATGCCGGGCACTCCGATAAGCGGCTCGCGTTGAGCCGTCCGGGCGGATTCCTTCCACTGGCCGGCGCTGTCAGGCAGACCAGTCATACCCCAGAAACACCGCAGATTCCGCTATTCGCTTAGGCGAGGAACCTGGGGCCTTAGTGGGATCATTAATCGACCTCTACCCATTTACCTCATGTGATCAGCGCCTATTGTCTCCGACTATTAATACATTACACCTTATGCGTTTAGTTAGATTAGTGTATATATTCTGCTAGAATAATGTGACCTTGCCTTATTGATAGCGTAAGATTAGCAAGCTTGCTCCATATATTGCTTTCGGGTGGCAAAATATGTAAATACAAAGGCAAGAGATGGCGAGCAACTAACAGGCTGCAAGCTAGGCTAATCGGGTGATGCTTAATTGGCGACCTGAAATAGCATATCAAAGCGCAAGATATGGCCGGACGTACCTGGGCGAAACCGCCGTTGCCACCGTCAACCCGCTCTGCGCTACCGCTGCATGAAACTCTTCGTTGCCGGGTTAAGCTACAAGACCGCGCCAGTGGAACTGCGCGAAAAGCTGGCGGTGCATCCCTCCCGTTTGCGGTGCCTTGGCTGCCGCCTCAAGCTGGGGGCAGGTCTGGATGAAGTCGTCCTCCTCTCCACCTGCAACCGGGTAGAAGTTTATGGCGTAGCATCCAGGGTCAATGGCAACGTTCACAGTCTTTTCCAGCACCTCTCGACGGGTGAGGTTGATTTTGCTCCCCACCTTTACATAAAGGAAGGGGCAGAGGCAGTGCAGCACCTGTTCTCCGTTGCCAGCGGCCTGGATTCGATGGTGATCGGCGAGACCGAGATCACCGGCCAAGTCAAGCAGGCCTACCTGGCCGCCCAGGAAGCGAAGCTTACCGGGCGCATCACCAACCGGTTGTTCCAAACGGCGCTGCAAGCGGCTAAGGAAATACGCACCCAGACCGGCATTGGCCGGGGGGCGACTTCCGTGGGCAGCGTTGCCGTCGAGCTGGCCGAGCGCATCTTCGACCGGGACCTATCCGGGAAAACGATGATGATCATCGGCGCAGGCAAGATGGGCGAGGCTTGCATTCGCCACTTCGCCAAGAAAGGCGCGCGCTCGGTGCTCGTCTCCAACCGCTCCTACGACCGCGCGCTGAACCTGGCCACCGAATTCGGCGGACGCGCCATCCGATTCGATGAATGCCTGCAAGGGATGGCCGAGGCCGACATCGTAGTCAGTTCCACCGGTTCCCCTCAGACCATTCTGCACCGGGGTGACGTGGCGTCGGTCATGGCTGGGCGCGGCAACCGCCCGCTCTTTCTCATCGACATCGCTGTTCCGCGGGACATTGATGCCGAGGTGGAGCAGCTTGACAACGTTTACCTATACAACGTTGACCACCTGGAGGCGATCATCCGCGAGAACGTGCGTCAGCGCGAACAGGAGTTGGCCCGTTGTCAGGCTATCCTCGCCGAGCGAACGGCGGCAATCATGGCCCGGCTCACGCCGGCCCCGGAAGAGAGATTTGCCCCTGGTTTTCACACCCAGCCTGCCTGGGAGTTGAACGCCGTGGGGGCTTGCCCCGGCTGATCCGGGCACACCAAATAAAGCGAATGAATGCAACATACTTTCGACGAGAGAGCCCGACGGTGAGCTCGCTGCCGGGCCAGACTCGCGTCAGAAAAGGCGTCATCCAGCGGATGGCGCCCTCAACCCCGCGGCCTCAAACCACTGCCGCAGCAAATCAGTAAAACCAAAGCAGAAGAAAGCACGTGCTCAGTATGAAACAAACCAAGAAAGCCATAACCTGCCTGGTAGGGGTTGGGCTGATAACCATGCTCGCTGCTATCACGGCGAGCGCCGCTACGGCCCTTACGGGACAGCTCGTCTTGCGCCCGCTGACTCCCGGGGACGTCACCAATTATAAACTCCCCTCCACCATTGAGAATTCGGCCGGGATCAACACCATCGGTGTTGGGACGCCGGCCTATTTGGAGGCGGAGGTGAACATCGCCATTGCCCCCTCCAACATAGTCAGCGTCACCTGGGCTCTCACCAATACGCCGGTATCTTCCCAGGCGACGTTCACCCCCAGCCCGCTGGGAATGAATGTGCCCGTCTATGATCCAGCAGATCGCTTGGTCTATCAAGTAGCCGGACGCGCCCTCTTTCGCCCGGACGTGGTGGGACAATACACCGTCGTCGCCACCATCGTCACTTCCGGCAGCGGTTCCACCAATGTGACCCAGACCATCACGGCTGGCACCTACATGGGCCTCAACACCTGCGCCCTGTGTCACAGTGGCGGCCAGATTGCGGAAAACAAAGTCACACCTTGGCAAAACACTCTCCACGCGCAGATCTTCACCGACGGCATCAACGGCGGGTCGGGTACCACCGGCACGTCCTGCCTGAAGTGCCATACCGTTGGCTACGACACCAATACCAATGCAGTCAATGGCGGGTTTGACGATGTCGCCACCCAGCTTGGGTGGACTTTCCCCAAAGTGCTGGCACCTACCAACTGGGCGTACATGCAGGCGACGTATCCTTCTCTTGCTAACCTCGCCAACATTCAGTGCGAGAACTGCCACGGCCCTGGCAGCCAGCACGCTTATGCGCTTGGCAATACCAACCTGATCACCAGGACCGTCAAATCCGGTGACTGCAATCAATGCCATGACGCCCCGACTCACCACATCTACGGCACGCAATGGCTCACCTCGGCCCATGCCGGCGCGCTATCTACTGCTGCGACCGTTCCCTCCGGCCCAAGCCGCTGGATGTGCGTAGGCTGCCATACGGCCGACGGATTCATTGGCCGGGTGGACAACTACGGGAGCACGAACGCCTACGCGACAAACACGATGTACGCCTCGATCGGCTGCCAGACCTGCCATGAGCCGCACGGCCTGACCACCCCCACCAACAACCCGCATCAGATCCGGATGTTGGCCTCGGTGACGATGCCAGACGGCACTGTAGTCACCAATGCTGGCGAGGGTGCCTTGTGTCTGCAATGCCATCACGTCCGCAATGGCTCGGCTGCCATCCAGCTCGCGAATTACCCAGTTGGGAGCAACACGTGGTTCGGCGGCTCCAGCATGGGTGTGCACGATGGTCCGCAGGGTGACCTGATCGAAGGTGTCAACGCCTTCACCTACGGCCAGACGATTCCCAGCGCGCCCCACGCCTCTGTGGTCACCAACCTTTGCGTCGGTTGCCATATGCAGCCCGCGCCCTACGGCGATCCGGCCTACCTCCAAGCCGGCGGCCACACCTGGGAAATGTCTTACAACGTCGTCACGACCAATGGCGCCACCTTGGTAACGAACTCATACGACAAGGTTGATGTCTGCGTTCAGTGCCACGGCCAAATCAGCTCATTCAACTTCCCGGTGGCGGACTATAATGGCGACGGGGTTATCGAAGGCGTCCAGACCGAAGTCCAGCACCTGCTCGACAAACTCTCCACCATGTTGCCAAACTCAGCCTACCAGGCGAACAGCAATAACTACGTGGCCGACGGCCTTGTGAAGAGCAGCATAACGTTTAGGACGAACTGGCCGTCGAAGTTCCTGAAGGCCGGTTACAACTGGCAGATGGTCAGTTCGGACGGCAGCCTCGGCGTGCACAACGTGGCCTTCGCGGTCGGCATCATCAAGGCCTCCATTGCCGACCTGACTGGCGACAGCAACAACGACGGGTTGCCGGATGCGTGGCAGATTCAATACTTCGGGTCGGTCAACAGTCCTTCTGCCGCGCCCAATGCGATGCCGGCAGGTGACGGCGTGCCCAACTGGATGAAGTATCTCCTCGGCCTGAATCCGACGCTGCCCGGCATCTCGGTCACTAATGGGCTCTCGGTCGGAGTAGTGTGGGCAGACGGAAGCAGTCTTAACAATCCGTACGGCGGCACTAATACCGTCCAGATCTTCACTGCCGCCGAAGTGGCGTTTAATACGGAGGTTGGTAAGACCTACCAGATCCAAGCCGCTTCGTCCGTGAGCAGCGGGTGGCAGAACGTAGGCACCCCCATCATCGGGACGGGCACCGCGGCCAGCTACGTGACCCCGACCCGGAACGACGTTAAGCAGTTCTACCGGGTATATTCGTATTAATCGTAGCGCGACCTCGCGCGATTAACGAATACAATTCAGTTCAGCCAAACCCTTCCGCGTTCGCGCGGAGGGGTTTGTGCTTTAGCGTCTCGGCGCCACGTACTTTGTTGACACCTCCCTCCAATCAGGGAGTAAATGGGGGGATGCTCGCCCTCATCGTAAACGCTCTGCCGGCGTCAATCTGCAGCCTATGGGGAAACGCTTATGTCTGAAATCAAATTTGCCTGCCCTCAATGCGGGCAGCACATCTCCGGCAACGAACAGTGGTCAGGCCATCAGATCCAGTGTCCGACTTGCGCCACGACCCTCACCGTGCCTGGCGCTCCACCTCCTCCGGCATCCGTTGTGTCCGTCTCCAATTCGCTTGTCCCTCAACCTCCAGCGGCCCAGGGCCCCAGGCTCTCGGCCGGGGCGACTCAGATCGCGCGTTCGACTGCCTCAGGGACGATCCCAATCAGGCACCTCGCCGAGCGCCCACCGAGAAGCAGCAGCCCGCTGCTGAAATATGCTGTCTATGCCATCGTATTGGCCGCGCTGGGTGGGGCAGGTTACCTCTACGTGCCTTCCTTGCTGAGCAAGATTCAGGACAGCGCGAATTCCAAACCCACGCAAGCAGCCCCCGCCTCCAATAGCGGCGGGGCTGGCCCCCTGGGCGAAGTGAACGGCGCAATGGACGTCTCGGACACTCTGGACGGCGGCTCCTCATCGCAACCGCGCCGGGCCACAGCCCGACAGCCGGCGGCCGCCCAAACACCAACAGCTCCCGCCACGAGTCCCGCGGCAGGATCCACTAACAGTGCCCCGCGGGCGAAGCCCAGACGGCCCGGGCGAATCGATCCCGCCAGCGGCGGACGTTGACAGGGCTAAAGATCATTGGGAGTCGTCCAGTACACGACAGGATTGGCACTGCTGAACTCCACCTCCAGGCCGGTTCTTCGTTGTTTTCGGGGTAATGGGGGGAACAACGTCCCCTCCCGCCTGCTCATACCTTCGTAGCCCCACCGGAGCCCCACCATAGCCTCCCCATAGTACCTCTAACCCGGGTTAGAGGTACTACGGGGAGGCTATGCGGAGGCCCTCGGGAATCTCTGGTGCAGGGTTGGAGGAACCAGGAGCCAAAGGCTCGTCGGTTTGGGGTGCCAAGGTGGGTTCGGATGGATCGCCGAAACGCGCGAGACGGGTAAAGTGCCAGAGCCGGGGCACCGCTTGGCGCGTGATCGTTCAGGCGAGCCCATTGTGACTCTTATTTCGTCTGCCCGGTCCCTTTTTGGCCGGCAGTTTTGAAGGTTACAGAGATCGGCTCAAGCGGCACGCCCTCCTCGCTGCGAAAGGCGTCGAAAGTCTCGGAGTTTAGCATGAACTCGTAAGACCAGTCCGGCTTGAGTTCGACCGGCACTGTCCAGATCATGCGTTGGGCATCAAAATGGGCGGCTTTGCCGATTTTGGGACAATGGGGGCCGTCGCCAACGAGTGACCAGGACTTGTCGGCCATAGGCCGATCAAAGACTACCTGGATGGCGGTCAAGCCTGGATCAATGTCTTGCGCCCCGTTGGCGGGAATCACGGAAACCACTTTGGGCCGCTTGCCGGCCAACTCAGCCTGCGTCTTGGGGATGTTCTTCGCTGACTCGGCGAAGAAAGCGACCAGGCGGGGCGAGAAGTCCTCCAGTGTCGGATACCGTTCACGGTGCGCCTCATAGTCGCCCAGCAGGTCCGACATCTCCTGCATCCAGAGAAAGCCGTTCCGTGTCTCAGCCTCAATGGCTCGCCGGGCGGCCTCCTCCCCTTCATACTGGCGCAGGTAACGGATGACGCAGACGCGGACGAGTGATTCGTGCAACATCGTCTGTGCGTTGCCATAGGCCTGGGAGCGCATCCGCTTGGCGACGAGCTGATAGAGTACATCCCCTGACGCCCTGAGCTCGGATTGGTGGCGCGCGATAAGCGGGTTGGCATAGGAATGGCAGAATTCGTGGACGACCGTAGCCAGCGCATCACGCGTGAATGTGGGCAAGCCCTGCTTGTCGGTCTGCCAGACGCCGAGAACGCAGTAGAGTTCTTCGCGGCCATCCGCAGCCCGGAAATGCGGGCCATAGCACCCGCCGCCATTGAGCAAACCCAGGGCGACGGTGAAGCCGGCTTGCGACCGCGGGCCGAAGTAGGCATCGAACCAATCGAGGTGGGCTTCCTTCTCCATGAGCGTCTGCATTCGCGCCACCGTAGTCTGGTAGAGGGGACGGTGTTGCTCGACGAACTCCTGGAAGGAGCTGTCTTTGACAAACTGCCGCGCCGCCGCCAGAAATTTGCTCACATCGGGAGCCGGCCAGCGTCGGTCCAGGCCCTCAGGCCAGGGTTGGAGCGGGAGCTTGAGCTGGAGGCGCTCGGCATCGGTGAGTTGGACCGCCAGGCTCATGACGGCGTCATAGGAAATGCCATGGGTGCCGCGCAGCTCTCGGGCCAGGCTGACCACCGCATGGCTGCGGAACTTCCCAAACTGCTTCTCCGTGTCCTCGGCGTAGGATGTCACCCTCGCCATGTTGTACTCCGGGTTGCCAGCCAGACGAAAGATGAGGCTCAGGAGTTCCACGCGCGGATCAAGCACCACCCGCAGCGAGTGCGCGGAGCCTGGGACCGCAAGGTCGGTAGCGCGGTTGGTGGACTCGGCAGCCATCACCGGCGATTGGGCCAACCCGGCTGCGGCTGCGATAAGGATGGCAAGGAGATGCATTGATTTCATTGGTTGATAATCACGTGCGTTACATTGGGCGGTGCTGGAGGCTGGATCTGTCCAACATCTCGAACAGAGAGTCTATTCTACGACTGTGCCGAATTGAAGCCAATACCCGGGAGTATCTACCGGCCAGGGTCTTCTCCTGCGCGGCGAGGTAACTGAAGCGCACCGGCGAAGAAGCCTCCACCCGCCTCACAAAGTCCGGCGTGTAGAACTCGTGGCTCCGGGCGACTGACTGCACGAGCAGGAGGCGGAGGTTGTCCTGAATCAAGGATTTGAGGGAGCCGGGTTGTGCGGACGCAAACCGGCTGAAACTCCAGAGCACCCTTTGCGTGAAAGCCCATAATCGGGTGGTGACTTTATCGAGCGAGCCAAGGCCTGTTTGGCGCGTGAAGATCGTCATGTGCCGGTTGGCCAGGTCGTCATGGAGATCCTGGAGGTCGTCCATGAGTTGAAGCAGCACCCCATAGGCGAACATGAACTCCGCCTCGCCATCGGTCAACGAGCCCCGCACCAGGCAGGCATCGGTTAGCACGGAGGTTCCTCCTTTGGCGATGCTGAGGTTCAGCAGAGGCTCCTCGTCCCAAGTCCGCGCCGCATCCTGCTGATCAAGGCTTCGCATTTGCGCCTGATGAATGGCACGAAGGCTGAGATAGACCTCTGGGAACTCCGCCCTTGGAAAGGACTGTTCGATCATGCCGACCAGACGGCCAACCTGCTCGGAATGAACGTCTCGCGGCGCCGCCTTTGCGCCGGACAAGCGGAGGGTCAGCCAATCGCCGAATGCAACCTTCGCCGCACGCTCAAGACGCAGGTCGTCGAGGCAATTGTCAGTCCACGGATAAAGCATGCTGTAAGCGAAAATCGCCGGGGAAAGCGTGATCGGGGTGTGCAAGAACAACTGGACGCTGTGGGTGACCCAAAGGTTGCGCAAGGCCTGGAAGAGATTCTGGTCCGTTATATCCGGCGCGAAGGCCCTTGCCTGCCGCACGAACTGGCGGGTCGCTTCCAGACCCTCGGGAGTGAATAGCCGATCCAGTCCTTCGGTGTCACCCTCCAGGTAGTCGCCGGCAACCCGGCGCATGGCCTCCAGCAATTCCTGGCGCCAGGTCGCGCGCCTGGCCGGCGATGTGGGCCACCGGCGCAGCCTCGACTCGATCTCCTTGACATACCGTTCGGCGCGCTGCTCGCGCTCCAGCTTTGCCGCCAGGTCAACCGTCGCCCCGAACCCAAAAGAAGCCGCGTTGGCCTCGGTCCAGGCCGCTGCACACTTGGCCGCGCTGCGTTCTGTTCTGCGGTCAAAGAAGCGGTGCTCGGCCTCACTGTGGCTCGGCGCCCCTGCTGTTGAAGCATTGCCGCGTGCCGGCGGATTGAGCACGGGGACTGGCTGCAGGGCCCCGGGGTCCGCCCGGCAGACTAAGTCCACTTGGTAATCCTCCTGCCTTTCTTGTCCTTGAAGGCCTTGCACAGAATCAGAATCCAGTCAATGGTTGCCCAGATGCCGAGACCACCGAACGTGAACAACTGTAAGAATGCCGTTCCAATCTTCCCGACGTAGAAGCGGTGTGCGCCAAAGATGCCGAAGAAGAAGCCGAGCAGAAAGGCGGGCAGAATCCGGCAGTCGCTGGATTCCTCTGGCGGGGGCGCCGGTGGTACGCCCGGCACCGGCGGCTGAGAAAGAACTGGCGGACTGGCTGGCCCCGCGGCAGTGATGTTCTGCACGTCCGTGCCGAGGTCGCTGACATGCTGGTAGCGGCGCGCCGGTTCCTTCTCCAAAGCGCGGACGACCACCTCATCCAGGCGCACGTCCACCCGGGCCACTTGGGAGGGCGGAGCAAACTTGCCGAGGGGCAACTCGCCCGTCAGCAATTCATAGAAGACGACCCCCAGCGAGAAGATGTCCGCGCGATGGTCCACCGTCAGCGGCTTTTCCCGTTGCTCGGGCGCCATGTAGTTCAGGGTCCCCACGACGTCACCGGCGCCGGTAAGCGCGGCGTCCGGCACCGTCGTCTGTCCGAGGAGCTTGGCGATCCCAAAGTCGGCAATCTTCACCCGCCCCTTTTTGTCCAGGAGTATGTTCTCGGGTTTAATGTCCCGGTGGACGATGCCCTCGTCATGGGCGAACTGGAGGGCCTCGCAAATCTGCGGGATGATTTGCATGGCCTCGCGCGGGTTCAGCTTCCCGCCGCGCTCCAGCTCGCGCAGGTTGGGTCCGTCCACATACTCCATCAGGAAGAAAGGCATTCCGGCGGCCTGGCCGAAGTCATAGACTGCCACGATATTGGGATGACTCAGGCGCGCCAGCGCCCGGGCTTCGCGCGTGAAGCGCTCGGCAAAACCGGCATCGCCGGCCACGCCGGGCGTCAGGATTTTGAGCGCGACCAGCCGGTCCAAAGATGGCTGACGGGCCTTATAGACCGCGCCCATTCCACCACGGCCAATGAGCTCAAGGATTTCAAGCTGCGGGAAGTGCCGGGCCAGCTCCGCGGGGCTCGGCGGCACGAACGGCGGCGGCTTGGGTTGAGCCGGATCACCGGCGTTGGGCTGCGTCTCGGTTTGGAGACCCGCCTTGAGCAGGCACTCGGGGCACAAGCCTTTAGGCGCGTTGGGCGACAGAGGCCGGCCACAGCTTGGGCAAATTTGTATCGTGTCCATGATAGTCTTTCACCCCTCTTTACCGGAACGGCGCGGAGAGGTTACCGGCGCTCAAGTCAGCCCGCCAGTGAGGTAACAAGGTGGCGCAGTTCATCATCGGCCTGCTCAGGGTCGGCCACGATGTTAGTAATCTCCGCCCGCAACAGTTCCCGGTATCGCTTGCGCAAGCGGTGCACCGCCACCTTCACGGCGGCTTCGTTCATCCCCAGACGGGTGGCCAGCACGGCGTAGGGTTGAGACTCGCGCGTGCCGGTGAGGGCTTGTTTCAACGCGGCGAATAACTCGGCTTTGCCAGCCTGCTGGTATTCGGCCTCAAGTTGGTTCAGCACCTCCTCCAGCAACGCCGTGGCCCAGTGTTTGTCGAACAGCTTGTCGGGGGAGGAATTATCCGTGGGCTCCAAGTCGTATCGTTCTTCGGCTTGTGCCAGGTCCAACGACAGAATCTGGCAGCCTCCACCCCGCTTCTGCGCGCGAACCTTTTCCCATTCATGGGCCAGGAAATGGTTCATCGTGGAGAGCAGGAAGGAGCGGAAGCGGCCTCGGTTGGGGTCGGCAATGGCCAGAGTGTGGCGTTCCAGGAGGCGCGCGAAGAACTCCTGGGTCAGGTCCTGGGCGTCGTGGGGCGAGTGACCTCGCCGGCGCACATAGGCATAGAGGGGATACCAGTAAGTCTGGCATAGCCGGGCCAGGGCAGTCTGCGCGCGAGTGGAATCAGTGCGCCCGGCGACCAGCACCACCGACCAATGCGTGGTGACAAACCTCGCGCCCGAACCTTCCGCTGCCGCTGTGCCAGTGGAGTTCATTCTGATCGGGCGAGCATAGGCGCAGCGGAGGTGGGTGTCGAGTTGGATCAGGACAGCATCCTGCGGTTGCCGGCCATCCCCACGCGGGTGGGGAGCAC
>Ga0182014_10001987_pt1 | contig 26431 bp, 27 predicted proteins | sample 612S2DmetaG_FD_120489 | JGI IMG/M metagenome (GOLD analysis project Ga0182014, IMG submission 120489) | Permafrost microbial communities from Stordalen Mire, Sweden - 612S2D metaG | ecosystem: Environmental > Terrestrial > Soil > Wetlands > Permafrost | place: Sweden: Stordalen | collected... | reverse complement strand
TCGCCACCTAGCAGGCTGCGGGCACAACCGACGGCATGTCCGAGCCCCAATGGTTGATCCTGCTGAACGATACGAAATGTTGCGCAGCACGACAGGGAGCGGATCCGCTCCGCCTCCTCACGACGCCCGTGCTGTTCCAACATGGTCTCGAGCGACAGGTCACGGCGGAAATACTCCTCAATGGTCCTCCTGCCCGGCGCCACCACGAAAATGATCTCTTCAATCCCGCTGGAAACAGCCTCCTCAACCGCAAATTGAATCAGCGGCTTGGTGCCGACCGGCAGCATCTCTTTCGGCACCGCCTTGGTCATTGGCAACAGCCGCGTACCCAGGCCGGCAACCGGAATGACTGCTTTGCGAATACGCCTAACAGAAGAAGAATTCACACATTCAGCCCGAACCGGGCAACCGTCGCTCTGATGTGCAATCCGGCAACGGCTGTAGAAAGCACCAGTTCTCAAACAGATCGGGAATTATATCAAATCGTTGCCGGAACTAAGTTGCTTCAGAACTAATCCTGCAACCGCCAGCCCCGGCTACCGTATCGATTCCCATTTCATTTCTGCGGCTTTCAACCGTGGGTGCGAGACCAAGAGGTGCCACACAAGGGCCTGAAATGCCTCGGTATGTGGAGTAACGGTTGCTGGATTGGCCACACGGACCAGCGCACAGGCGTCGGCCACCTGGGCCGTGAAACCGCCGTCGCGGCCGACCACGCCGCAGATCTTCGCTCCCGCCTCTTTGGCACATTGCAGCGCGCGCACCAAGTTGGCGCTGACGTTACGCTGCGCATCGCCACCCCCCACCGAGAATACAAAGACCAAATCCTTGCAGCTGATGCGGCTGCCACGCAACCAATTGGCATAAGCGGTATCCCAGCCATCATCGTTGATACGGGCCGTAAGCTCGGAAACATTGTCGCTGGGAGCGTAAGCTTCCATCCCACCGATCTTCCGAAAGTCGCACACGGCATGGGAGGCGTGGCCGGCGCCGCCACCGACGCCCAGGAAAAACACTCTTCCCCCTTGGTCACGAGTACTTGCCAGAAGGTCCACCATCCGTTCGATCACTTGGCGGTCCAACCGCTCAAGAATTCCGACCGCTTCCTCCAGATATTGGTCCGTATAAGTCATTATGTTCGTGTTGGTTACCTCACCTTAGTTGTGGTCAGCCAGTTCAGAAAAACCATGGGGAGATAGCGCCTAGCTTTGGTCCGAAACGGAATTCCTGTTTGGCCTCTCGCCATCCGGTTCTTCAAGCATTTGCCCATTTCGTATGGCTGCCATTTGCCGCTTGATGCTTTCCGCCGCATCAGCCAAGGTGGGGGCCATAAAATCAGGCTGAATACCCCGTTTCTCCAACGCATCAAGAATGTAAGGTTTCGCCTGACCAATGAAGATGGTGCGAGTGCCGGCGGCGCGCCCAGCCTCGATATCGGAAATGCCGTCTCCGATCATGTAGCTTGTCTGCAGCTGGATGCCCAATTCTCGGGCCGCTTGCAGCAGAAGTCCCGGATGTGGCTTCCGGCACCCACAGTGCGCCCGGTATTGCGGCACGACCGCCTCGGGATGGTGCAGGCAGTAATACACGCCGTCCAACTTGCCGCCGGAAGCTGCAACGCCGTCATGCATCTTCGTAGTCACGCGGTCAAGCAACGCGGACGTGAACTTGCCCTTGGCGATTCCAGGCTGGTTGGAAACAACCACCACCAACAGACCGAGCCGGTTGAACTCGGCGATGGCATTCCCTGCTCCTGGCGCAAGCGTGAACTCATCAGGCGAACTCGGCGAATCTACCGTGCCGAATTCGGCGTTATATACGTAGAGGTTTATGACCCCGTCACGATCCAGGAATACTGCGTCGCGCTTGACGAGTGAATTCACTCCCCTACACCAGCCACGCTCCGCGAATAGCTATTTATATCTCCGTTGTGTGTCTGTCGCCGCATGTGAGCCAGGCGTCCGTCGCGCGAGACAACATCAAAGATGACTTTACTGCCTTCAAACTCGAAATGAAAATTCAGTTCCCGCAGCCCGGCCTTGCGCATCGCCTCGCGCACTTGCGCCTTTTCCTTTTCGCAGTACAGCATCAGGAACCCACCACCGCCGGCGCCGCTAATCTTGCCGCCAATCGCTCCATTGCGCTTGGCCAGCTCATACCAGGCGTCGATCGTCGGATTGCTGATCTTATTCGACAGGCGCTTCTTGACCTGCCAGTGGTGATCCATCAGTTCGCCAAAGCGATGCAAATTGCCGGCCGTGATCGCTGAGGCGATCTCGACGCCGATGTCCTTGATCTCACTCAAGCTGTCGACGACAACCATATCCTTTCGCTTGGCCGCATCATCCTGCTGGCTGAGTATGGTGGTGGCATCGCGCACCCCGCCTGTGTAGAACAACAGCAGATTGTGTTCCAGATCTTCCACCACCTCGCCCGGAACAGAAAGGTATCGAGCGTCGACCTTCCCCTCCTTGGAGATGTTCAAGACTGTGAGGCCCCCGTAGCTCGCCATGTACTGGTCCTGCTTGCCGATCGGCTTCCGCAGGATATTCAGCTCAATGTCGCAAGCTTCGTCCGCCAACTGCTGCGGGCTGGCCGGGGACTGCGTAAGCGCATGCAGGGCGTTCATCAGGCCTACCAAGTAGCAACTCGACGAGCCCAGCCCAGTGCCGGCGGGAATATCGGCAATGGAATCGATTTCGACGCCGTTTTGAATCCCGAAATGCTCGAGGGCCGCACGCGCCAGCGTGTGCGCGATCTCACCCACGCTTTCTACGATTTCCATCCGCGTGTAACGGATGCGGATCAGATCGTCCAGAATCGGCGTATTCACGTTCAAAAACATGTATTTGTCGATCGCAACTGCAAGTACGAATCCACCATGCTCCCGATAGAATGAGGGGAGGTCCGTGCCACCGCCTCCCAGTGTGATTCGAAAAGGCGTTCGCGTGATAATCATGCTTCCTCCTCGCAGGAGGACATTCGACAAGCCCCCGGCCTTTGCTCGATCCCAGACCACTTATTCTGCGCACTGTTTTTCCTGACAATGTCCATGCTATCGCAAAAGGCTAGGAATCTGCGGAATGTATTGCCAACCCGCCCTATGAGAGCTGCCCATTGGGTCGCCGTCGAGCTACGAACGTTGCCCATTGGGCAGCACGCTGTGCGCGCCGGATTCCTCTTCCCTCTTATAAATCCTCTGCACGACACGGAGCGCCTCCAGCCCGTCGGTCGCGTTCGCCGATTCGGCAGAGCACTCGCTTGCGCCAGAAGGTGCGATGGCTTCAACAAATGCCGCCCACTCATCCGCCCACACGTCACGCGCCTCACAAGCAATCTCTTCGATCTCGGGAACGCCGCCCTGGCTTCGACGCCGCACCAGTGTCAGTTGCGGAGGCCCATAATGGCCGCTCAAACCGCGCAGTGACAGGCAACCATCGCGGCCGAAGATTTCAAACTCGAAGCGGTTCTTCCACTGTGTCCAACTCGCATGCAGAAATGCCGCCTGCCCGATGGCATTCCGCAGCGACATGAAGGCGTTATCTTCCGCCTGTCCGCATTTGCTGAGCAAGCTCGGCTTGATGACAGGATCCGAGTGCGCGCTGCCGGTCCAGAAGTACCTGCCTGTGATGCCATTGACATCACAAAGATTCCCCAGGAACCAGCGGCTGAGATCTATCAAGTGTACACCCTGGTCCAACAACTCTCCTCCGCCCCCGAGTTCCGGGTCTATGCGCCACTCCTGGTCGTAACCGGGGCGGCCGCCGTGGCCGTAACAAGCGCGAATGTAATAGAGCTGCCCGATTGCTCCACTCTCAGCCAGTTCTTTCGCTCGCCGGATGTGCGAGTAATGCCGTAGCGTGTACCCGACCACCAGCTTTAGCGCGCCCCCCGATTTCGATGAAAAACGATCAGCGATTGGCTGCACCTCGGCGGGAGAGCGCCCCATCGGCTTTTCAACGAAGACATGTTTTCCACTTTCGATTGCCGCCAACGAGATGGGTGCGAGGAGGTTATGAGTAGTCGAGACCACCACCGCGTCTATATCCGGCCGGCTGACCAAGCTGGTCCAGTCGGCGCCATAGTCGCAACCCACCTCCTTGCTAAGTGATTGAGCCCGTTCCTGCACGGGGTCAACAACCATCGCCACTCGGCATTGTTGGTGCTGCCGCGCAGAAAGTGCCCGAATGCGCCCCATGCGACCGGCACCGACGATACCAACCCGTAATTTGTTCAAGAGCAATCCCGGAGTGAAGAGATTACGTTTTGCCCGAATGAAGAGAAGCAAGGGTAAACTGGTCGAGGCGACGCATACTCAGCCACGCACGCGACATAAGCTCATCCATCCGCTCTTTGTCCCATGACTCCCAGTCGTCGTGAGGCGCGGAAATCAACTTTCCGGAAAGAGACCCGCTCGCCTTACTTGCCAGGAATAGCACCAACCGCGCGGCGGATTCCGGAGGGGTGCCGCCGTCGGCTTTCCGGCGGCGCGCTGCCTCAAGCTCCGCTCCTGCGGATTCGCCTGCCTCTATAACTTCCTGCAGCATGTGAGTGTTCACTGCGCCAGGAGCAACCGCATTCACCTGTATATTGAAGGCGCTCACCTCCTCCGCCAGGGTCTCGGTAAGACGCACAACCGCCGCCTTCGAAGCGCTGTAGGCGCTGAAATTAGGCCGGGGGGATACCGCTCCACCGCCGGAAAGGTTGATGATCTTGCCTGAACGCCGGGCGATCATGTGCGGCAGCGTCCGTTTCGCGCAGTAGAACGTGCCTAGCACATTCACCTGGAATGTATGCAGCCAGGCGCGGTCGTCGTTATCGACCAAGGGTCCGATCGGCCCCTGCATGCCGGCATTGTTCACCAGAATGTCGATGCGATCGAATCGTCTTAAGGTGCGGTCCACCAGCGCCTGCACCTGCTCAGGGTCGGATACGTCGGTAGGCACAACATCACATTGCACCGCAAACTTTGCTACTTCACTTGCGGTCTGTTGCAGCTCCCCCACATTGCGGGCGGCGAGCACGAGGTGCACCCCTTCCGCGCCCAGAGCAAGCGCGATAGCGCGTCCGATACCCCGGCCGGCGCCGGTTACGACGGCGACATTTCCAGCAAGTTGCAACAAAGCCTTACCGACTCCTTCTGGCCGAAGCGCCGAGCTGTGCCTTCTGCACCACTCCCATCTTCTGCATCATGGCTTCCGCTTCCACCAGGAATTCTCTCGAAACAGATTGGCTGCTGAGCCACTCCACGTACTCGGATACGTTCTGCTCCACTGGAATGACAGGCTCCCACCCGAGCCGGCGAAGCTTGGAAATATCCGAGATCGTGTGCCGCGTGTCGCCCAGGCGAAACTCACCGGGCACAAGCGGCTCCATCTTCGAATTGAGCGCCTTCAGCATAATGCCGGCGAACTCAAGAACCGTCACGGCCCGTCCGCCACCCACGTTGAACACTTGGAAATCCGCCTCAGGTTTCTCTAGCGCCAGAATGTTCGCGCGGGCCACATCGCGGACATTGACATAGTCGCGCAACTGCATGCCATCTTCGTAGGCAACCGGGGGCAGGCCATACATGATGCGCATGGCAAAGCGCCGGGCAATGCCCGAATAGGCGTTGTAGAAGGAATTCCGCGTCCCTTGTACGTAGGTATAGCGCATACAGGCGGTCGGGATCTCATACCGCCGCCCCAGATGCGCCGCCAGAAGCTCGATGGCAAATTTCGAAATGGCGTAGGACGTATGCGGATTCGTGGTGCCCTCATCGATAAGCAGCGGCTCCATCTCATGGCCGCAATAGGGGCACTTCACCTCCCATTCGCCGCATTGGAGCTGTTCGAGCGAACGCGCTTCCGGACGGATTATCGAACGGTTTCGGCCGCCACGTTGGCCGGCGATCTTCCCCCCTCCGGGAAGCGCCGACACCAATTCCTCCCCAGCTTCATCGCCGCTTTCCCGGCGACAAAGGTACCGCCCTTCGCCACAGACGGATTGCGACGAGGCAAAGACGATCTTCCGCACCGGGTAACGTTTGCGGTCGGAAACGGCCAACTCAAAAAGCAGCGCCGAACTTTCCGTATTGTCGTGGATGAAGTGGCTGAAGTCAGGCATATAGTCCTGATAGGCAGCCAGGTGCACGACGCCGTCGGCGCCGGCCAAGGCACGGCCCATATCCGCCGGTTTGGAAACGTCGCCCAGGACAAACTCCGCCTCCGCAGGCACCCATGAAGGTTTGCCCCGCGGATGAACACGCGGCTGCAAATTGTCCAATATGCGAACGCGGTAGCCGCGCTCCAGTAGAGCATCGACCGTGTGCGAGCCGATGAAACCGGCGCCACCGGTGACCAGTATGAGATCACCTTTCGAGAAACGGGCGCCTCCGCCTTTAGAATCGGTCTGCATTGGGTCCAATCTAGGATTCTTGTTCTTGTGGTTCCGATTCGGCCAAGGAAGACACCGTACTGATGCTAGCAAGCCCCTTTGCCGCGAAGCACGGCAGGAATCGTCCGCCCGAGGATTTTGAGATCGAGCCACAGGGACGCTTTCTCAATATATTCCAGGTCCAACCTTGCCCATTCATCAAAGCTCTTGATCTCATTGCGTCCATTTACCTGCCACAGGCAAGTGATGCCGGGTTTCACGCATAGCTTGCGGCGCTGCCAAAATTCGTACTGATCCGCCTCTTCCCGCGACGGAGGGCGTGGCCCAACTAGGCTCATATCGCCTTTCAGAACGCTATAGAGTTGCGGCAGTTCGTCGAGACTGTACTTGCGCAAGAAGCGCCCTACCGGAATAATCCTGGGGTCGCTCTGCATCTTGAAGACCGGTCCTTCCATTTCATTCAAGTGCGCAAGTTCCTGTTTCAAACGGTCGGCGTCCGGAACCATAGTGCGAAATTTGTAGCCGACAAAGGGTTTGTGGTTGGTGCCCAGAACCCGCCATGGATAAAAGACCGGTCCGTCAGGGGAAGTCAGCTTGATGATCAAGGCGAAGAGAAGGAACAGTGGCGATAGGAGCAATAACCCGATGGCGGACAGGATGATGTCAAGCAGGCGCTTTGCTACCAGGTAGCTCCGCTTCGGCGAAATGCTGGCCAGAAGCACCATGGGAGCACCGAATACATCATCGGTCGATATGTGCGCTGCCGGCAGATTCGCGCCTGCTTGCCGGTAGAACTCCGGGAGAATGCCGATCTGAATTCCCATCTCCAGAATGGAGGTGGCTAACTCCGTCAACCCAGGAACGGAATCCAGCGGGCAAGCGAACACTACGATGTCTACCGCGTTGTAGAAGATATAGTCGCGCAACGCGCCCGTGCAACCGATCACGGGAACGTTTTCAATAGTAGCGGGTATCGTTGAAGAAGTGGGCACTATGCACCCAACAACGGTGCAGGTATCGCGGCCGATCCCCTGGAAGTGCGCAATCAAATCGGAGGCTGAGTCCCCCGAGCCAACTACGAGGATGTAGGGGGTGCCATGCTGATAAATCCCAAAACCCGTTATCCTCAAACTCTTGCTCTTTCCATATGGTTTCTACCGCAGCATGCCGCTTGCATGGTGAATTATAATCTCCGCGTTCCAGCCTTACTGAACGTTTATCTCTTCCAAATATCCGAGTTGTTCGAAAACGTCGGCGAATTGAGCCTTAGGGGGCGGCAGCGGCAATAGAGTGCCCGTTGTCAAATTGGCCAAAGAAAACATCGTATTGTTCAAGCACGGCACTTTTTGTAAAATGAGCCTCAGCATAGGCGCGACCGTTTGCCCCGAGTTGTTTGCGCAACTCCGGGTCGCCTGCCAGCCGTAGGACGGCCTCAGCCAGGGCCTGCGGCTCTTCCGGTTCGACCACAATGCCGCAGCTGGCGCGATGCACGTAGCGTGCGCTCTCACTGCGTGCGCTGACCGCCGCCACAATGGGGCGTCCCGCCGCCATATAAGTCTGCAGCTTCGACGGAATCACCGCGTCTTCCACCGTGGACTTCTGGTTCAGCAGGAGCAGATCCGCCTCTGCGTACATGTGCGGTAGAATCTCTACTGGCTGAAGCGGCAGTATTCTCAATTGGTGCGGCGCTCGAGTGGCGGCCTCTTGCTCTAGAAGCGGACGCTCTTCCCCGTCGCCCACCAGCAACCACTCGACCTTCTGCTCCTCGCCGATCAGCTCGGCAGCCTGGATGGCGTTCATCAAGCTTTGTTTCTTGCCCATGTTGCCAGTATGCAAGACCAGGAACCGATCCCCCGGGATATTGTGCGCGGGGCGAAAGCGGCAACTGCGTTCGAGCGGCCGAACCCTTTCGGTGTCTCCCCAATGGGAAATCAACAGCAGCTTCTCGCGGGAAACACCGCGCCCCGCCAGGCAGTCGATGAATCCTTGGCAGAGGCACACGATCGATTTTGCCTTGCCGTAGACAAAGGATTCAAGGCGCCGGGCGAGACGAAGGCCGATGCCGTCGCGCATGATTCCGGTGGCCAGCGCCGCCTCGGAGGCGAGGTCTTCTAACTTGATGACAAACGGCGCGCGCTTGATTTTGCTGAGAAGGTATGCGGCCACCCCTAGCGTCGGTGGCGGACAGCAGCAATAAATGACGTCGCATTCCCCCGTGAACAATCCTGCCCAAAATGCGTTCATGGTAAACGAAAGGTCATGGGCAAGCCTTTGCCAAAGCCTGCTCGGCCGGCTGGGAACAAAATGCCATACCCTTCGGACGTCAACACCATTCACCGTCTCCCGGCGATAGCGTGATCCACGATATCCATCGAAGACCTTCCATCCGGGATAATAGGGGAACGCAGTCACCATCGTAACCGTGTTCCCTGCCCCGACCAGATGCTCGCACAAGCCCGATGTAAAGGGCGCAATTCCGGTTTTCTCAGGGACGTAGTTGATGCCCAAAACCAGTATTTGCATATCGGCAGTTACCGCACGGCCCCTTGGCTTCCGGCGGTCGCGGAGGGAGCCGACAGCACCGCGGAGGCGAAGTGTTCGCCTGATTTCGCGAAAAAAAAGTCGCCTTGCAAAGCCACACCGGCCTTGTGGTAGCACAGATTGTGCACACCGGCCAGTTGGAAACCGTGCTCGCGCAAGAACGCTATGATCTCGTCGGCCAAGGCCTGCCCCTCGTAAAACTCGACGAATGAAGCTTCGACACATGCATAGCGAAAACAAGGCAGAAGATCTAGGCAGCCCTTCAGGGCTTCGATCTCATAGCCTTGCACGTCGAGCTTCAACAATGCAGGGTCGACGATATCCGCCGCGGACAGCACATCCGAGAGTCGCTCGACCCTGATCTTCTCGATTCTGATTTCGCCGGTTCCCGGGAATACATTCTCCTGTATCTCGCTGATGGGCAGCAAGGACGAGCTATCGTCCCGCGCGGAAACATGGATTTCGCCCTCGCCGCGAGCAGGCCCAATGGCAATTTGCTGTAATCGGATATTTGCGACTCCGGCAAACAGCTTTCTGAATCTCTGAGCTGGGGCCTCCAGCGGTTCGAAGGAAAAAACGTTCGCGTCAGGGATGAACGACTGGACCGCCAGGGCAAACTGGCCGCGGTTGGCGCCGATATCCACCACTGTCCGGCAATGCAGAGAATTCAGCAACTGCAACAGTTTCTTGTGCTCGACGGAAGCGCCGACACCTACCTTAAGGCCGCGTCGGCAGCCGCCTGAAAGAAGAATCTTTCCCAGCTTCTTGGCACTAGCAAGTAACATTCGAATCCTTCACGCCGCGGCTGATTGTTCTAGGAATCAATTCCACTGGCAATGTGCACGATGCATTCAATGGCCTGCCTGAGCTCTTTGCCGGCATTCTTACGGGGCCGTAATGTTGGCGGAAGCGGTAATGCGCGGGCTCCGCTGAATCAGAACTGCGAATGCCACAGCGAGAGTCGCAGCGAAGGCGGCGGCAGACACCAGCATGCCGTAAACTGCACCCGCCGCACCGAAATGTCTAACCAGGGGAATGCCAACAATAAACGTGGCAACGCCGCTGGTGCAGTAAGCGTAGAAAACCATGTTTGGCCGTTCTGCCGCTTTCAGGCCATCGTTCATGGTATTGCCGATCAGCGTCAGGATCGGCACCAGCGAGCACAAAAATAACAGGTGAATGCTGCCATCGTACTTTCCCGCATACAGGCGATGAACAATCGGGCGCCCGAAGAGGCGAACCATGATCGCCATTCCCGTTGTGGCCATGACCACGAGCCAACAATACCGCTTCCACACGTGCACGAAATCGCCGATTCTACCTGAGGCATAATGCAGGGCCATGCGCGGCAACATGAGATAGGAAAAAGCGACAAACAACTGCTCGACGGGCGCTACCATCATGTACATGGCCCGCAGTTCGGCCACCTCCCTGGTGGACACAAAACCCGCTACCAGCCAGTAGTATCCCTGACTGGAAACCTGAAAAATGAGACTGGTGGCCAAGACCCAGCCCGCATATCTCCAGTGCTCCCGCCAGTACTGAGGGTGCGTACTCAAGAATGACGGTCCCTGCGGGCGACGCACCAAGTCCCGGGCGGTGGCCAGCCAGGCAAGCATCCAACTGAGCGCCACAATCACAAAGACGCTGAATCCGTTGAGCCAACCGGCACGCAGGCTCGCCCACAGACCGCACGACAGGAATGCAAAAAACAGAATCGCGGTGCACACCGCCCGCCGGAATCGCCGCTCGATATAGAAAGTGCGCCGCACAAGGCCGGCCGTCAGCATGACTCCCAGTGCCAAGCTCAGGCCGAACATGGTCTTCGACGCCAGCGGGGGCGATACCCAATGCAAGACACCGAGGCCGAGCAGCAGGAGCGCGGTCAAGCCACCGCATACCACCAGGTTGCTGCCCAGCATGAGCCGCAAATACTGGCGGAAATTGCTGTGATATCTCCCGGCGCCGTAGACGGTATATGGTTCGAGCAGCGCCGCGTTGTGGAGACCGGCAAGAAACGTGAAAACCGAATACGACAACACGAATACGCCGTAGTCGACCTTGCTCAAGGTGCGCGCCAGCATCACGTTCAGGAGGAACATCCCCCCGGCCGATAAGGCCTGGTCCGCCACACTGTACCCGAGATTCGTGAGTTGCCGTATTCTTAGCAGCAAGGAGGTCCCATACCAGAGCGGTGAGCGTTACGCCTGACCCAGCAGTCGCTAAAGAGGCGTCGCAATCCATTCATCCGGCGCCTCGAGCTGTGTAACCTCAAAGTTCCAGCTTCGCAGTAAGGCGGGGCACCGCTCCCGCATAGCCGCCCCATGGGTAGCGAGAAAAACGGTGGGCTTATTCTCCTTGATGACGCGGGCGGCACCCATCAACGCCCCGTACTCTCCACCCTCGATGTCGATTTTCACGAAGTCGGGCGGGGGTATCTTAAGCGCGTCCAGGCTTACAACTTTGACTTGAAGCTCGCCCCTCTCAGCTAAGGAGCCCATATAAGTATTCGGGCCGACGTCAAATACCGCGGTGCCGTCATGGTCAGCAACGGCGGCTTCAATCACTTCAACGTTCAGGTGGTTGAGCGCAATATGCTGCTTCAGCATCTGTATATTTCGGGGTGACGGCTCGAAGGCAAAGACGCGGCACCCCTTCCTTGCCGCCAGCAAGGAATAGAACCCGGCATGTGCACCCACGTCATAGAAGACTGCCCCTGGCCTGAGTAGCCGCGCAACGGCGTGCTGTTTGCAAAGCTCAAACCATCCCATCCAGCATCTGTAATGTCCGGAACCGACAATCCAATGGCACCCGCGTAGCTCGCCGCCGAGTACGGGCACAACTGCGTCGCGCGGCACTAACCGCAACGGGAGTCGCGCAATCCTGCCTAACGGTCTATCCGACTCGAATAGAGACAACTCGAATAGAGACAACGTACCCTCCTCTTGAAAGCCAACACCGCCATCATGCCAGCGCAATGTTTTGGCCTTCTAATTTACCAGTAACAACCACCCTCAACTTCATCGACTCCCTCCGGCGTCTCACTGGCCGAGGGTCGTGTCCACGCTTCAGTGCGGAGCCTCGCGCTCTCTGTGGTCGCGTCCCATCGGCGACCCGCTATGCCAAACAGTAGTTGAACGCCGCCTCCCAGGTGAATTGCCCACGCGCCGATCGCCTTTGCATGCGCGATCAGGGGAATGGACCAGGCACCAGCCCCAACGATGGCAACGTCGAAGGGCGCCAAAGAGGTCATTTGCGCGCACATCGCGTCGAGGGCGGCGAACCAGTCGGGGTACTTCGGAGGGACAAGGAAAGCGCTGAGCGGACACTGTAAGGTCAGCAGCTCGAAGTCGGGAAGAATTCCGGGTTTCTTCGCCCAGATTTGTTGCCGGCGCGGATATTGGTGCTTAATTGTTTCGCTAAATGGGCTTACGACCAATACTCTCTTTCCGGCAAGTTGCTGGCTCCAGGGCCGTTCGTGGGAGAACGGAGCGAGGCCCGTCAATAGGGTCAGCCTAGCGGTAGGCGCGAATCGGCGCCACGCGGCTTGTTCGCCGAAGTTGAACCACACTCCCATAACGTCAAGATGTGTGAGCGCTTCCGCGTAGACCTGACAGAACTTGGAGAATATCTCCGGCTCCGGAGGATAAACGCCTGCGTTGCGGTACAGGGCTTTAGCACGCCAGCCCCAGCCGTCACAAGTGCCCTCGCCACCCGTGCGCCGAAGGTAGTAGCGTAACGCGGCCAGCTCCGAGGACCCTATCTTGCCAACTGCCGCCGGAGGGTGATGAATCGACTGTGCAAGGAAATCATTTCCTTGTTGAGGAGAAAGTATTTTGGCTCCCAGGTACTTTATCCGTTCGAGTAGTCGCCTCTGCTGAGTTATCGGACGAAGGATCGATTTTACCTTGTGGTAGACCCGGTCTGTACCTATACTCAATTTCATCCCTCACACCAGCGGAGGCACCATACGCCTTAGCAGGTTGCCAAACAACAGATTCCGGGTACTTCAGATCACTGCCTGTGACTAGCATGCGTCTGTACCCTGGAGCATAAACCCGACTCCAGGCCGAGTCCCCAGATGGCTACACCGCACAAAAGGAACGAGACGAAAGTCTCGGCAAATGCAATTCGCACATGCCATATCATCAGCACGAAACTCACGGATGCTAGCAAGACATACCTCTCCCGCCGCGCGATAAGCCGGTTATGAAGAGAAATCAGCGCGGCTGTAAACAACGGCAACAAGAGCATACTGAAGGGCCCGAAGTTCGCGTACATTTCACCCAGAACGGTCGACGATAGACTAGTCCCTTGGCCAGGCTCATACGTATCCGCCAACATCACGGAAAAGCTCTCGGGCCGCTGAGGATACACACTTCGAGGAATGACAAACGTCAGGGCTCTGCTGTAACTTAACCCGTATAGGTATGGGTGCTCCCGCCCGAAGTCGTTGACCACATGAAGCAGCAGCATGGAACCGGTGCCATCGAAGGCATCTATCAGCGTCGTCTCCGTACGGTTTCCGATATCCGTCGTAAGATACCCCGCAAAATTTTCTTCGATATTTGTCAGACTGCTGCGGAGCGACGCCCAGGCAACGAATGCGAAGGCGATGAGGGGGGCGACGAGCAGGATGCCCGCGATCACTTTCTTCCGCCCAAAAAGCCAGCAGGATGAAATAACCGAGAGCAGAAAGACCGCAATGAAAATGCGATTGCCCTCCATGACCATCTCCACGACAAAGAAAAGCAGCACGAGTGAAAAGAAACGCCAGCGGTAGCGGCGCTGCCTGAGTTGCAAGCTGGCGTAGAAAGCTGCCACGCCGGTAAAGAATATCTGATTCGCAAGCGTGAGCTGCAGCCACAGGCTAAACCAATGTCCGTACTGCTCCGCCAGTTCCTCTCCCCGGGTATACCAGTGGGAGAGAAGGAACTGCATCAGGCCGCCTGCTGCATATATCGCCACTCCCCATTGCAGGAGAGAGAGCACCATGCTGATAGTCAGCACTCGCTGGAGGCGTGGCAGGTCGAAGTCGAAATCGCCGTCTCCACCGGCGCCGGAGTCCTTCGGAAGCAGCAGGAGTACCACGATGAAGGACAGCAACAGGGCCACCCACACCACCATCATCGAGCCCAGGAAACCTACCTTAGAAAAGTCCACTACCGTCCAGTTACCGTTGGCTCCGATGTACGCCGGTACTTCGTAACCGTTGTACAAAACCATGATCAGCAAAGGACAGAGTAAAAAAAAACCTAACCCTATTAGCCAGCCCAGAACAGGCGTGAGGCCGCGAAAGTTCTGGCGGGCCCTGCGCATGGCTGCCCACCACGCGGCGAACAAACTGGCCATCATAAAAAGATACAGAATTTTCATGGCTACCGAAGAAAAATGACAGCTCTGTTATTTACGCGGACCAACCCTTTTCACAGATATTTCGCGTCGCTAGATTCGGGAAGAGTGTAAGGCAATCGTATTCCAAGCCGCGGTGTCCACGGGGGTATTGCTGGCATTATTCTGATCGAACAGTACGTATCCAGCACGGTGTAGCAGATCGCTTACCGCTTCCCTGTGTTCGGCGAAAACCTCGCAGAGAATCGTAGGCTTAAATTTCAAGACATTCGCTGCGGAAAGAAGCACTTCTATTTCCGCACCCTCTACATCGATTTTCAATACGTCGGGCGGGCGGGAAAAGGAAAGCAGATCGTCGGCCCGATACGTTGGGACCACTGACTTGTATCGAACCCCCCCGGACTGCGCGTCATCGCCGAACCCAGGCAAAGAGTTGTTGGATCGCCCCCGATTGGCGATTATGAATTCCGAAAAGCCCGTGCGGTTGCAAATCGCTATTGGAAGAACTGATATGGGCGCCAGCGCATCGATTCCTTGCAATAGGCGTGAGCGATTGAGCAGATTGGCAAGCCATACGTCCGGCTCAAAAGCAAACACGGCGCCTTGTTTTCCTGCGCGGACTGCGGCAGCAAGACTAAACAAACCTATGTTCGCTCCAATGTCCCACACCACAGCCCCGGGCTGTACAAATCGGGAAACTGCATCAAACAAGGAACAATCAACTTTGCGAAGGTCGTACCTGAGAAAACGCAGCATGGCGTCCGTGCTGACGTAGATGGGTATGCTGCCAAAGTCCTTTGGCAGCCGGCGCTTGAAAACCCTGTTGCGCAGTATGCGACGGGCTAGATCACGGATCATGGTAGTCGGTACACAATAACAAAGATCATGGCCACTGTCATCTTCTTACCACAGCAGAAACAAAGGCGGTTTCTTAACTTAAAGCGTTCACGTTGCCTTGTGACACAAATACGTCTTGTATAAGACAAATTCGCGCCCGGTTTTTTCTCCACAAGCAGATAAGTATTGATGTCGTGCGAGTGCAAGCCATGTCGCACGAAAGCTCGAAGCAGCTTTTGTTCGTTGAAGTGGATCTCAACCATCTCCACCCCATACGCCTTCTTGGTGTAATACCAGGGCCCGGTAAGGTGGACAACCGGGGTACTGTGAAAGACAACAAACTCGCGCGCGACTCGCGCGGCTTCGGCAATGGCGCGCTCGTACTCGGGGATGTGCAGGATGCAGCCGCCGGACACTACGATGTCGTAGGAATCGTCGGCATAGCTGAGTCTGGTCGCGTCCTCGACATCAAAGGGCAGAGACGGATAAGTCTGCCGAGCGAGACCTACGAGTGCGGGCGAGAAATCACAACCACGGTAAGAAGCGGCGACGTTCCTCAGGCGCAGCACTTCCGAGTAATAGCCGCTGGCGCAACCGATTTCCAAAAGAGTCTTTGCGCCCAGATCTGGCACATTATGCAGCAGGATTTCCACTAAGGCGTCAAAGGCGGGATTCGGGTTACCCGAGCGGTAGTCGGCCAAGGCCCGGTCCACGATCTCGCGCTGCTGCGCGGGAATCCCATCGTCTGCCCACGATCCTGATAGGCGGCTGATGACTTCGGACGCAAGCTCTGGCGCCAGCGGGCGATAGCGACGGTTGCACTCAAACTCTCGCAGCTTGGAAGCCAGCCCGGGCGCATGCTTCAGCGCGGCTCGAATCGTGTTTTTGACTGTGAGTAGCATTCAAGGACACTCATCACGAATGAAGGAAATGCCGATTCCAGCACCCGGATACCAGTGATCTGCCGGCTCTTCACGGAAAAACAAAAAAACTCGCTTGTGATTTCGGGAGAACTCCGCCAACTCATTAGTGCAATGGGAATTATCGCCCAGAATGATCGCCCGCTCCGTCAATTTCGGCTGAATTACCTCATATTCTCGCCTCTCATATTCCGATGAATGATCGCTGTCATTGATAAACAGATCGATGGAAGGAATTCGGCGCAGTGATTCAATGGAGTCACCATACAGAATTTCTCCGAATGCGTTATATGGCGGAGATAGTAGGAAGCCCGCCGCTGGATTTATGTCGGTTCCTTGGTATCGACCGGGGTAACCATCTAATGCATTTTTCTCCAGCGCGGCGCACAAGAGCACTGCGCCCAGACCCTTGTCCACTCCGGTCTCCACAACTACTTTAGGCTTATGCGCACGAACTAATGCATACCATCCGAGGCGCCTGCCGAATGAGCACCGCCTATCCGAGATATGGCGGTCTGGACCACGCTTGATTTTTTCCTCAACATGATGAATCAACCTCTGATCTTCCAATGGTTCTCTCAAGAAGTTTAAGACCTGCTCATATCTCTGCCCGGAGACGATTGAGAGCGTGATGCGCCAGATAGCTCAAATTCCTGTCTGTCAACCCGTAGGTATAGTTCACATCTTCCCGTGAAGTAAAGGTCCAGTTCACGACCCGAAACACTTGCGGAAGGACATAGTGCATGGCGCGAACCAACCGTAATGGCATGTTAAGATATCTGCCAGTTCTGCTGCGGCGGACTTTACCCAGTACACGCTTGAGTGAGGGGTGCATAACGTTCCTCCATCGAATGACATCTCACGAGCGCCGCATGTCTGCGAGTCGACGAATTGCAAGTTCAAAGTTTTTTGCCTTGCGGTCGATCGTGTACTCCGACTCAATTCTTTTCAGCGCCCCGGCCGACAACCGGCGCCTCAGCTCCGGGTCGTCGAGAAGCCGGCATACTTTGCTGGCATAGTCATCAAGATCGCCGGCCCGATATGTCAGCCCTGTTTCGTTATCAACCAGTGCCTCAAACTCAGACGCCTGGGTAAGCGGACTATCATCGGTTACCACCGGTACTCCATAACACATGGCATGATGAATGCTGAGGCCGATACACGTTGCCATGACGAAGACATCAGCGTTCTTGAACCATAAGGCAAGAGTGTTCTCATCGTAGATAGGACCCAGGAACCTGACGAACTCACTCACTCTCAGCTCGGCGGCCAATGCTTTCATCTCTGCTTCTAACGGCCCTCCACCAATCAGCACGAGCTGAACATCTTGCCTATCTTCCACAATGCGCGCCAAACACCTGAGTGTCAGGTCAGCCCGTTTAATGGATGTCAATCTAACAACGTGAAGCAGCACCTTCTTGCCGGATAAATTCTGGGTGACCCGAAATCTGGCCACTTCTTCATCTGAAACCTTGTCCCGAACAGCGATTATCGATTGCTGGTCGATCGCCGTGCCCAACACCACGATCTTGTCATTCGATATCCCTCTCCTCATTTGTTCACGCCGGCCGTGTTCGGCATAGCTCAGCATTACGTCACCGAGTTTTCCTACGATTCGCATATACGTTTCCGATGCAAACCGTTTGGGGCCAATCCTATGAAACATGCCCCAAACGCCCACGGGAACCCCTGTTAGTTTGCACCACAACAGGACGAGCAGTTGTGAAACTTCGCGAGGACTGCCGCATATGACAACCACGCCCGGCTTCAAACTGCGGATCACCCGGAACAGACCAGGTCTAAGGATTAGCCCACCGAACGATACTGTCCCTACATGGACGGCGGTGAACTGGTCAAGACCCTTCTTGTACTGATTGAGTTGACGTTCAGTCTCTATATCGGCAAGTACGGTTAGCTCTATTCCATCCAAGCACGCTATCCGTTCAAGCAGGGGAATATCATACTTAGGAAGGTCTGTTTGGATAACAATAAGCTGAAGCTTCGTCATGTTCGACTGACTGATGGGGCGAAAGTTTGTCATACCCGCTGGACAGAGCCAGCGGCTAAGCAGCCGGCACTGTCAATCCAGTCCGACGCCTCAAGAGGGCAACAATACGTTCGGCTGTGTGCCCGTCCCACAGTTCAGGGATGGTCCCGCGTTTCCCGTTTCCGCACAGCACACGCTCGGCTTCCATCACAATACGCTCTGTATTCAGGCCTATCAGGACATTTGTACCTTGTTGCACGGTGACCGGGCGTTCTGTATTTTCGCGAATGGTCAAGCAAGGCACACCCAGCACCGTCGTCTCTTCCTGAATACCCCCTGAATCCGTCAATACCAGGACTGCATGTTTTTGCAGCTTCAGGAAATCAAGATATCCAACGGGATCGAGGAGATGAAGGCGACTCATTGCGTCTACACGCCCCTGCAAACCGTGCTCGGCGAGCATCTTGCGTGAGCGGGGATGGATGGGAAAGACCAGCGGCAACTTCCGCTGCACAACTTCGAGGGCGTCGAAGACTTCTGCCAGCCGCCGCGGATTATCCACATTGGAAGGGCGATGAAGCGTCACCAGGCCGTACTGCTTAGAGCTTACGCCAATCGTGTCGAGGATGGCTGACTTCTCCGCCTCCTCGATGTGCAACCGCAACGTGTCAATCATGATGTTGCCGACAAAGACGATCCGATCCTCGGAAATACCCTCCCGGCGCAGGTTATCGTCGGCATCACGCGAGGGCGTTAGCAGGAGATCGCAGATGCTGTCCGTCATAATGCGGTTGATCTCCTCCGGCATGGAGCGATCGCGGCTTCGCAGACCGGCTTCCACGTGGGCGACGGGAATATGCAGCTTGGCCGCGTCTATGGCACAGGCGACGGTAGAATTCACATCACCGACCACCACCACCCAATCAGGGCGGTATTCCAGCAGCACCTTTTCAAAGTGGATCATCACTCGCGCGGTCTGCTCTGCATGACTTCCCGCCCCTACCCCTAAGTACACATCTGGTTGTGGTAAATGCAGGTCATCGAAGAACACTTTCGACATCTTCTCATCGTAATGCTGACCGGTGTGAACCAGGACCGGTTCAAACAATGGGTCACTCCGCAGCTCCGCGTACAGCGGAGCAATCTTCATATAGTTGGGCCGGGCACCCACTACGAGTACTAGCCGGATTCGTTTCCCATCATTGACCATTGTCTGAAGCTTACGACTGCGATCCCCGGCGTTTGATCGGGATTGGCCGGGCTGGCAGGGGGAGGACGAGACGGGAGCTGTCATCTCGTCGACAGGTGCTCATTTACTTCGGCGACTCCACGACCAGCATCGGAATGGCTGGCAGCCGCCTCCCGGAGCAACGCCAGCAATGCAGGCGCGGCAGAGGCACCGCTGAAATGCCGGGCCGCCGTGGCGTGCGCCCTGACCTCGTAGTCGGGAAGCTGCCGAACAACCGCGGCCATCGCCTCGACCGCTGTGTTGACGTCAAAGTCGATGACGTGGCCCGCTCCCTCCTCTTCGACGAACGGAGCGTCGGCCTCGCGGGAAACGATGATCGGGGTTCCACAACCCATCGCTTCGACCGAGGACAACATGGTCTCCTCGAAGATCGTCGGAAAGCCCAGGAACACGTCGGCTAGGAAGTAGTAATCAAAGCGGGTTTCGTAGACGTTGTTCACAACGCGCACCCGTTCACCGGCGTTTCGCTCAAGGATGTACCGCTCCACGCTTTGCTGAAAGCCGTAGTCCGCGCCCACGATCAACAGCATGGAGTTCGGCTCAACCCTGCGCGCGAATTCCAGAAAAACGTCGATGGCGCGAAGAATACCCTTCGCCACATGCAATCGGCCGAGAAAGATGAACACGCGCGCGTCTTGCGGCACTCCGTATTGCATTCGGACTTCTGCCACCATCTGCCGGTTCTTGCCTGCCGCGCCCAATCGGCCGCAGCCGGCAGCCATGCCATCCAAATGCAGCGGGAACAGTCGTATGTTCGCCTGCGCGCTAATGCCGTATTGCCGGCACCACTCGCTGTAAACCGCTTTCTCGTGATCGTTCTGCGCCAGGCGAAGATCCACGGCATTGAACAGCAGCTTCGTGAATACCTTGTCGTAAATGCGACGCCTCAGACTGGCTTTATAGTGCAGCGAGCCAAAGGCGGAATGCACCAGGATGGTCCGCCGCCGGAACAGCCGCTTCAGCAGCACCGCGTAAAGCGGGACCGCGCCGCGCAGCTCGGAGATGTGAATGATGACCACTCCCGTGCTTGCGCGAATCCGCCGAATGCCTTCCAGCAACAGCGACGGGGAGAGCAAATGAATACTTTTCGCCGCCAGCTTGCGCAGCCAAAGACGGTGCCTGGAAACCGGAACGCCATCGATCACCTCGGTCCTGCTCAGGCGCGAGAGATCATGGCGGGCATCGCTGGTGAACACAGCCACGTCAAATTCGCCCGCCAGCCATCGGGCGTAGTCAAAGAACAGTCGCACGGGGCCCCCATACCCCCATGCCGGAACGTACATGGTGATGATTTGTATATACAAGGGACGTCCGGAGATCTGTGAACTTAACCGGTTCATTCCAGGAACATGGGACAGAGCCGCGGGAGCTGAATGGATAGGCGGGATCTTCCGCGTGTTTTCACTCGGCCCTGCGAAACGCTGGAGAGGACGCAGTCGCCACTGGCGCTTTCACACATTGGACGATGGTTTCACGCAAGACCTGCAACCAATCCTGCCGTGGCACATGCGGGCCCATCGGCAGACTCAGCACCTCAGCCGCCAGCCGGTCCGCGATCGGGAATGTGCCTGCCGCCAGACCGAGCTCCTGGTACGCCTGCTGCCGATACGGCGGCAGCGGATAATGAATGAGAGTCCCGATCCCGCGGCTCTTCAACTCCTGCTGGACACGGTCGCGCTGCGGCGTCCGGATGACGTACACATGCCAGCAGGATTCGCACTCCGGCGGCTCAGCCGGCAGCACGACTTCGGGGATACCGGCTAGCGCCGCATGAAGTAAGCCGACCAGCTCCTTGCGACGGCGGTTCCATTCCTCGAGATTCTTAAGTTTGACGCTGAGGATAGCCGCCTGAAGCTCATCTAGCCTGCTGTTGAGCCCCTTGTATTCGTTGTAGTACTTCACCTTGGACCCGTAATTGCGCAAGCTGCGGATCTTCTCGGCTATTTCGTCGTTGTCGGTGGTTACGGCGCCGCCGTCTCCGAAAGCGCCGAGATTCTTGCCCGGGTAAAAGCTAAAGGCCCCAATATGGCCCAGGGCCCCCGTCATCCTGCCTTTGTACCGCGATCCATGGGCCTGGGCGGAGTCTTCGATGACCCACAGTGAATGACGACGCGCAATCGCATTGATGGAATCCATCTCCGCCGGAAGTCCATAGAGATGGACCGGGATAATGGCGCGTGTGCGTTTCGTTAGCGCCGACTCCAGCCGTGAAGGATCCAGATTATGGGTCCGAATATCGGGTTCGACGAAAACAACCCGCGCTCCCAATCGGTCAACCGCCAATGCCGTCGCTATGTACGTGTTGGAGGGGACGATGACCTCATCACCGTCGCCAACATCGCATGCCATCAGCGAGAGGGTGAGGGCATCCAGCCCGTTGGCCACCCCGATGCAGTGCTTGGTCCCGATGTAGCCGGCAAATTCGCGCTCGAAGCCAGCCACCTCTTCGCCCAGAATGTACCATCCACCAGCCAACACACGGTGCATGGCAGCGTCTATCTGCTCCTGAATTTCCAGGTAGGTCGGCGCAAGTTCGAGGAAGGGTACGTTCATGGGATATTGATGTTGGTGTCTTTCGCTTCGGCGCTCACTGAATTCCGCGCTGCTGCCGTGAACTCGTCCCAATCGCGGATATAGTCCCCTGGGTCATAGCCCGTACTGGCGAGTACGAGGCAAACGGCGTCCGCGCTGAAATTGTATAAGCGCACCCATGTCATCGGAGGGACATAGACGGCTCGATCAGGCCGCCGCATCATGAACGTTTCCTGCTTGTGGCCGTCCGTTAGATCGAGAGCGAAATTCCCCGACAAGGCGACAAACACCTGCTCAGTCCCGCGGTGCGCGTGAGCGCCACGGTCGCAGCCCCCGGGAACGCCGTAGATGTAAAAAATTCTGGCAATGGGAAATGGAAGATGTTGCTCGCCTTGGATGACCGTGAGGCAGCCGCGCTCCGGCTGCGCTACGCTGGGCAGGTCGATAACGGTCACTTTGCTCAGTTTTGACACCCTGCTTGTTCTTCCAGCACATCGGGATTGACCGGCGACCGCCGCCCGTGTTCTTGCAGGTACCGGCGGCTCTTTAGTCGCGGGAGTGTTGCGAGGGCCAGTATGTCAGTTGAACAGTAGTCGCGATATTTGACTGCTGCGTGGCTGCGAGCACCGGGAAGGTCCACTTCTCGTATTGCATGGAACCGGTAATGCTTATGCGCGGACGAACCCAGTAGTCAGCGCGCACCCCGAAATCGGCGAGTGTTCCGCCTTCTAACGCTCCGATGTTCGGTGCGCTGGGCAGAGGGGGCTGTATCCAGTTGCTGCTGACCTTTTGGTGCCGGAAATACACTTGCACATCGTTTTTCGGAGTGAAGTGGTAGGTGGCCCACGCCTGTGCTCCCTGCCCCGCTCGGCCAATCCAGCTTCCCATCAAGTTACCCGCGTTCCGGTAGCCCGTCCTCCACGTCCCATTGTTGTAATAGAACCCGGGGCCGACCGCTCCTCCTATTGGATTATCGGTGTAAACTCCCTCCGCACGAAGATCTAACTTGGGTATCCCTGGCACCCGCGCTGCATACAACCCGGCGTGCCACACGGAACGGTCGGGATAGGCGATGGGCGAAAATTCATCGTCGGTGAATCCGTCTGCGTAGAAGGTAAGCCAATTGCGCAGCTTGGGAATCCGGTAAGTGAAATCGAGCCCTGCCCGCCGGTCACCCGGCTTGGTTGCGCCACCCGCGACTTCATTCGAACCGCTGAACAAACTCCTTGCGAAGGTGTCCAATGTGAATGGGTATCCTGGGCCGCCGTAGATGGTGGTTCGGGAAAAGCCTACTTCAAAGTTTGGCGTGGGCTTGAAGCTGAACTTTTCCCCATGGATGTAGGGCTGGGGATTGAGTGACTGCCCCCATTGCCCAACCAGTCCCGTCTGGTTAAGTACAAATTCAGATCCGGTAAGTTGGCCCAAGAACACTTCCACGCGCATGGGACCGAGCCAGCCGAGAATGCTGGGAAGTTTGAAGGGTGAAACCCGGTTCAGCCGCAGCATCGTGATCGGCTCGGCGTTGTCGCTGAACATCATCGGTCCACCCAGCCCAGGTCCCCACCACAGGCTCTGCCGACCGAAGGAGAGCTCCCAGTTGGCAACAGTTACCCCCGCGTAAGAGTCAAGAAACTCAAAGCGATCGGTGGCGGAAACAGGAGAATTCGGAGGTAGTATGGGCAGACCCTGGTCCACCTGGGCAATCCACTGCCTGGCCGTAAGCGGCAGGGCTGGAGCCGAGGGGGCATGCTGGTATTCACCGCGCAGATAAAAGACGACCGGTCCGGCCGTCGCGCTTCCCGACACGCCGGTCACATTATTGAAACCCTCCTGGTAGGGCCGTCCGAAGTCGTTGATGATCGTCTGGCCAAAATGATAGCCGTCGGTCAGCGGCTGCCCGGAGATGCCGGTCACGCGGGTGTAAACCGATTCAGCCTGGGCGCTCAGGTTGCGGCCGCCGTTTTCGAGAAGGGCGCGCTCACGGGCAAATTCCAAGTTCAAGGCGCTGTAGATACTGCGAGCTTCGCTTTCCTTCTTTCCCTTTCCCTGGGAAGGCGGCGCGGGAGATCCCGACCCTGCGGCTGACGGCGGCAGTGCCATCCCCATTCCCTCTTCGGTTTCGGCGAGCAGGCGGGCGCATTCCATGCGGGTCCAGGGACGAAGGCCGGCGAAGCCGGACTTCGCATATCCAAACGCGATGAGCCGATCGAAGGCGGGGTACACCCAGCTATCAAGGGGCACATACGGAGAACCCATGTTTTTGCTGGTTCTGCGACCGGATTCTCTGGTCTCGGGAGAGCGCTCGAACGTACCGAGGCGGTCCATCTCACTTTGTCGTTCCCCGTTGGCCGTCGCGCGGCTGAGGACATGATATCCGTTGTACAAGCCCAGGGCGCTGCCCACCAGGGCGTCGGAGGCGAAATGCTGGCGCCCGGTCACCCGGGTAACGCTTACCGCAGTGGCGCCGCCATAGGCCAGTAACTTGCTCAGCCAACCCGGATACTCACTGGCGATCACCGTGGCCGACGACCATGCAACAGCAGAATGTATGGAGGGGAATGAACTTCCGCCCTGCAACCAGCGTCCACGCCCGTTGTCTTCCAGCGGTCGCTCCCTGCCGGTGATGCCCTTGATCACTTCGACCTCGGCCAGACTGCCGAGGATCGCTTCCGAGCTGAGCAGACCAGTTTCGCGCAGATGGTCGTTATGGCTATACCACCCCAAGAAGTACGCTCCGGCACTGCCGGCGACAAAGGCAGCCATTCCGGCGTCGGAGAAGGTCTGGCTACGGTTGATCAGCGAGGTGCTCTGCGGCAACTTCCTCTCGATGGCCTTGTCGCTGCCAATCACGACGGCGGTCCCGGCCGCGAACGGCACAAACCACAGCAGGTTCTCTTCGCGAAGCCGAAGGGGGCTTGTCCAGAACCATTTCTGGTCGCGGAGTAAGTCAGCCGCTGCAGTCTTCACTTCGCTCTCTTGTGCTTTCGGCGTAACGCGGCTTTGTGGTTCTGCTTTCTCCTTTTCCCCTCCCTCCTTCTGGGTAGCTGGTCTCTGAGCTTCGCTTTGCGGTGGCGGTGGCGTTTTGGGGCAGGCCGTGGGACGGCCTTTGCGATCGAAACATAGATCAGTGCCCGGCCGCGAGGAGTCAGCCGCTGGCCGTTGGTCGTCGGCCAATACAGAGACAGCAAGCACGAGGCAACAAATCAGGGGCAGCAACCTTTTTCTCACCGTGAGACTCCCGAGCAAACAAGAAAAGGCCTTGGCGCGGCGGAGCAATGCCGGCGTACACACAATGATTGGCGATTGCGATTGAGGAAGTGAACGACAGAAACCTGCAACCAACGGTGAAGCCCGGAATCAATGGCGCCCTGCGAGGAGCTTCGCATTTCAGACCGGATGCGACGAATGCGGGTAGCCGTTCGGACGGAGAGGTTCGAGATCGGCTATGTCGATTTCGACAGCGAAGCTTTTCATGATCAGCTCGATCGTAAGCACGATACGAGCGCTGTTCTTGTGACGAACCACGATGCCCTGCATGCCGGCCAGGGCGCCGCTGCGGATCCTGGCCCTTTCGCCAACATTCAGGAAGGGATGTGGTATGGCATTGTGCAGGTGCACCCCGCAGCGGAGAGACTCAATCTCGTCTCCTGGCAGGGGAGTCGCACCCTGGGTTGTACCTACGATGGCTAGAACTCCCGGAGTTCCCAGAATGCTCGCCCGATCGGCGCGGGACGCATGCACGAAAAGATAGCTGGGGAACAGTGGCATATCGCGAGTGACGGTACGGCCATCCTTCCAACGGCGCGCCAGGCGATAGAGTGGCAGAAAACGCTCGATCCGTCGAACTGCCAAATGTTCCGCCACCCGCTTTTCGTGACAAGGACACGTGTACAACGCATACCAGTTGTGGTCTATATCTTCATCTTCCTGCCCAGCCGGGGAGCGAACCGTCGTGTCACAATCCTTAGATTGAAGCAAGGCTCCGCCATTCCCCGCACAAAAATGGTTTTTCCACAACCATCAAAGTGCCACTAAACCTGGCCTTAAGACGACCTCAGTTCCGTCACCATCCACAACCAAACCCGGCGCCTCCTCCTATGTTGCTGAGGTATTTGGAGAAAGTGCCCCGAGCTCGAAAGTTACGGTTTTCAGTATTTTGCACCGCAAGACCAGGGCTGTCAAGAAGAACAGGACCACCCTAATCCGTCGATAAGCTAACGAAAAGGCGGGCGCAAGGGTGGTTTTGGAAACTCAGTTGATTCTAGCCGACCAATGCGGCCCCAGCGGAGGTGGTAAACCTCGACTGAAGCCGCGCAAGTGCTGGAAGTCATCTACACAGTCCCCGCCTAACGCATTCAGCACCACGAAGCTTTCCACCATGGTGGCTTCGTCGTAGCCCCGCTCCCGCTGCTTCGTTTGGACGTGTTGCTGAACGCTGGCGGGCACGCCCAGCGACCGGAACGCCTGCACCACCAACAGCACCCCGCCTCATGCGGTCAGCGTTTCCGCCAGCGGTTCGGAATCAATTTCCAACAGCAGAGCAGATTCGGTGGGAGAAGGTCGCTTGGGCTTGATCACGTCCTCATCCTAAACGGGTTCCTCACCTCGTAGGTGCAGAAAAAACCACTCCTGCCC
>Ga0182014_10001986_pt1 | contig 26446 bp, 21 predicted proteins | sample 612S2DmetaG_FD_120489 | JGI IMG/M metagenome (GOLD analysis project Ga0182014, IMG submission 120489) | Permafrost microbial communities from Stordalen Mire, Sweden - 612S2D metaG | ecosystem: Environmental > Terrestrial > Soil > Wetlands > Permafrost | place: Sweden: Stordalen | collected... | reverse complement strand
GGGCGGCGGGCTTTCGTGTCTGCGGCGAGCGCGCGGTGCGCGTTGATATTCTAGAGCGGCTCGCCGACCTGATCCGGCCGGCCATCGCCTACCGGCCCGGCGTCACCCCGGGCGAACCGCCGGTCGGCGCGGCCGATGGCGACGGATTCGTCGTGACGGTGGCGATGACCTCGCTCGCCGGCTGTTCGGGCGAAAATTTTGCCTCCATCCTGCGCTCGCTCGGCTATGTCGTCGAACGCCGGGAGGGGCCGCCGATCACCGCGCCCTTGTTGGCGAAGGCGGCGACCGAGCCGCTCGCGCCGCCTTCGGCCGACGCCGCCTCTTTGGATGCGGAAGCGCCCGTCGCGGCGGCACCGGCGCCCGAAGCGATCGACGGCGAGGGCCCAGCGATCGAGGCTGCCTTGGATCGGAACGAGAGCGCGGCCGCTGAAACGGCGCCGCTCGAAGCTCCGGCTGAAATCGAGGCTTCGGCGCCGGAGGAGGCTCCGCCCGCGCCGGCGGCCGGTTCGACGCCGGACGAACAAATTGGCGATGGCGGAAGCGCGGAAGCGCCCGCGGCTACAGGAGATGACTTTGTTCCGGCGCCGGCGGAGGCCCCCGATTTTGGGCTCGAAGCCCCGGTGGACGCCGCGGAAACCGCCGCCGCCGCGCCGCCCGAGGCCGAGGCCGAGGCCGAGGCCGCAGCCGTTCCCGCAGAGGCTGGCGACGCTCCCGCCGAGCCGGCGCCGCCGGTTCTGATCGAAATTTGGCGCCCGCATCGGCAGCAACATCATGCGCGCCGGAGCGAACCGCGCGCCGGCCGGAAATCCGAGCCGCGCGAAAGGGCGAAAGGCGCCGCCGAGACCATTGCCGCCCCGCAGCCCGAGTCCGCGGAACGGCCAACGCATCGGCAAGACAGGCGCGGTCCGCATCCAGGCGGACGCGGGCGCCCGGCGGCCGAGGTTCATGCCGAGAGCGCCGCTTCGCCGTCTCCCGAGGGCGGCGAAGTCAGCCCCGCCGGCGACGCAAACGCGCGCGGACAGGCGGCGCGAGGGCAAGCGCGACCCCGGTTTGAAGGCCAGCGCGACCGGCGTGACGATGGCGGCCGCAATCGGGCGAACAATTCCGAGCGCCGCCACGAGCGCGGCGGCGACCATGCGGCGGCAGGCAAAAAACCCTTCGAGAAGAAAACCTTCGAGCGGCCGCCCGATCCGAATTCGCCTTTCGCCAAACTGCTCGCGCTTAAGGCCACGCTGGAAGAAAAGAGCAAGCAGGATCGTTAGCGTTTTTCGGTGATCTGTTCAGTGCGACGCGGTCTGCGGACAAGTGCCGGCGGCCGTGCTAAAGTAAGATGTTGAGTATGCCGATTCGATGGCCCCTCGGCGCCATTCGCCTTGACGCCGCATTGCGGAGCGTAAGCCATGCGTAGATCGACCTTGTCTCTGGCCGCTGCCCTCCTCATTGGAGCGCCAGCTTTCGCGTTGGCTCAAGCGATTCCGCCGAACGCCGCTACCCCGGCCCCGGTCATCCTGAACCAGAATGGCGGCGTGGCGGGCACGGCCTTCGGAGCCGGCGGCGCCGGCGCCGGCAGTACTGCGTCTACAACAAAGGGAAAAACGACCTCCGCGACGCCGGTTAGCCGCGCCCGATCCGCGGCAATGATTTCGGGCACCGCGCATATCGGCGCGGGCACCGGCGGCTTGGGGCTGGGAATGGGAAACGCCGTCGGAGGCGTGAAAAACAATGCGACAGGCGCCGGCGTTGGAGGCTTGGGCGATCAGACCACGTTCGGCTCCGGCACGGGTGGCGTCCAGGGTTTCGGCACCGGCCTCAGCGCCTCGACCGGCGGCGTGAAGAACATCTTCAATCAAGGCATCACGGTCGGCGGCATCCAAGGCACCTCGATTGGCGCCGGCTCCGGCGGACTGAATGATCAGAACAGCCTTGGCGCTTCGACCGGCGGCGCGAAGGAAGGCGATAACGCGCCAAGATACCGCGTCGTTCAGTAAGCCGTTCAAGCTCGATAATTCGAATCGATTGCGCTGTTTTCGTTTTCGCGCTCTCGTCCCTTACCGTCAGGCGTCCTCGCCCGTCGCAATAACCTTGCGCGGCGGGCCCATCAGCGCCGGCTGGAACAGGATCGCCGCGGCGAGGGTGCAGACCAGCGACAAGGCGAGGAGCTTGCCCATGCTGGACGTGCCGGGGTGCTTCGACAGCCAGAGACTGCCGAAGGCGGTCGCCGTCGCAAGGGCGCTGAAGAAGACCGCCCGCGTCAGGCTGGATTGCAGCAGATTGGTCGTCCCGGCGCGCCACGCCATCACAAAATAAATCTTGAAGGCGACGCCAAGCCCGAGCAGCAAGGGCAGCGCGATGATATTGGCGAAGTTGAGCGGCATGCCAATCAGAACGGTGATCTCAAGCGTGACGGCGCCAGCGAGCAGCAATGGGACAAGCGTGAGCAGAACGTCGCTGACCCGGCGCAGGACGACGAAAAGAAGAATGCTGATCGAGAGCAGCGCCCAGAGACCCGCCTCGATGAAGGCGCGAACGACGGTGTCGCCGGATTCCTGAATGGCGATCGGTTCGCCGGTGGCGACGGGATCGATCTGCTGGACGGCCTTCGAGAAGCGAACCAGCGTCGCATTGTCGTTCGCGTCGCCCTTGGGCGAGACGGCGATGCGGGCTCTCCCATCCGGCGTCACCCAGTCCCGCTTGAGGCCGGCCGGAATGGAGTCGATCGTCACTGTCTGCGCCTCCAGCGAATCGCGCAACAGACTGAGCATTGTCCCGAGACCGGGCAGCAAGGCCTTGCGCGCGGCGTCCCGCGTTTGCGGCGGCGCCTCGGCCAACTGGCGCAGGAGCCCGGCCAGACGGCGGGCGTCGTCGGCTCCCTTGCCTTTCAGATCATCGGCGGTTTCGGCGAAAGCGTCGGCCGCCTTGGAAATAGCGGCGATATCGTCCTCGTCGGTCGGCGGGTCGATCGCCCGGCTGGGGTCGAGAATCGGCCCCAACGCGGCCGCAGCGCGCTGGATGATCGGCAGCTTCTGCTCCTGGTCGGCAGGAACGAAGCTCGCGATCGTCACCACCTGCGCGACTTCCGGCAGGGCCGCGAGCCTTGCCGCGAGCTTGCTGGAATCTTCGATAGAGGGGGCGAGGACGTCGATCGTATTGGTGTCGGTCGCCGGATCCTTCATCAAATCCAAGAGGGTAGCCACCGATTCGACCGACGGGCTGCGCAAATTGATCGGATTGAAGTCGAAGCGCAGATGGGCCAGCAAGGGCGTTCCAGCCAGAGCGACGCCTAACGTGCCGACCACGATCGCAATTCTATGGCGCGCCATGAATTCATCGACCGGGGCGAGGAACAGATAGCCGACCGGCTCCGCCTCGGCCGGAGGCCGCAGGATCGCGAGGAGCGCCGGCAGCACGGTAATCGACGTGAAAAAGGCGATGAACATGCCGGTGCCGGCGATCAGGCCGAGTTCGGAGACGCCGCGGTAATCGGTCGGGAGGAACGAATAGAAGCCGGCCGCCGTCGCCGCCGCCGCGAGGGCGAGCGGGCGTCCGATCTTGCTTGCCGCCAGCGACAGCGCCTTGTCGAAATCGGGCTCCTTGAAGCGCTCCGCTCTATAGCGGACGCTGAACTGGATGCCGAAATCGACGCCAATGCCAACGAAGAGAACGGCGAAGGCCACGGAAATAAGATTAAGCGCGCCAACCATCAAAAGCCCGACAGCGAAGGTCGCGCAAAGACCGACGACGACGCTGAGCGCGACGGCGAATACGATGCTCGGCGACTTAAGCGCCCGCCAGATGATGAACAGCACGATCAGCGCGGTGATCGCGCCATTCAGCCCGGCGCCCTCGGCGACGGTCGAGAACTCCTCGTCGGCGAGAGGAACCGGGCCGGTCAGCCGCAGCCGCAGTCCCGACGCCGCCGAAAAACCGAGTTCGGTCCAGCTCGACCGGATGAAATTGGTCGGCGCCTCGCCAGGCTTCAGCGCCGCATAGTCAAGCACGGGCTTGACCTGGATGAAACGCCGCAGTTCGCGCGGATCGGGCGGCGCGCCGGTCAGCAGGCCGCGCCAGGAAAAATAAGTCGGACGACCGGCGAGGAGGGACTCGAACGCATCGTCCAGCGCGACGAGCGGCCGGTCGAAATCATCATAAGTCCCGGCTTTGGTGCGAACGCCCCGGTTGATGAAGGAAAACGCGTCGGTCACGCCGCGCAGGCTCTGGTCGGACGCCAGCACCGACAGAAAGGGCTGCGCCTTGAACAGCCCCTCGATCGTGTTCTGAACATCGGCGACAGGCAGGTACATAAGACCATTCTTGTTGAAGAAAGGTCCGCCGTCGGGGCGAAGGACCGACGAGAAAAGATCGGGGCGCGTTTTCAGCTGCTGGGTCAGGCGTTCGGTCGCCTCCTCAGCCAGTTCGGGGGTCTTGCCGTCAATGACGACGACGATCTGATCCGCGCGCTGCGGAAACGCCTTGTCCATGGCGATCAGATTTTGCCGCCAGGGCAGTTTCGCCGAAATAAAGTCGTTGGTGTTGGTGTTGATGCTGAAATGCGTCGCAGCGTAATGGCCGCAACCGATGGTCGCGAGCGCGGCCAGCGCCAAGACGAGCCACTTAAAGCGTCTGCAAAAATCGACGATCGCCGTGATCGCTCTGGAAATCGGCTCGGGCCGTTGTGGATCGGAGGTCTTGCCGGAGCCGTCTGGGGATGTGATCATGCAGTGCTATCGCCAATCGAAAAGGGCCGGCTACGGCTTTGGGGACGAACAAACAGGCGGAACGCATTGTCAACATCCCGAGAACCGGGATATTTTTTGATTCGCGACGCTCCCCGCGCTGAAAGGAGCGCTGTCTTTGACAAGAAAATCAATATCGCCGCAAGCTGAACAATAGCTTTAAGAATAGCGCTGTTCGGCCTGTAAAGCCACCTCGGATCCGATGCCGGAAAAATTGACGATGCGGGGGTGACGTTCCCTTGCCGGCGCGGTCGCCGCCCGCGGCCGAATCGGCCCTGGCGTTGATTTTGCGAGGATCACGCCGCGCCAGATCGTCGAGCCTTGGTGAATCCGGGGTGGCGCCTTATGGAAAGGGACGCAAAGGATCCTGCCGCCGGGAGCGGCGCATCGCTGGAACCGGCCGCAGCCGGCCGACAATTACCTTGAGGAGCCAAGCATTGGGAATTTCATTGCTGCAAATGGCCGAGATCGGCGGCTACGTGCTGCGTCAGCGTCTCGCCGGCCAGAAGCGCTTTCCGCTCGTGCTCATGCTCGAGCCCCTGTTCCGCTGCAATCTCGCCTGCGCCGGCTGCGGCAAGATCGACTATCCGGACGAAATCCTCAATCAGCGCCTGTCGCTCGACGACTGCCTCAAGGCGATTGACGAATGCGGCGCGCCGGTCGTCGTCGTCGCCGGCGGCGAGCCCCTGCTGCATAAGGAGTTGCCGCAGATCGTCGAGGGCGCGATCGCGCGGAAAAAATACATCACCGTCTGCACCAACGCGCTGCTGCTCGAAAAGCACATCGATCGCTATAGGCCCAACCGCTACTTCAACTGGTCGATCCATCTCGATGGCGACCAGGAGATGCACGACCAGTCGGTCTGCCAGCCGGGCGTCTATGATCGCGCGGTCAAGGCGCTGAGGCTCGCCAAGGAAAAGGGCTTCCGCGTCACGATTAATTGCACGCTGTTCAACAACGCCGAGCCGGCGCGGGTGGCGGCTTTCTTCGACGACGTCTCAAAGCTCGGCATCGAGGGGATCACGGTATCGCCCGGCTACGCTTATGAGCGCGCGCCCGACCAGCAGCACTTCCTCAATCGCGAGAAGACGAAGAACCTGTTCCGCGACATCTTCGCGCGCGGCAAGGGCGGCAAGGCCTGGCCCTTCTTCCAGTCGACGCTCTTTCTCGATTTCCTCGCCGGCAACCGCACCTATCAGTGTACGCCCTGGGGCAACCCGACGCGCACCGTATTCGGCTGGCAGAAGCCCTGCTATCTGCTCGGCGAAGGCTATGTCTCGACCTTCAAGGAATTGATGGAGGACACCGCCTGGGAGCGTTACGGCACCGGCAATTACGAAAAATGCGCGGATTGCATGGTCCATTGCGGCTTCGAGGCCACCGCAGTCGAGGAGGCCTTCAAGAATCCGCTCGCGGCGCTGAAAGTCGCAGTCGGCGGCATCCGGACGCAAGGCCCGATGTCGCCGGACCTTCCGCTAGACCGGCAGCGGCCCGCCGAATTCGTCTTCAGCCGGCACGTCGAGCACAAGCTCGCCGAAATCCGCGAAGGCAAATCCGGCGGCGAGCATTTGTCGGCCGCGGAGTAGTTCGGCGAAGGCCGCCCGCGCATCGCGGGCGGTTCGCATCAGCGCCGGAATCTGCCCGGGATCGCGCGCGAGCGAGCGGATGAGCGCCCCGAAAGCAATAGCGCCGTCCGGCCGCATCGCCACCAGCGCGGCATGCGGCAATTGCCGCTCGGCCGGATCGGCGACGACCCGCAGCGCAGCGAAGGGAATGCCGCGATCCGCCGCGACTTTCGCCGCGATATGCGATTCCATATCGACCGCATGGGCGCCCGTGCGCAAATGCAGCGCGCGCTTGCCGGCGCGATCGGCAACCGGAAGATCGACTCCGGCGAGATCGACGATGGGCGCGCCGAGCGCCGCCGACAGCTTTCGCGCCCAGGCGGAATCGGCGAAGATCGGTTCGCCATCCTCGACGATGATGGACCGGGCGACGAGCATCGAGCCGGGCGCGAGGCCCGGCGCAAGGCCTCCGGCGACGCCGAAACTGATGATGGCGCCGGCGTTGGCGGCGGCGGCGTGGAGATCCCGCGCGAGGCGGGCGCCGTCGCCCCCGCCCGAGAGGGCGTGAACCTGCGGCCCGGCGGCGAGCTTGGCTTCCGCCTTGAGCCCTGTGACGGCGATCACCCGCACCGGCGCGCGCGCGTCTACATCCCGAATTGCGTGGTCGGCCGATTTCCGCTTTTCAGATTGCGATAGCGGGCCATCGCCCAAAGCGGGAAGAATTTTCGATAGCCGTGATAGCGAAGATAAAAAACGCGCGGAAACCCGGTCGCCGTGAAGCGCTCTTCTGTCCAAAACCCGTCCCCCGCCTGCGTCTGCGTCAGGTAGCGCAATCCCCTCGCCACCTCGGGCGCGTCGACTTCGCCAGCCGCCATCAACCCCAGCAAAGCCCATGCCGTTTGAGACGACGTGCTCGGCGCCGGCTCGTAGCCCTTATACTCCAGAGCATAGCTTTCGCCAGCCTCCCCCCAGCCGCCGTCCGGATTCTGGATGCGTTTCAGCCAAGCGACGGCTTTTCGCACCATCTCGCCGCTTCGATCGTAGTCGATGGCGTTGAGGGCGCTGAGGACCGACCAGGTCCCATAAATGTAATTCATGCCCCAGCGGCCGAACCAGCTGCCGTCGCTCTCTTGTTCGCTGACGAGATATTCGACGGCGCGCCCGAGGGCCGGATTGGTCTTTGCTGTTTCGCCAAACTGGCCGAGCATGGAGATGCAGCGCGCCGTGACGTCCGCCGTCGGCGGATCGAGCAGCGCGCCATGATCGGCGAAGGGGATCGAGTTCAGATATTCGCGGTCATTATCGGCGTCGAAGGCGCCGAAGCCGCCGTTGGCGCTCTGCAGGCCCAAGATCCATTCGCGCGCGCGGGAGATCGCCTCGGCGTAAGAAACATCCGGCTGGCCGGCGTCCGGCGCGGGAAAGTTTTTCGCGGCGCGATCCATGGCGAGGGCGACGACGGCGGTGTCGTCGAGATCGGGATAATGCGGGTTGGCGTATTGGAACGCCCACCCGCCCGGACGCACATGCGGCTTCTGATTCGCCCAGTCGCCGGCGACGTCGAGCACCTGAAGCGGCTTCAGCCAGGCGAGCGCCCGGCGCACCGACGCGACAGTGTGATCATCGGAGGCGTCGGCCTCGCGGCTCTCCATAAGCGCATGGCTGGCGAGAGCCGTATCCCAGACCGGCGAAACGCAGGGCTGGCAATAGGCCTCGTGTTCGCTGACGACGAGAAGCCGCTCGACGCTGGCGCGCGCCTGAACCGCGCGCGGATCGGAATCGGGGACGCCCAGCGCACGAAACATCAGCACGCTGTTGCACATGGCCGGATAGATAGCGCCAAGTCCGTCCTCGCCGTTCAGACGCTCGGTCACGAACGCCGCCGCCTTGCCGATCGCGCTCTCGCGGGAGCGCGCCGGAAAAAAGGGCTCCGTCCACCGCAGAACATGATCGATGGCGGCGAAGATCGCGGTCCAGGGCTGCTTCTGATGCGGCGCGCCCGGCCAGCTGCGGACCTCTTCGGGCGGGACGACGAACAGTTCTTGGATGCGGACGCCGCGCGGGTTGACGGCCTTCGGCTTCAGGGCCTGGAGCACGAGCAGGGGCGCGAGTACGGTGCGCCCCCAATAGGAAATCTTGCTGAGATGGAAGGGAAACCAGCGCGGCAGATGCATGATTTCCACCGGCATCACCGGCACGCCGCGCCACGGCAGTTCGCCGTAAAGGGCGAGCATCGAGCGCGTGAACACATTGGCGCGCGCCGCCCCGCCGGCCTTGAGGATCGCCGCGCGGGCGCGCCGCATATGCGGCGCATCGGGGCTGTCGCCGATCACTTTCAGCGCAAAATAGGCCTTGACCGAGCAGCTGATGTCGAAGGCGCCGCCGGTGAAGAGAGGCCAACCGTCGGCCGCCTGCTGATGGCGGCGCAGATAGGCGCCGATTTTTGCCTCGAGAACCGCGTCGGCGGGATCGCCGAGGAAATGGTGGAAAAGGATATATTCGGACGGAATGGTGCAGTCCGCCTCAAGTTCGAAGACGAAATGACCATCGGGCCGCTGCACATCGAGAAGCGCGCGCCGCGCCCGCGCGATCGGCTCGTCGAGCTCGCGAGGCGCGATGCCGGATGAAGCAGCTTCCCCCGCCGGGCCGGCCTCGGTCTTCAGTGCGACATTCATGGCGAGCGTCCTTTCTTGCGGATCAGGTCGGCCGCGCGATAGCCCGACCGGACCGCACCTTCGATCGTGGCGGGAAGGCCCGTCGCCGTCCAGTCGCCGGCCAGCGTCAGATTGGAGAAGGCCGTCCGGGCACCGGGACGGCGCGCATTTTCCTGCGGCGTCGCCGCGAAGGTCGCCCGCTTTTCCTTGATGATCTGCCATGGCGGCAAGGGCCGATCAAGATCGAAGGCGCGCGCGACTTCGGCCCAAAGCCGCGCCGCCAGTTCCTCGCGGCCGGCGTCGAGCAGGCGATCGGCGCCGCTGATGGTGATCGAGATGCGGTCCGGGAAGGTGAAAATCCACTCGATCGTCCCGTTGACGACGCCGAGGATGGCGGGCTGACCCTGCGGCGGCGCGATCTTGAAATGGGCGTTGACGATGGCGCGGAAATTCTGCGGCGCGATGAGGCCCGGGACCAGATCCTGCGCGACCGGGGCGGGCGTCGCGAGGATCACCTCGTCGCCAGGGCCAAGAACGACCCCTGCGTCGCCGAAGTCGAGCGCGCTCGCGCGGCCGTCGCTGAAGGCGATTTTGCGCAGCCTGTGATCGAGGCGGACATCCGCTCCGCGTTTGACCAGCGAGGCGACGGCGGGCTCGATGAAGGCGGCGGAAAGGCCATGCGCGACGATTGGCCGGCACGCAGCGCCGCCGCGCGCAAAAGTCGCGCGGATGATCGCGCCGGCGAGCTGCCCGGAGCCTTCCGTCGGCTCGGTGTTCAGGGCGGCGAGCAAGAATGGGCGCCAAAGCCTGTCGTAAAGCAGGCCCTTGCAATCGATGACCGCATCGATGCGCCTGTCCGCGCCGGGCGCAAGCAGCGGCAGCAAGGCGAGATAGTCGCTCCATCGGGCGCCGGGAACGCGCCGATCCCGCGCGAAAATCCACCATGGCAGCGGTCCGGCGTTGGGCCGCACGCGCCAGCGCTCCCTGCTGGCGAGGTCGATGAAGGCGACATCGGCCTCGGGCGCCTCCGACAAGGCGCCAAGGCCGCCGATGAGGCGCAAGAAATCCAAGGCATCGGCGTTGCCCGAGAGCAAAAGGTGATTGCCATTGTCGATCACCATGCCGAGCGTCGTATCGAAATAGGAGCGGCAGCGCCCGCCCGCCTGCCGCGCCGCCTCATAGACGACGACGTTCCTCTCGCCGCTAGCGAGTTGAACGGCGGCGGCGAGGCCGGCGAGGCCGGCGCCGATGATATGGACGGTGGGCTTTTGCGTCACGCCCGGCTCACAGAACGAGACCGTGGCGGAGCACGGCGAGCAGGATGCGCCATTTCGATGCGCTGATGCGCGTGCGCGGCGGCGCGAAGCCGCGCGCCGTCAGTTGCGCGAGGATCGGCTGATAGGCCTCCGCCATGATCATCGGCGCGCGCACGCTTTCGCGCGGGCAGCGCGCCATGATCTTGCGCGCCTCGCGGAAATGGCCGTCCGCCATGGCGATGACAGGCGCGCACGCGGCGCCGAGCGCCGGATGCGCGAGAACGGCGTTGGGCTCGCTCGCCGCGATGCCCGCGGCGCGCAGGGGCTCGCGCGGCAGATAGAGGCGCCCGATCGCCGCGTCCTCGTCGAGATCGCGCAGGATGTTGGTCAGTTGCAGCGCGCGGCCAAGATGATGCGCGAGTTCGACCCCTTCATTCGCGGGCAGGCCAAAGACGCGCACGCTGAGGCGTCCGACGGCGCTGGCGACGCGGTCGCAATAAAGGTCGAGCGTCGCGAGGTCAGGCGCCCTGATGTCTTCATCGACATCCATCTCCATCCCGTCGATGACGGCGTGGAAATCGGCGCGTTGCAGATCGAACGCGCGCACCGCCGTTACGAGGCCCGGCGGAAGCGATTTCGTCGGCTCGCCAGCGTAGATGGCGTCGATGTCGCGCCGCCACTGCTCCAGCGCGGCCTTGCGCGGGGGCAGAGGTCCGCCATCGTCGGCGATGTCGTCGACGGCGCGGCAGAACGAATAGATTTCGAACATCGCCTCGCGCTGGGGGCGCGGCAGAATGCGCATCCCGGCATAGAACGAGCTGCCGCGCGAGCGCGCCGCCGCGGCCGCGCCCTCAGTCGCGGCGCCTGCATCTTCCTGCTCCGCGGGCGCGGCGCCGCTGGTCATGCCGGCGCCTTCGGCGCGTTGGGGATCTGCCGCCGCCCGCCGCTAACAAGGCTCGCTCCAATGCCGACGCAGGCCCAGCCAAAGGCCGCCGGCTTGCTGAGATGAACCTCCTCGCAGAGCGGATCGCGCGCGCGCAAAATCCGGGTGAGCCGCCGCGCCAGCGTGGCGATGACCGCCGTCTCAAGGCGCAGCCGGAAATCGCGCACCCGCGGCGAGAGGCCGGCGCCGGTCTCGACCAGCGCTCCGGTTTTCGTAATCAGGCCCTCAAGGCACGCCCGCAGCGCCGGCGAAGCCTTGCCGGCGGACAGCGCCTCGACGCCGATCCCCTCGACGGCGAGGGCGTCAAGCGGAATATAGACGCGATCGTGATCACGGTAATCGGCGGCGCAGTCCTGCAAATGGTTGATGACCTGCAGCGCGGAGCAGAGCGCGTCGGAGGAGGCCCAAGTCGTCTCGCTTTCGCCATGGACGTTGAGCACGAAGCGCCCGACCGGCGCCGCCGAGAAGGCGCAATAATTCATCAGCTCGTCCCAGCTCGCGTAGCGAGTCTTGACCGTGTCCATGCGGAAGGCGGTGAGAAGGTCGAGCGCATGGCGCGGCGATAGACGCCGATTCGCGGCGAGAGCGGCCCTCAGCGGCAAAGCGGCGGCGACCGCATCGCTTTTCCCGGTGAGCGTCGCCTCGAAGGCGTCGAGCCCGTCGAGCTTCTGCTGCGGCGACAGGAGGCGATTGTCGCCGACGTCGTCAGCGCCGCGCGCGAATTGGTAATAGGCGAGAATGACGGCGCGGTGTTGCGGCGCGATCAGGATCGAGGCGACGGGAAAGTTCTCGCCCTTATGCGTCTTCGAGGGCGCGACAGCGGGATGGTTCATTTCAAATGCCCGTTCTGGCCGAACCACGCCAAAGCGTCGCTCAGCGCCTCGCGATAGGGGCGCGCCGTATAGCCGAGACAGCGCTCGGCCTTGGCGGAGGTGAAAAACATCCGGTGCTTCGACATGCGCAGGCCGTCGATCGTCACGAATGGTTCCTTGTGGGTGAAATGGGCGGCGGCCTCCGCGATGAACGCCAGCGGATAAAGCGCCGGTCGCGGCAAGCGCAGCCGCGGCGGCTTGCGGCCGCAAAGTTCGGCTATGTCTTTCAACATGGCAGCGAAGGAGACGTCTTGGCCGCCGAGGATATATCGCTCGCCGATGCGGCCTTTGAGGAGCGCGGCGACATGGCCACGCGCGACATCGTCGACGTGAACGAGGTTGAGCCCGGTGTCGACATAGCCGGGCACCCGGCCCATCGCCGCCTCGACGATGATGCGTCCTGTCGGCGTTGGCTTGATGTCGCGCGGGCCGATCGGGGTCGAGGGATGCACGATGATCGCCGGCAACTTATTGTGCGCAATCATTTCCTGTACGATTTTCTCGGCGACAACCTTACTGCGTTTATAGGCGCCGATTGCGCTGGCTTCAGAAAGGCTCGCCGTCTCATCCGCGGGACCATCGTCCGCCGGACAGGCGATGGTGGCGACGCTGCTCGTATAGACGATGCGCTCGACTCGAGCCGCGAGAGCCGATTGCATCAGGATGCGCGTGCCCTCGGCGTTGGTGCGCATGATCTCCTGCGGATGGCGCGCCCAGAGACGATAGTCGGCGGCGACATGAAACATATATCTGACGCCCGCCATCGCCTTGTCGACGGAGCGCGGGTCGCATATGTCGCCCTCGACGATTTCGGCGTCGAGACCGGCGAGGTTCAGCCGCTGCGCGGTCGGGCGCAGCAGCGCCCGGACGGCATAGCCGGATTCAGCCAAAGCTTGCGCCACGGCGGATCCGACGAAGCCAGAGGCCCCCGTGACCAGAACCTTGTCGCGCGTCAAAATGGCGAACCCTCGTCTCGGTGGACACTCCAATAAAGGCGAACTGTCATTCGCCCTCGCCACCCGGCCAAATATCACCTCCGGCGCCGTTTCAGCAACTGCGTTGGCGATGCAAGTTGGAACGATCGTAAGCCTGCGGCGACGGCGCGCTGGCGCCGATGCGCCCGGCGCGTTATGAAGCTCGCGAAAATTCTCGCGCGGCCGAACCGTGCCGCGATGTCGCATTAAAGCTACGAGACGAGGCCCATGAGCCAGATCGCCGATCTTCCGACGCCCGCGCTGGCGGCGCTGCGCGTGAGCGTGCAAGCCAGACTCGACGCCTTTCGCGCCCAGGGATTGAAGCTCGACATGACGCGCGGCAAGCCGGCGCCGGCCCAGCTCGATCTCTCCAACAGCCTGCTCGCCCTGCCCGGCAATGGCGATTATTTCAGCGCGGCGGGTGAAGACGCGCGCAATTACGGCAATTTGCAGGGGCTGAAAGAGGCGCGGGCGCTGTTCGCGCCGATTTTGGGCGCGCCGCCCGAAGACATCATCGTCGGCGACAATTCGAGCCTCGCCATGATGCATGACAGCGTCGTCTACGCGCTGCTCAAGGGCGTTCCCGGCTCCGCGCGGCCCTGGTCGAAGGAAGCGAGCCCCGCCTTCATTTGCCCCGCCCCCGGCTATGACCGGCATTTCGCCATTCTCGAGGAATTCGGCATCCGCATGCTGCCCGTCGCATTGACCGGCGATGGACCCGACATGGACGCCGTCGAGGCGCTGGCTGCCGACCCTTCGGTCAAGGGCATGTGGTGCGTGCCCAAATATTCCAATCCGACCGGCGACGTCTATTCCGCCGAAACGGTGGCGCGGCTCGCCGCGATGGAAACAGGCGCGCCGGACTTCCGGCTGTTTTGGGACGACGCCTATAGCGTCCATCACCTGACCGATACGCGTCACGAGATTTCCAATATCCTTGAGGCCTGCGCGCGCTCCGGCCATCCTGACCGCGCCTTCGTCTTCGCCTCGACCTCGAAAATCACCCTCGCCGGGGCTGGCCTCGCCTTTTTCGCGTCCTCGCCCGCCAATGTGCGCTGGTATCTCGCCAGCGCGTCGAAGCGCTCGATCGGCCCCGACAAGCTGAACCAGCTGCGCCATGTGCGCTTCCTGCGCGACGCCGCCGGAATTCACAGCCACATGGACTCCCATCGCGCGCTGATCGCGCCGAAATTCGCCGCGGTCGCCGAGGCGCTGGAGCGTCATCTCGGGGGAACCGGCGCGGCGCGCTGGAGCAAGCCCGAAGGCGGCTATTTCATCAGCGTCGACGCGACGCCCGGCACCGCCGCGCGGGTCGTCGAACTCGCCAAAAGCGCCGGCGTCGCGCTGACGCCGGCTGGCGCGACCTGGCCTCTGGGCAACGACCCGAACGACAGTAATTTGCGGCTCGCGCCGACCTTCCCGTCGCTGGCCGAGGTGCGCGACGCGTCCGAGGGCATCGCGCTTTGCATTCTTCTGGCGGCGATCGAGGCGCTGTCCACGCAGCGCGCCGATTCCGCGGCCTGACGCGGAGGCGTGGCTCGCCGCGCGCGCAATCACGTCAGGCGCGCATCCCCCCGGGGCGTAAAACTTGCCGCCGGAGCCGACATGCCTTCATAAAGCGGGGCGAGAGCCGCCCGCCGCTCCATCAATCTCTGGTATAGCTGAATCATGACAGAAGCCGCCACCATTCCCGATCCCGCCCTCGCACAGGCAGAACCAGCCGATAAGCCGCGCAAGAAGGCTTCGCCCCGCGCGCTGCTGCCGCTTTTGCCCTATGTGCTGCGCTACAAGGCGCGCATCGCGGGCGCCCTGATCGCAGTCGTCGCAGCCTCGGGCGCGACGCTCGCCGTGCCGCTGGCCATCCGGCGCATGATCGATTTCGGCTTCGTCGAGGACAGCGCCGGCCTCATCAACCAGTATTTCCTGGCGCTGATCGGGATCGCCGCCGTCCTCGCCCTCGCCTCGGGATCGCGCTTCTATTTCGTGACGACGCTCGGCGAGCGGCTCATCGCCGATTTGCGCTCAGCGGTTTTCGCGCATCTTTGCCGTCTCGACGCGGCCTTTTTCGACACCGCCCGCATTGGCGAATTGATGTCGCGCCTCACCGCCGACACGACGCAAATGAAGGCCGCCTTCAGCACGACGGCGGCGCTCGCCCTGCGCAACCTGTTCCTGTTCATCGGCGCAATCGGCCTGATGATTTACACCAGCCCGAAGCTGTCGGCCTTCGTGCTTATCGCCATTCCGATCATCGTGCTGCCGCTCGTCGCCTCTGGGCGGCTGGTGCACAAACGCTCGCGCACGGCGCAGGACGCCCTCGCCGAAGCCTCGGCCTACGCCTCCGAAAACCTCGGCGCGGTGCGGGTGATGCAAGCCTATAACGCCGAAAAATTCGCCGCGTTGCGCTTCCACGCCGCCGCCGAAGAGGCCTATGACGCCGCGCAGAAGGCGGCGGCCGCCCGGGCGCGCCTGACCATCGTCGTGATCTTTCTGGTCTTCGCCAGCATCGTCGGCATCCTCTGGTTCGGCGCCCATGACGTTCTGGCCGGACGCATGACGGCCGGGCTGCTGTCGCAATTCCTCATCTACGCCGTTCTGGCGGCGAGTTCTTTAGGCGAACTCAGTCAGGTCTGGGGCGAAATCTCGGCCGCCGCCGGCGCCGCCGGCCGGATCGGCGAGATTCTGGCGATCAAGCCCGGCATCGTCGCGCCCGTTCCCGCCGTTCCCCTGCCGACCCCGGCGCGCGGCGCGATCCGCTTCGAACATGTCGCCTTCGCCTATCCGACACGGCCGGAGGACATGGCGCTGAGCGATCTTTCGTTCAGCATCGCGCCCGGGGAAATGGTCGCCATCGTCGGCCCTTCGGGGGCAGGCAAGACCACCCTGTTCCAGCTGCTGCAGCGCTTCTATGATCCGGGCGCCGGCCGCATTCTCCTCGACGGCGTCGACATCAAGACGGCCGATCCGGCAGAATTGCGCCGTCGCATCCGCAATGTGCCGCAGGATCCGGTCATTTTCGGCGGCTCCATCGCCGACAACATCCGCTATGGCAGGCCGGAAGCGACTGACGAGGAAGTCCGCGACGCCGCGCGCCGGGCCGCCGCGGATGAATTCATCCGCGCGCTGCCGGAGGGCTATGACACGCGCGCGGGCGAGCGCGGCGTCACGCTATCGGGCGGCCAGCGCCAGCGCATCGCCATCGCCCGCGCCATTTTGCAAGACGCCCCCGTGCTGCTTCTCGACGAGGCGACCTCGGCGCTCGACTCGGAAAATGAAGTCCTGGTGCAGACGGCGCTCGAAAAAGTTATGTCGGAGCGCACCACGCTAGTCATCGCCCATCGCTTAGCGACGGTGCTCAACGCCAACCGCATTCTCGTTTTGGAGAATGGCCGCGTCGTCGAGGAGGGCGTGCATGCGAGCCTCGTCGCGCAGGACGGGCTTTACGCCCGCCTCGCGAGGCTGCAATTCGAAACCGGCGCGGCGGCGATGAAGTCCGATCAGGCGGCAGAATAGGATTTTAGTGAAAATGCAGCGACGCGGCTGGCTTAGGCGGCCTCGTCCTCTTCCATCGGCCGGAAGCGGCCGAGCTTGGCCCAGGTGGTTTCGCAGGTCTCTCGTCTCGCATGCCATTGCGACATGAGATCGTCGAAAATGGGCTCGTCGAAATTGAACACGTTCTGGGGCTTCACAGCGGTCGGCGCGGCGACGCCGAACTTGATCGCGATAAGCATCCCGGGATCGGCGACATGAACGCCTTGCTCGGAGGTCGTCATCAGAACGCGTTTAAGCGGCTTGCCGCCAAAATCCTGTACCGTGACAAACTTCTTCAGCATCCGTGAAATCTCCATGCGCTTTTGCGCGGGGCGCGCTTTCCGCGGCCGCGATGTCATGCGCCGCCTAAATGACTCGATTGAGGGAATTTCTCAAGTGGCCGCCGAAGATTTTTTTGAATTCCGGGGGCCATAGGAGAATTTTATTGATGCGCTTAGGCTTGCCGCAGGCGCCATGTCTTGAGCCCCGAACGCGGGTTGACGCCGGCCTCGACCGTCTCAAAGCCCTCGCGCGCGTAAAAGCGCAGCGCGCGCGGATTGTCCTGATTGACGTCAAGATACAAAGGATGCGGCGAAATCCGACGCGCCTCGGCGAGCAAGGCGCGCGCCGCGCCGGAGCTTTTTGCCTCCGGCGCGACGGCGATCTGGTCGAGATAGCCATTTTGCGGATTGACCGTGGCGAAACCGAGCAGGCGGCCGCCTTCGTCCAGACCGCAGACCGTCACTGCGCCAGCCGCCTCAAGAGCCGGCAAATGGCCGCGCAGCCAGGCTTTTCGCGCCTCGAAGTCTATCGCGGGCATCGCCTCCCGCCAGCTCGCCGCCCAAAGCTCGGCGAGCGCGTCCATATCGGCGTCGATGCGCCGGCGCAGATCAAAATGCGGCGGCGCAGCTTCGTCGGAATCGGATTCATGCGCCATGTTCGGCAACGCTTAAGGTTATCGGCGAAAGATTCGACGCGTCCGGCCCGCAAACAGGCTAGATCATTTCCCGCTTGAGCGCCAAGCCCCTGTGGCGCAGTTCTGATGCCCCGTTTTCAAGACCATCGCCGTGAAGCCTGCGCCGTGAAGCCCATACAGGAGATGATGCAGACCGAAGCCTCGGCCCCCCTGCGCGCGCAACCCGCGCGGCGGGCCGTCACGCGGCTCGCGCTCGCCGATTTTCGCTCTTACGCCAAGCTCGACCTCGCCGTCACCGGGCAGACAGTCGTGCTGACGGGCGACAATGGCACGGGCAAAACCAATGTGCTTGAAGCCCTGTCGCTCCTGACCCCCGGCCGGGGCCTGCGCCGGGCCGAACTCGCCGATTGCGCAAGAAACGGGGGCGCCGGCGGCTTCGCCGTCTCGGTCGAGGTCGAAACGCCGTCCGGGGCGGTTCAGCTCGGCACCGGACTAGAGCCGCAAAACGGGGCGGCGGCCTCGCGCAAATATCGCATCGACCGCGAGCCAACCGCCTCGATCCGCGCCTTTTGCGAGCATATCCGCGTCGTCTGGCTGACGCCGGCGATGGACGGGCTGTTTTCCGGCCCCGCCGGCGAGCGGCGGCGCTTTCTCGACAGGATGGTGCTTTCGATCGACGCCGACCATGGCGCGAGGGTCAATGCGCTCGAACGGGCGCTGCGCGGACGCAACCGGCTGCTCGAAGACCGTCTCGATCACGCCGGACGCATCTGGCTCGATTCGATCGAACGCGAAATCGCCGAAATCGCCATCGCCGTCGCCGCCGCGCGATTCGAGACGGTCGCCAAGCTCATCGCGCTCATCGCCCAGGACCAGAGCGTAAGCGATACGCAATTTCCCTTCGCCGAACTCAAGCTCGAAGGCGAGATCGACGCCTTGATCGAGACGCGTCCGGCGCTTGAGGCGGAAGATGCCTATCGCCGGATCCTGCACGACAATCGAACGCGCGACGCAGCCGCCGGGCGAACGCTGATCGGGCCGCAATCGAGCGATCTCAGCGTGCGCCATGGCGTGAAACAGGCGCCCGCGGCGCAATTGTCGACCGGCGAGCAAAAAGCCCTGCTCGTCGGACTGGTGCTGGCGCAGGCGCGCCTCGTCAAGGCGATGAGCGGAATCGCCCCGCTCGTTCTGCTGGACGAGATCGCCGCCCACTTCGATCCGGCGCGCCGCGCCGCGCTCTATGACCGGCTCGGCGCCCTCGGCGGTCAGGTCTGGCTGACGGGCGCGGACCCTTCAGCCTTCGCCAGCCTCGCGGGGCGCGCGCAGATGTTGACCGTCACGCCGGGCGCGATCAACGCCCTTGATGAGGCATGAAGGCGTCCCGGCTTGCGCGCCGCGAGCGAGCCTAATTTTGCCTGAGCAACGCCAATTGCGGCTCGCCGTAACGGTCGCCTTGAACATTTTCCATCACGGCGGCGATGCTGGCGCGTTCCGCGGCGTCAAGCGTCAGCTCGACAGCGCGAATATTCTCTTCGAGGTGGCGGATCTTGCGGGCGCCGGGAATTGGAACGATATCGTCGCCCTGCTGTAAAACCCAGGCCAGCGCCAGTTGCGCCGCGGTCACGCCGCGTTTTTCGGCGAGCTTCCGGAGCGCCTCGACCAAAGCGAGATTCGCGTCCAGATTGGCCTCATTGAAGCGGGGCAGGTTCGCGCGGAAGTCGTTTTCGCCAAGATCCGCAGCGCTTTTGATCTGACCCGTCAAAAAGCCGCGGCCGAGCGGACTATAAGGCACGAAGCCGATGCCGAGCTCGCGGCAGGTCGGGATCACGTCCCGCTCGGGATCGCGCGTCCACAGCGAATATTCACTCTGCACCGCAGCGATCGGATGAACCGCATGCGCCCGCCGGATCGTGTCCGCGCTCGCCTCGGAAAGGCCCAGCGCGCGGACTTTGCCCGCCTTGACGAGATCGGCCATCGCGCCGACGGTCTCCTCGATCGGCACGGATGCGTCGACGCGATGCTGGTAAAAGAGGTCGATGACGTCGATCCCGAGCCGCTTGAGCGAAGCTTCGGCAGTGGATTTGACATTCGCCGGGCTGCTGTCGAGCCCCGTCACGCGATCGAAGCCAATGCCCTCGGCGCCGATCCGAAAGCCGAATTTGGTGGCGATGACGACCTTGTCGCGCACGCCGCGCAGGGCGCGCCCGACAATCTTCTCATTGTCATAGGGACCATAGACCTCGGCGGTGTCGAAGAAGGTGACGCCGAGATCGACGGCCCGGCGCAGCGTCTCGATCGAACGCTCCTCCTCCTGACCGCCATAAGCAGCCGTGAATCCCATGCAGCCGAGGCCGATGGCGGAGACCTCAAGAGCGCCGAGTTTGCGAGTTTTCATGAATCGATCTCCTGGAAAGCATGTCCGCCCCAAAATGGGGGAGCTCAATCCTTGAAACTATATGTACAATCGGGAACACCCTGTTCGATTGGGCTCATCAATGGATCGCGCCTCGCTTCCCCAGCTCGCCATTTTCGCCGCCGTCGCCAATCTTCGCGGATTTCGCGCCGCATCCGCCAGTCTGGGCCTCTCTCCGTCGGCCGTCAGCCATGCGATCAGCGATCTGGAGACGAAGCTCGATTGCCGGCTGTTTCAGCGCAGCACCCGCAGCCTCGCCCTGACGGAAGCCGGCGCGCGCCTGTTTGAGCGACTTGGACCCGCCTTGGCGGAAATCGAGCTCGCGGTGCGGGACGCCCGCGAACTCGACGTCCGGCCGCGCGGCCGCGTTCGGATTACGGCGCAATATCTCTCGGCCGAATATCTTCTCGCGCCCCATCTTTCCGGCTTTCTCGCCGCGCATCCGGAAATCTCGCTTGAGATCGCGACCGATGACCGCTTCGTCGACATTGTCGCCGAAGGCTATGACGCCGGCATTCGTCTTGGCGAGAATCTCGAGCCCGACATGATTGCGACCCGCATCGGCGGCCAGCTGCGGCTGGTTCTGGTCGCGGCGCCTTCCTATCTTGAAAAATATGGCGCGCCGCGCTCGCTTGAGGAGTTGACCGGACACAAATGCCTGCGCCGCCGCTTCAGCTCGGGGCGCATCTATGACTGGGAGTTCGAGCGCAACGGCGAGGCCGTCGTGCTGCACGACCTGCCCGCTGCCATCACCTCCAACAACGACAGGCTCCTGCTTGACGCGGCGGTCAATGGCCTTGGCGTGGCCTATCTCCTTGAACCCCGAGTCGCCGGCCATCTGGCCGCGGGCCGGGTCGTCGCTCTCCTGCCGGAATATACGCCCCCGTTCTCCGGCTTTTTTCTATATCATCCGAGCCGGAAGCAGATGCGGCCGGCCCTTCGCGCCTTTATTGATTTCTTCGTCGCGAAGAATTGCGCCAATGGCGGTCCGTGACCGACCTTCGATGCGAGAAAACAGGATCTTGAATGGCCAGAGACAATGACGCCGGGGAAACGAGGCCAAAGCCCGGCCTCTTCGGCCGCATGTTCGGACGCAGGAATGCGGAGCCGGAGCCGCAAGAGCCTGAAGCGCAGCAACCGGCGCCATCTGAAAACCCTGCTGAAAACGCTGCTGAACCCGTCGCCGAACCCGCCGCCGCGCCAAAGGGCTGGTGGTCGCGCCTGCGCCAGGGTCTTTCGCGCTCCTCCGAGTCGATCGGCTCGGGTCTCGCCGCGATCTTCACCAAGCGTAAGCTCGACGGGGCGATGCTCGACGACCTTGAGGATGTGCTGATCCGGGCGGATCTTGGCGTCGCAACCGCCTCGCGCATTTCCGGCATCGTCGGAAAGGGCCGCTACGACAAGACGATCGAGGTCGAGGACGTCAAGGAGATCCTCGCCGCGGAGATCGCGCGCGTCCTTGCCCCTTGCGCCCGGCCGCTGGAGATCGACGCCACCGTGAAACCGACCGTCATTCTCGTCGTCGGCGTCAATGGCTCCGGCAAGACCACCACGATCGGCAAGCTGGCGGCGCAATTGACGGGCGAGGGCCGCCGCGTCGTCCTCGCCGCCGGCGACACGTTCCGCGCCGCCGCCATCGAGCAATTGCGCATCTGGGGCGAGCGGCTCGGCTGCGAGGTCGTCGCCCGCGCGCAGGGGTCGGACGCTTCGGCCCTCGCCTATGACGCCATGCAGGCGGCGCGGGAAAGCGGCGCCGACGTGCTTCTGATGGACACCGCCGGGCGCCTGCAAAACCGCACCGAACTCATGGCCGAGCTTGAAAAAATCATCCGCACGATGAAAAAGCTCGATCCCGCCGCGCCGCACGCCGTGCTGCTCGTGCTCGACGCCACCGTCGGCCAGAACGCCATGAACCAGGTCGAGATTTTCGGCAGGATCGCGGGCGTCACCGGCCTCGTCATGACCAAGCTCGACGGCACCGCGCGCGGCGGCATCCTCGTCGCCATCGCCGAGAAATTCGGCCTGCCGATCCATTTTATCGGCATTGGCGAGACGGCGGGCGATCTCGCCGCCTTCGACGCCGGCGAGTTTGCGCGGGCTATCGCCGGGCTGGAGCAGGAGAGCGCCGCCGCGCGGTGAGCCTCAAGCCAGCGCCAGAGCCTCGGCTTCGGCCGTATCGGCCCAGACGAAATCCGGCAATTGATGCCGCGCGAAGGTGAATTGCCGGCGCGCATAGGTCCAGGTGTCGCGTTTCGCGAGGAGCGCCGCCTCGTCGAGGGCGATTTCACCGTTAAGATGGGCGATCAGATGGCGCAGGCCATGCGCGCGCATGAGCGGCAGCGCGGCATCGAGATTGCGCCGGCGCAGAGCCTCCGCCTCGACGAGGGCGCCAGCCTCGATCATAGCGTCGAAGCGGTCGTGGATGCGCCGCTTCAGCTCATCGCGCTCGGGATTGATAAAAATCGCCCGCGCGGCTGCCGGATCGAGCAGGGGCGGCGTTCGCGCGCCCTGAAAAACGGAAAGGCTTCGGCCCGTCGCCTCCAGAACTTCAAGCGCGCGCAGGATGCGCTGCGGGTCGCTGGGCCGCAGGCGCGCCGCCATCAAAGGATCACGGCCGGCAAGTTCGGCGTGAAGCTCGGCCACGGGAACGCCCGCCGCCCGCGCGCGCACGCCGGCGCGCACGCCGTCCGGCACCGATGGAATGCCGGAGAGCCCCTGCGTCAGCGCCTTGAAATAGAGCCCCGTGCCGCCGACGAAAATCGGCAGGCGGCCGTCGCGCGCCGCCTCATCGAGCGCGGTCCGCGCGGCCTCGAGCCAGAGAGCGACAGAATAATTGACCGCGGCGTCGACATGGCCGAACAGGCGATGGGGCACCTTCGCCTCCTCCGCGAGCGAGGGCCGCGCGGTAATGATGCGCAGATCGCCATAGACCTGCATCGAATCGGCATTGATCAGGACGCCGTCCATCGCCTGCGCCAGACGCAGCGCGAGAGCGGATTTGCCGCTCGCCGTCGGTCCCGCGATCAGAATGGCTGAGGGGCGATGCGCTTTCAATGCGGTGCGGGGCGATCCCCGCGCCAGGTCACGACCCGCGAGAGCGGGATGCGGGCGGAAAAGTGGAACCACTTTTCCTCATCCCGCTCTAGGCCGTCGCCCGGCGCAGCTCACGCGGCAACGGGAAGAACACGCCCTCGTTCACGGACGAGACTTCCTCGACATGCAGTTCGAAACGCTGCGCGAAGGCGTCCATGATCTCCTCGACGAGAATTTCCGGCGCGGACGCCCCCGCCGTGATGCCGAGCGATGAAATATTCTCGAAAAGCTCCCATTCGACATCGTCGGCGCGCAGCACGAGACGGGCGAGCTTGCAGCCGGACCGCTCGGCGACTTCCTTGAGGCGCTGCGAATTGGACGAATTCGACGAGCCGACGACGATCAGCGCATCGACGATCGGGGCGATCCGCTTCACCGCCTCCTGCCGGTTCGTCGTCGCATAGCAGATGTCCTGGCGATGCGGTCCGACGATGTGCGGAAACCGCTTCGTCAGAGCTTCGACCATGGAATGCGTGTCGTCGACCGACAGCGTCGTCTGCGTCACATAGGCGAGGTTGGAATCGTCCTCTAGGTGCAGCGCCGCAATGTCCTCGACGGTCTGAACCAGAAGGATCGAGCCGGGCGGCAACTGGCCGAGCGTGCCGACCACTTCCGGGTGTCCGGCATGGCCGACGAGCAGCACCTTGCGGCCCTGCCGGAAGTGCAGTTCGGCCTCGCGATGCACCTTGGTCACCAGCGGGCAGGTCGCGTCGATGGCGAAGATATTGCGTTCCGAGGCCTCGACGGGAATGGATTTCGGCACGCCATGGGCGGAAAAGATCACCGGCTGGGCGGTGTCGGGCACTTCGTCGAGTTCCTCGACGAAAATCGCGCCTTTTCCCTTCAGCGTCTCGACGACATATTTATTGTGCACAATTTCATGGCGCACATAGACGGGCGCGCCGTAGATGCGCAGCGCCTCTTCGACGGCGTCGATGGCGCGGACGACCCCGGCGCAGAAGCCGCGCGGGGCGCAAAGAAGGACGTTCAGCTTGGGCTTGACAGTCATGCAACGCTCGGCCTGAGATGGAACAGCTGTAGGAGTCCGGCGGTTCCAATGTCAAGGGCGGCGCGGAGACGCCGCTGCGAGGAGCTTTTTCCGATGACGGATCTGGCTGATCTCTTCCCCGGTTTCGCGACGCATTGGATCTCGACGCGCTCGGGCCGGTTCTTCGTGCGCTCGAACGGCGACGGACCGCCCCTTCTGCTGCTGCATGGCTATCCGCAAACTCATGTCGAATGGCATAAGATTGCGCCGAAGCTGGCTGAGCGGTTCACCGTCATTCTCATGGATTTGCGCGGCTATGGCTGGTCTGGCGCGCCACGCAGCGAAAATGGGGCGCTCTACACGAAGCGCCTGATGGCGCAGGACGCCATAGCGGTGATGGAGCAGTTTGGCCACATACGCTTCCGCCTCGTCGGGCATGACCGGGGCGGCCGCGTCGCTTACCGCCTCGCTCTCGATCATCCCGAGCGGCTGGAGAAGCTGGCGCTGATCGACATCATCCCGACCGCCGCGCGCTGGCAAGCGCTCAATGCGCAGGAGGCGCTGAAAGCCTATCACTGGACGTTTCTGGCGCAGCCCGAGCCCCTGCCGGAGACGCTGATCGCCGGCGCCGCGCCGTTTTTCGTCGATTACACGCTCGCGAGCTGGACCGCCGCGAAGGACCTCTCGGCGTTCGATCCCCGCGCGCTCGACCATTACCGCGCGGCGCTCAACGAGCCATCCCGCATTCACGCGAGCTGCGAGGATTATCGCGCCGGCGCGACGCTCGATCGCGCCGCCGACGAGGCGGACCAGGCCGCGGGCAAGAAAATCTCGGTCCCCATCCTCGTTCTCTGGGGCGGGCGCGGGCTCGGGGGCGGCGACAGCTCGACTCTGGATATCTGGCGGCAGTGGGCTCACAACGTGCAAGGCCAGCCCATCGCGGGCGGGCATTTTCTGCCCGAGGAGAACCCGGAGGCGACGCTCGCAGCGCTGCTGGCGTTTTTGTGAGGCGGGCGGGCGCCAAATTCGCCGCCGCGCCTTCACATAGACGTCATCGAAGCGCGGCCACTATCGCACCGCCGTCGGCGGCGCCCGCGCGAAGGCTGCATTATCCACCCTATCAACGGGAGGAAAAGACGCGATGCTTGATATGGTGGAGCCCACGGGGCTTGTTTGCGGCTATCGCGTCGACGGCGTCGGCGTCATGGAGGAACTCGCCTGGGCGGATATGGACGGCGCCCTCGAGGCCGAAGACAGCGTGGTCTGGCTGCATTTTGACCTGGCCGACCGCCGCGCCCGCGCCTGGATCGAAAAATCGACGCATATTCCCGCCGCAGGCAAGGCGCTGCTGCTCGGCTCGGACACGCATATGCGGATCGAGGTTTGCGGCAATGGCCTCGCCGGAATCGTTGGCGATCTGCACCATGAATTCGCCGAGAAATTCGACCAGCTCGACGTTTTGCGGCTCTACCTCGACAATCGCTGCCTGATCAGCGCGCGTCGCAGGCCGCTCGCCGCCATCGACAAGCTGCGCCGCTCCATCGGCGACGGGCTCAAGGTGGATCGCCCGGTCGCAATCATCGCGCAATTCCTGCATCACGTGACCGATACGCTGGGCGATCTGCTCATCGAGCTCACCAGCAATGTCGACGATCTCGAAGATCAGCTTCTCGCCGGCAAGATTTCCGACCGGATCCCCGAGCTCGCCCGCATTCGCCGTATTGTCGTGCGCCTGCGCCGCCATATGGTGCCGCAGCAGCACGCGCTGATCAGCCTTTTGTCCCGCCTGCCCGCCTGGATCGACGTCGAGGGCGCCGCGGGCCTGCGCAACGCCATCGAACGGCTCTCGGCGCTCGGCCACGATCTCGACCTCGTCCAGGAGCGCGCGCGGCTGCTCGGCGATCAGCTCTCCAGCCGGCTCATGGAGGCGACCAACCGCAATCTCTACGTCCTCTCGATCGTGACGGCGATTTTCCTGCCGATGACGCTGGTGACGGGCATTTTCGGGATGAATCTCGGCGGCCTGCCCGAACAGCAGGACCCGCTCGGCTTCTGGTACGGAATGGCCATCATGGTGGCCCTCGGCGGCGGCGCACTCTTCCTCCTGCGGCGGCGGAAAATGCTCTAAATTCGCCCGCGCGGCGCGGCCTCGGCTTACCGCCTCGCCTCAAAAAACCGGCGCAGCAGCGCGGCGGCCTCGCTTTCGCGCAGGCCGCCATAGACTTCCGGCGCGTGATGGCAGGTCGATTGCGCGAAAAAGCGCGGGCCGTTCTCGACGCCGCCGCCCTTTGGGTCCGGCGCCGCGAAATAAAGCCGCCGCACGCGGGCGAAGGATATCGCCGCCGCGCACATGGCGCAGGGCTCCAGCGTCACATAAAGATCGCAGCCATCGAGCCTTTGGGAGCCGAGCGCGCGACAGGCTTCGCGGATCGCTAGAATTTCGGCGTGGGCGGTCGGATCATGGGTCTCCAGCGTGCGGTTGCCGGCGCGGGCGATGGTCGCGCCGCCGCG
>Ga0182014_10001985_pt1 | contig 26454 bp, 22 predicted proteins | sample 612S2DmetaG_FD_120489 | JGI IMG/M metagenome (GOLD analysis project Ga0182014, IMG submission 120489) | Permafrost microbial communities from Stordalen Mire, Sweden - 612S2D metaG | ecosystem: Environmental > Terrestrial > Soil > Wetlands > Permafrost | place: Sweden: Stordalen | collected... | reverse complement strand
GATCGATCACAATGCGCTCGATAAGATGATGAAGAGGGTCGACCGTTAAGGTCGGAAGGAGAGAAATCGATGAAGGATCATTGGCCAGCGTCCGGCAGGCGGGAATTCCTGTGGACCCTGGGCGGCGGCGCGCTGGGATTGGCGCTGGCCGGCAGGGGCTACGCGGCCGGGACGAAACCCCTGCGCGGGGTCTTTCCCATCGGGCAGACGCCCGTCACCGAGTCCGACCAGCTCGATCTGGAATGCCTCCGGAACGAAGTCAAATTCTGCAACCGTTACAAGGTCCACGGCTTCGCCTGGCCGCAGATTGCCAGCGGCTGGGCGACGCTTTCCGAAAAGGAGAGGATGGATGGCGCCGAAGCCATCCTGGCCGCCGGCAAGGGTGGCAGCACGGCGCTGGTGATCGGCGTGCAGAACAAGGAAGGCAACCTCGATAAGTCGGTCGCGTATGCCAAACACGCGGCCGCCAACGGCGCCGACGCCATCATCTCGCTGCCTCCCGAGAAAGCCGGCGACCAGGCGATGATCGCCTACTACAAGACCATCGGCCAGGCCACGGACCTGCCCCTGATCGTGCAGAGCCAGGGCGATATGAGCGTAGACCTGATCGTCGCCATGGCCAGGCAGATTCCCACCATGAAATGCATCAAGGACGAGGCCGGCAATCCCCTGGCCCGCGTGACCGAGATCCGCGAGCGCACCAACGACAAGCTGGCGGTGTTTTCCGGAAACGGCGTGCGCACCATGATCGACGAGATGCGGCTCGGTTTCTCGGGCCACTGCCCCACCACCGTGCTCTCCGACTTCTACGCCGCCGCATTCGATCTCTGGCACGCCGGCAAACGCCGCGAAGCGTTCGACATGTTCGGCCGGATTCAGGCGTTCAACAGCATTACCGGCTCCGCTGGCTATCTCATGGTCGTGCGCGGCGTATTCAAGGAAGAGACCAAAACGCGCGCCATGAGCTTGGGAGGCGGCGGAGCGGCTGCCGGCGGACGCGGCGGGGGCCGCTCAGGCCAAGGCGCAACAGGCCCGCTCGACGAGGCCACCAAGCAGGCTGTCCGCGATGCCTGGGAGCAATTTATGAAGCCCTACCTGCGCGGGTAGGCTTGTGGGGCAGCTTGGTAAGCTGCGCGCCGGTTGGGGGCGCCCTCAGGGCCTGGTCCAGCCGGGCGCAGCCCGACCGTGCGCTGCCGAAGCGAGACTGCCCCTAACGGCCCGCGGCTGCGGCAGCCGCCTTCTTTGGCGCCAGGTCGCCAGCCACAGTTGGCTCCGGCTCGCCCGCCAGAGCGCCAAACGCAAGGCCGGCGATGATCGCTCCGACAATAGGCGCCAGCCAGAACAGCCAGAGTTGTTCGACGGCCCAGCCGCCGACAAAGAGCGCCGGCCCGGTACTGCGCGCCGGATTCACCGACGTGTTGGTAACCGGGATTCCCACCAGATGAATCAGGGTGAGCCCCAGCCCGATCGCGATCGGCGCAAAACCCTTTGGCGCGCGGCTGTGCGTCGAGCCCAGGATGATCACCAGGAACATGAAGGTCAGCACCACTTCGGCCACCAGACAGGCCACCAGCGAGTACCCGCCCGGCGAGTGCTCCCCGTAGCCGTTGGAGGCAAACCCGCCCAGCGTGAATCCCGGCTTTCCGCTGGCGATCACGAACAGCACTCCCGCCGCGGCAATCGCGCCCACTACCTGCGCGACGATGTAGGCCGGCAATTCCGATGCCGGGAAACGCTTCGCCGCCGCCAGACCCACCGAGACAGCCGGATTCAGATGGCATCCGGAAATATGGCCAATCGCGTAGGCCATGGTCAGAACCGTGAGGCCGAACGCGAATGCGACGCCCAGAAAGCCAATCCCCAAACCCGGGAAAGCCGCCGCCAGAACCGCGCTGCCGCATCCCCCGAAAACCAGCCAGAACGTACCGAGCAACTCCGCCGCCGCCCTTTTCCCCAGAGGCATATTCTCTCCTATCGTGCCGCAAATTCGCAGCCGATCCGCTCCAGCAGGACCGTGCTTCGCCCAATTAGTCTACAACAACTTTGCTCTGGCTGCCGACTCCAGGGGAAGGGAAGCCGATCCCATATCCGCGCGGCGCTATGCTTTCAATTTCTTCCAGTTCGCCAGGCAGCGTTCGGCGGTTTCGAGTGGCGGGAATCGGCTGCCCTCCTGCTCGATCAGATAGTATTCCACGCCGCCTACCGATTCCGCGGCCTCAAAAATCCTGGCCCAAGGCGAATCTCCTTCTCCAAACAGGACCCGATAGCCTTTGTCCGGTCCGGGAGCCCAGTCCTTGCAGTGAACGCACCGGATTCGTCCCGGATTCGCTTTGATCCACTCCACCGGGTCGGAACCCGCTTCCACCGCAGTGCCGACGTCGAGCTGTAGCATTACTTCTTTCGGCGTGTTGGCGGCGATCACTTCTATGGGCCGCTTTCCCTCCACCACCGTGAATTCCGTTTGGTGATTGTGATATCCGGTGCGCAACCCGGCCGGCGCGAGCCTGTGGGATATCCCTGAGAGCTGATCCGCCACTCTTTCCCAGCCGTTGAGCCCGGCCACTTTTCCGGCGCTTGCCATCACCACGTATTTCGACCCGAGGATCTGATTGAGCTCGATCGCCTTCGGCAGTCCTTCATCCGTGAAGGAGGGCGCGTTGTTGTGGGTGGAATTGCAGCGGATGCCCGCATCGTCCATCACCTTGCGCATGTCTTTGGCTTGGTCCGCGGTCCAGTTGAAATAGGGGGCGAAGAATTCTACCGTCTCGTACCCCATCTTGGCCACCGCGCGAACGGTGGCTTCCGGGGCTTTGGCAAATTCATCCCGCACGGAGTAGAGCTCCAGACCGACAGGCACGCGCTTGGCAGCCGTGGCCAGCGTCATGGAAGCGATGCCCGGAAGGGCAAGAAAGGAACGTCTGGAAAAAGCATGGTCGGATGACACGCCGAAACTATATCACGTCTCGCGGCACCAGGCGCGGGTTTCGCGGTGTATCGCGGTGGCGCACGTTTCGCGCGCGCCGCACCCGCCGCCCGGGCTGCGGTTATCCACTACAATAACGACTGAGCCGAACCGTCATGAGGATCCATTGGAAAGGCGTATTCCCGGCCATTACCACGCAGTTCCGCGCCGATCAGTCCCTCGATCCGGCCGCTACCGCGCGCCATCTGAACGCCATGATTCAGGCCGGCATTCACGGCGTCGTGTTCCTGGGCACCGTGGGCGAGAATACCGCCCTTGAATACCAGGAGAAACTGACCCTGCTGAAAGAAATGAAGCAGGCCGTCGACGGCCGCATCCCCGTGCTGACGGGAGTAGCCGAATACACCACGCCGCTGGCCTGCCGCTTTGCGCGCGACGCGGAGCAGATCGGCGTGGATGGCTTGATGGCGCTGCCGGCCATGGTCTATAAGTCCGACCGCCGCGAGACCCTGGCGCACTTTCGCGCCGTCGCCCGCGCCACTTCGCTGCCCGTGATGGTCTACAACAACCCGGTTTCCTACGCGGTGGACGTCACCCCGGACATGTTTGAAGAATTGGCCGATGAGCCGTCCATCGTAGCCATCAAGGAATCCTCGGAAAACGTGCGCCGCATTACCGACCTCGTCAACCAGGTGCGCGACCGTTACATTCTTTTCTGCGGCGTGGACGATCTGGTGCTGGAGAGCATTCTGCTGGGCGCCCAGGGTTGGATTTCCGGCCTGGTCAATGCCTTTCCCGAGGAGAACCGCGCTCTCTGGGATTTGGCCGCTTCCGGCCAATGGGAACTCGCCCGCGAGCTTTATCGCTGGTACACCCCGCTGCTACATCTCGATACCAAAATCAAGCTGGTGCAATATATCAAACTGGCCATGGCGGAGACCGGTTTGGGATCGGAATGGGTGCGCGCGCCCCGGCTGCCGCTGGCGGGAGCCGAGCGCGACGAAATTCTGGCCGTGATCCGCAAAGCTATCGCCACGCGTCCCACCCTCGGGGCCGCGACCGAGGCATTGCGGTGAGCCTGCGTCGCGTCTCAGCCATAGACTCCCATACCGGGGGCGAGCCGACTCGCGTGGTGATCGCGGGTGGTCCGGACCTCGGCCGGGGTCCGTTGGCCGGGCGGCTCGACCGCTTCCGCAACTGGTTCGACCAATTCCGCTCCGCCGTGGTGAATGAACCGCGCGGCAACAACGCCATGGTGGGCGCGCTCCTGTGCGAGCCCTGCGACGCCGCCTGCGACGCCGCCGTGATTTACTTCAACAACGTCGGCTATCTGGGCATGTGCGGCCATGGCACCATCGGCGTGGTGGTTACGCTTCAGTACCTGGGCCGGCTTCGGCACGATGCCTGCCGCCTGGAAACGGTTTGCGGCGTGGTGGATGCTCGGCTCAACCCCGGCGGCGGCGTTTCCATCCGCAACGTACCCAGCTATCGCAGCCGCGCCCGCGTGCCCGTCTCCGTGCCCGGCATTGGCGAGATGGTGGGCGATGTGGCCTGGGGCGGAAACTGGTTTTTCCTGGTGAGCGAACATGGCCAGGAGCTCTCGCTCGGCCGCGTGGACGAGCTGACCGATTTCACCTGGCGGATCCGCCGCGCGCTGGAGGACAATGGCATCACCGGCGCGGACGGTGGCGAAATCGATCACATCGAGCTGTTCGCACCGCCTACGGTGTCCGGCGCGAATAGCCGCAATTTCGTGCTCTGCCCCGGCAAAGCCTATGACCGCTCGCCCTGCGGCACCGGCACCAGCGCCAAGCTCGCCTGCCTCTACGCCGATGGCAAGCTGGCCCCCGGCGAAGTGTGGCGCCAGGAGAGCATCGTGGGCACCGTGTTCGAAGGACGCATAGAAGCGATCCATGCCGCGACCGATGCCGCGATCGATGCCGTGGTCCTCCCCGAAATCACCGGTTTCGCCTACGTCAACGCGGAACTCGATCTGATCCTCGACGATCGCGATCCGTTCTGCTCCGGTATTCGCAGAGCCGGTACGCCGCCAGCATGACCGCGTGCTATGATGTCGCCGACGTGGTCGTCGTTGGCGGCGGAATCGTGGGCGCGGCGTGCGCCGATTCCTGTTCGGCCGCGGGCATGCGCGTGATGGTGGTGGAAGCCGGGCCGGTCGGCGGCGGCGCTACCGCCGCGGGCATGGGCCACATCGTGGTAATGGACGATTCGCCCGCCCAGATCGCTCTCACCCGGCGCTCCCGTTCGCTGTGGATGGCCCTGGCCGGCGAACTTCCGGTCGATGCCGAGTACCTCGCCGCCGGTACCGTCTGGGTCGCGGCCGATGCGGAAGAGATGGCGGAGGTGGAGCGCAAGCGCGCCCTCTACGCGGAAATCGGCGTTCGCGCCGAGGTGCTGGGACCGCGCGATCTCTCCGCCGCCGAGCCCAACCTGCGCCCCGGCCTGGCCGGCGGATTGTTGGTGCCCGACGATGCCGTCAGCTATCCGCCCTGCGCCGCCCGCTTCCTTTTGGAACGGGCCCAGGCCCGCGGCGCGGTGTTGCTGCGCGCCAAAGCTGTCGAGCTGATGGAGACCGGCGTTCGGCTTGGCAGTGGGGAAGCTATTTCCGCGGGCGCGGTAGTGAACGCCACCGGAGCCTGGGCGCCGGAGCTGACCCCCGGTATCTCCGTCCGCCGGCGGAAAGGTCACCTGGCGATTACCGATCGCTATCGTGGTTTCTTGCGGCATCAGTTGGTGGAGCTGGGCTATTTGAAATCGGCGCATTCCACCACCGCCGATTCGGTGGCTTTCAACGCCCAACCGCGGCGCACCGGCCAGGTTCTGATCGGCTCGTCGCGCCAGTTCGGCGCCGAACATTCCGCTATCGACCCGCCGATTTTGACCCGCATGTTGGAGCGCGCGTGCGCCTATATGCCCCAACTCGCGGACCTCGCCGTCACCCGTTGTTGGACCGGCTTTCGCGCCGCCACGCCCGATAAGCTGCCCCTCATCGGCCCCTGTCCCGGCCGGCCGCGCTTGCTGCTGGCCACCGGTCACGAAGGGCTGGGCATCACCACCTCGCTCGCTACCGGAGAACTGATCGCCGCCCATCTGCTGACACGGCCCTTTGCCATTCCGCCGGAACCCTATCTGCCGTCCCGTAAGCTGGAAGCGGAGGGAGACTCGCCCCATGAGTGACGCGGTAACTCTGCGCGTCAACGGAAATTCGGTCACCGTACCCGCCGGCGCCATGGTCTCCACTGCCATCGCCGCCGCCGGCGCGGACCTCTTCCGCCGCTCGGTGACGGGCCAGCCGCGCGGTCCGCTCTGCGGCATGGGCGTCTGCTTCGAATGCCGCGTAACGGTCGACGGCAGACAACACGTGCGAAGCTGTCAGACGCCCTGCGCGTCCGGAATGGAGGTGAGCACGGATGAGTGAGCCTGACGCGCCGCGCAACTTCGACGTGGTGGTGATCGGCGCCGGGCCGGCCGGATTGGCCGCGGCCTGCAGAGCTTCCGCGGCTCGCGCCAGCGTGTGCCTGGTAGACGACAACCCGCGCCCCGGCGGACAAATCTGGCGCGCTTCCCTCGATCGTGTTTCGGGTCCCGCCGTGCCATGGATCTCGACCGCCGCGCGGCAGGGCGTGCGAATGATTGCGGGCGCCCGCGTCTTCGCCGCACCCGAGCCCGGCCGGCTCGCCCTCGAAACCGCCGCCGGCGCGTCGCTCGACCTGCGTTATCGCAGCCTGGTTCTGGCCACCGGCGCCCGCGAACGCTTCCTTCCCTTCCCCGGCTGGACTCTGCCCAACGTGATGGGCGCCGGCGGCCTGCAGTCCCTCGCCAGGTCCGGTCTCCCGGTGCGCGGCAAGAAAGTGGTTGTCGCCGGCAGCGGACCGTTATTGCTGGCGGTGGCGCGCTTCCTGCGACACGCCGGCGCCGGCGTGCGTCTTATCGCCGAGCAGGCGCCGTTGGCCGCACTGCTGCGCTTCGCCTCCAGCCTGCTCCGGCATCCGCATAAGCTGGCCGATGCGTTGATCTTTCGCGGATCGCTCGCCGGAGTGCCCTACCTGGCTTCCTGCTGGCCGGTCTCGGCCCAAGGCGATGGCCGCTTGCAATCGGTGACGCTCAGCCGCGGCGGCAGGACTTTCACCGAGCCCTGCGATTACCTGGCTTGCGGCTTTGGCCTGGTGCCGAATACCGAGCTGGCTGCCTTGCTCGGTTGCCGCATGAGCGCGTCGGCGCCCGGCGAGGGCGTTGCCGTGGATGAATACCAGCAGACCTCGGTGGCAGGCGTATACGCCGCGGGCGAGATCACCGGTATCGGCGGCCTGGACGTGGCGCTCGTCGAAGGAGAAATCGCCGGCCACGCCGCCGCCGGCCAGCCCGAGCGCGCCAGCCGCCTGTTTGAGGCACGCCACCGGCGGCGGCACTTCGCCCAGTCTCTGGCGCGGTCGTTCGCGCTGCGCGAGGAGCTGAAACACCTGGCCGCGGACGATACCTTCGTCTGCCGCTGCGAAGACGTACCGCTCGGCCGCATCCGTGCCTCGACCGGCTGGCGCGAGGCCAAGCTGCAAACCCGCTGCGGCATGGGCCCGTGCCAGTCCCGCGTCTGCGGCCCGCCTGTCGAATTCCTGCTGGGCTGGAAACCGGATTCCGTCCGCCCGCCACTGTTCCCGGTGACGGTGAATAGCCTGACCCAGGCCGGGGTCCGGGGGATTCATAAACTGCAACCGCCTCCATTTCAATGAACGGGGCGCGGTTCTTGCCACGGGCTGCTGCCCACTTCGGTGCTATCCATCGTTAACGCCCGGTTCATATCCTCGTCGATCTTGAACTCAACCAGAGGCAAGGCGTATAAAGGAGAGCGTATCGGCAGGTTTGGCAGGTGCCATGGGTTGTGACGCCAGCAAAGATCGTGCAGTGCCTCACGTTGTCATTCCCGCCTACAACGAAGCCGCGAGCATTGGCAGCGTGGTGGCCGGGATACGGGAGCGAATTCCCGACGCCAGGATCATTGTGGTTAACGATTGCTCCCGGGACGAAACGGCGGACCTCGCGCGTCGCGCCGGAGCGGTCGTAGTCGATCTTCCATTTAATCTCGGGTATGGCGCCGCGTTACAGACCGGCCTGATGTGGGCGTGGCGCGCTGGAGCGCAACTGGTCGCCACTATGGATGCGGATGGGCAGCATGACGCCCGGGATCTCGCAACGCTTCTTGGGCCCGTTGCAAGAGGCGAGGCGGACATAGTATTGGGTAGCCGCTATTTGCCCGATAGCCGATGCTACAGCGTTCCGATCCTCCGGCGGGCCGGCTCGCTGTTTTTTGCAAAGCTGCTGACGGTCATCCTGGGAATGCGTATCAGCGATCCCACAACTGGCTTCCAGTGTGTTGGCCGCAAGGCCCTGGAACTCTACGCTACGCTCCCCGACTTTCCCGAAAAAACTCCCGATGCGGATCTTATCCTGTACGCGCATGTCGCCGGCTGCCGCGTAGTGGAAGTGCCGGTGACGATGCACGAAGACGAGTCGGGCGATTCCATGCACGGTCTCTTGAAGTCCCTTTTCTACGTCCCGAAGATGTGCGTGTCCATTCTGGGCATCCTCGCGATGAGCGTTACAAGGAAAAGACATGCCACCCTCCACGCCGGCATTCCTGCTTGAAAGTGTGCATCCGACGGGCATTACCACCGAGGCGAGGTTCTTTATCCTCGGCTGCGGGGTCCTGCTACTGATCTGGACGCTGGTTAAGCTCCGAAACCGCATGCTTCTTGTCTCCATGAGTTCGATATACCTGGCAATGGGCCTGGCTCTGGCGTGCTTCGCCTTGTATCCGCAGGGTTTCGATAACCTCGCCTACATGGTAGGCCTGAAATATCCGCCCGTCCTTTATCTGATCGTCGCGATTCTGGTGCTGCTGCTGTTGAGCGTTCACTTCGGCACGCGGCTTTCGCTAGTCGATGAAAGATGCCGGCGCCTCGCTCAGGAACTCGCTCTCCTTCGGCAAGACGGGCTGAAAGGCGCTAAAGCCGTAGAACCAGGCGGGGCAGAGCGGTGAATGCGGACGCTTCGCCGCGTACAAATGGCTGGGCGCGGCTGCCGACGCTGGCGGTTTGGGCGGGTTCCGCTACGCTGGGAGCATGGTTCGCCTGGCGGTTCCGATATTCGATGAACCCCGACGGAATATCCTACCTGGACATGGGTGACGCCTATCTTCGCGGGGACTGGGCGACCGCCATCAACGGACATTTCAGCCCGTTATATGCCGTGCTTCTGGCGCTCCCGCTTCACTTTCTGCGCGCCTCGCCCGCGGCGGAAATGGCGGCGGTACAGGTTGTCAACTATGTCATCTACCTATTCGCACTTTGTTGTTTTAATTTCTATCTCCGGGGAACGATGCGCCAGTGCAGCCCAAGGGGAGACGCCGAGGAGCGAACGTGGATGGCGCTGCCGTGGTGGTTCTGGCTTATTTTCGGTCATGTGATGTTTGTCTGGACGTCGGTCTGTCTTATTGGCGTGACGCTTGTTACGCCCGACATGCTGGTCGCCGCGTTCATCTATTTATCGGTCGGGATTGCCGCCCGCATCGACGGCCAGGCATCGGCTGCCGTCTTTGCCGGTTTTGGGTTTCTTTTGGGGATCGGCTATCTGGCGAAGTCGGTGATGGGTCCCATGGGCCTGCTGTTCCTGGGGGTTGCCGCGCTTTCACGGGGCCTTTCGCGATCTACGATGCGGTGTGTTCTGGTCTCTTTGACCGCATTTGCGTTGACGGCGATGCCTCTGGTAATTGCCTTATCCGCCGCTAAGCGCAGGCCGACACTGGGAGACTCCGGGAAGTTAACGTATGCATTCGAGGTCAACCAGGTGCCGATCGTTCACTGGCGCGGCGATCCACCCGGAAGCGGCCTTCCGAGACATCCCACGCGAAAAATCTGGGAGAATCCCGCTGTGTACGAATTCGCCGAGCCGATGCACGTCTCGTATTCGCCCTGGTACGATCCGTCATATTGGCTCGACGGCGTGCGGCCGCATATGGAACCTCGTTTCTGGCACAATCTCAAAGTGAACGGGACGCGGGCGCTGGCCGTTATTTTATTCGCAACCTCTCTTCTCTTCGGCGCAGCTTATATGTTGATCCTCACCAGTTGGCGTTTGCAATCGGTGAAAACCATCAAGTTCGCAATCGCGAACCTGCTTCCGGCCGTCACGGGCATCGCCCTATATTCGGCGGTTTGGGTCGATGCCAGATATGTTGCGGCGTATGTCGTTCTGTTTTGGCTGGGAGTCCTTGCATTAGTCCGCTTTGGAGCGTCGCGGAGCCGGCGAACGATGGTCCGGCTGACTGCAAGCTTGCTGACGCTTGCGGTGTTGCTGCAGGTGTCGCCGGGTTTCTTGCGCCTGGCTTGGGCAAGCCAGCCAAAGCCTACCCCTGCGCTAGTGGCGGAGCGTCTTTGGAAGCTGGGGATCGCTCGCGGCGACAAGGTGGCTGCGATCGGCAACAACTTTTGGGCCTATTGGGCCAGGCTGGCGCGGGTGCGGATCGTTGCCGAAATACCCGAGGTGGAGTGGGCGGACTCGGTGCGGGTTTCCAAGCCCACCGACACGCAACGCTTCTGGACCGCCGGCCACTCGACGCAGGGCCAGATCGTAGAGAGGCTCCGTTCCACCGGCGCGCGGGCGATTGTGGCGCGCCGGAGCCCGATACCATCCGGATGGGAAGAGATTCCGGGAACCGACTACTGTGTGTACCTCTTCAGCTCATCGCAGAACGCCACCGCTGCCGTGAGCGTCGGACGCGAGTGATGTCGTGATCAATCCAGACTTCTTTCTATTTCTGGAGGGCGTCCTGATTATTCTGGCCCTCGGCCTTGCGTTGCTGCGCCCCAACGCCCTCGGCAAGGTATTCCGGCCCATCGAGTCGAAACTGGCGGCCGTGGCACGCCACAAGGCCGTTTCGATTGCGATTTCCGTGGCGCTGCCGCTGTTGTTCCGCGCCTTACTGCTGCCGGCGATTGGCGTTCCCGAACCGGCGATTCATGAGGAATTCACCTACCTGCTTCAATCCGACACATTTGCGTCCGGGCGCCTGACGAATCCACCGCATCCGATGCAGACCCATTTCGAGACCTTTCAGGTGGTGCAGCGGCCCACTTATGCTTCCATCCGGCCACCCGCGCAGGGTTTGCTCCTGGCTCTTGGCCAGGCGATCTTCGGTAGGCCATGGATCGCAGTCTACCTGAGCATCGGGGCGATGTGCGGAGCCATTTGCTGGATGCTTCAGGCCTGGCTGCCTCCCGGATGGGCGCTGCTCGGCGGCATTCTCGCCGGCATCCGCTTCGGCGTCTTCGGTTTTTGGATGAATAGCTACTGGGGCGGGAGTCTGGCCGCGATCGGTGGCGCCGCCGTAGTTGGCGCACTGCCTCGGATACTCCGCCGTCCGAGGCCTATCGACGCGGTCTTCTGGGCGTTGGGCGTCGCCATACTTTTCCATACGAGGCCGTATGAGGGCCTGTTGATCTCGATCCCGACAGGGGTTGTCCTACTGCGCAGGCTGCTCTCTTCCACCGCGCCGCCGAAGGGCGTCGTCATCGGCCGCCTTGTTCTTCCCGCGTTCTTGGTTTTGCTTTCGGTAGGGTGCTGGACCTGCTATTACAACTGGCGGGTCACCGGGAGTCCATTCTACATGCCTTACCGGCTTGGCATCGATACTTATACGGCAACGCCATTTTTTCTTTGGCAGACGCCGGTTCTTACAAAGATCTATCACCACGGCATCATGCGAAAATACTACTTAGGGTGGGAGCTCGGAACTTTCCGGCAGATGCAGTCTTTGGCGGGCTTCGTGAGAATCCGAGGCATTGAGTACGGCAGGCTATGGTTGTTCTATCTCCGGCCCGCCTTCACCCTTCCGTTTCTATTAATTGCTCTGACAATTCGCGATCGCCGCACGCGTACCTTGCTTGTAATTGGCCTCATATTCTTTGCTGGGCTCAGCGTGGAGACCTGGATGGCGGCATACTACGCGGCGCCGGCGACGTCGCTATTGCTCGCTCTCCTGTTACAGGCGATGCGGCACGTCCGGGCTCTTCGGTCGGGGAAAGATCGCGTCGGTCAGGCAGTTGTCCGAGGCATCGTCGTCACATGTTCCGTGGTCTTCCTGGCGGTCGGAAGTGCGCAGGTCCCGCGTCTTCGGGTGGCTCCGGACCTGCCTTTTGCCTGGTGCTGTCAGCAAAATAGAATGCCGGAACGCGTTCGCATTAAGAAGCAATTGGAGTCCATGGATGGCTTGCAGTTGGCGATCGTGCGTTATGCGCCGGAACACAGCGAACATCTGGAGTGGGTCTATAATGCCGCGAATATCGACGGCTCTAAGGTCGTCTGGGCGAGAGAGATGGATGCGCAACATAACGCCAGGCTCTTGCATTATTTCAAGGACCGCCACGCCTGGTTGGTGGAACCGGACAAGCAGCCCGCGGGTTTAGCGGAGTATCCGTCAAAGGCACCGTAATTGCCGGCGTGGCGACGCCAGCCTGGCCGCCGCGCCCCGCTGCTGACCAACGATGCTACCAGCCCCATCGCTAAATTCGGAATGGTATGGAGATTGTACACGCACCATAAAACGACTGGAGTTCACGGGCCAAGTGAACGGCCTTGAGTCTGGGGTCCTCGAATGACCGTCCTGATTGCGGGCGTAGTGACGCTCCTCATCCTGATCCTCCGCGGCGATCTGAACCGGGTCGAGTTCGCTCTGCTGGTACCGGCTGTCGCTTTGGCATGTTGGCGTCCCCGGCTCGGCGCGGCCTGGTGGCAACGTACCGAAACCCGCTTCCGGGCTCTGGCAAGGCATCGCACCGCCAGCGTGGCAGCCGTGGCGCTGCTTGCCGTAGCATTGCGGCTCGCCATTCTACCGGTCGAGCCCGTTCCCCAACCCGGCATTACCGACGAGTTCAGCCACCTGCTGTTGGGCGACACGCTCGCCCACGGCCGTCTGGCCAACCCCACTCATCCCATGTGGCGGCATTTCGAAACCATTCACGTGCTTGAGCGCCCCACCTACAGCTCGATGTATTTCCCCGGTCAAGGCATCTTCCTCGGCTTCGGCGAGTTGGTGGCCCACTGCCCGTGGGCCGGAGTCCTGCTCAGCGTGGCGCTCGCCGGCGCCGCGGTCTGTTGGGCGCTCCAGGGCTGGCTGCCGCCGGCCTGGGCGCTGGCCGGAGGGCTGCTTTTCGTGCTGCGGTTCGGGTTCTTCAGCTATTGGATCGATAGCTACTGGGGCGGAGCGGTGCCGGCTTTGGGCGGTGCGCTCGCGATCGGCGCCTGCCCGCGCATTCGCCGCTGCCCCGGCTTCGGCAGCGCCCTGCCGGCTGCCGCGGGTCTCGCCCTTCTCGGGATCTCGCGGCCTTTCGACGCAGTCATGCTGTGCCTGCCGTTGGGTGTCGCGCTCGCAATCTGGCTGCACGGGCTGAAGCCTGACGCCTCCACACAAACAGTGGGGCGGCCCCGCGCGGACCAGGGGGTCCGCCCAGGGGTCCGCCCCACCAATTCTGCATTGCTGCGCGCCGCCGCCGCGCTCGTCCTGGTGTGCGGCGCCACCATCGGGTTGCTTTGCGTCTACCAATCCCGCGTGACCGGCGACCCCCTCCGCCCTGCCTATGCAGTCAACCAACAGACCTACGGATGGCCCCTCACCCTCCCCTGGTTCCCGGCGCGGGCGCGCGCGCTCCCCAATCGGCAGATGAGCGATTACTACTCTTGGGAGATCCAAGAGCGCCAAACCGTGCTTCACCCGCTCCGCTATGCGGTCCGCAACGCCATGGACGCCCTGCGTGTCTGGACTTTCTATTTCGGGCCGGTCTTATCCGTGCCGCTCCTGTTCGTCGGGTGGATCGTCCGCGACCGGCGGATGCGGCTCCCGCTGGCCGTTACCGGCTGGATGCTGCTGGTGCTGGCGGTGGAGGATTCGCGCTATCCGCATTACCTTTCCGCCGTTCTCGCCGCCCTTCTCATGATTGCATTGCAAGGCATCAGGCACATGCGCGCGGCCGGCCGGAGCGCTCCCCGGTGGCTCGCCTTGGCCCGGCTTCTGCCACTTCTCCTTCTGATGGTGATTGCCGCCAGGCTGGTCGTCCCCCCGCTCCGCTCTGCCAATCCCGCCAATCCCTTCGTATCCTGGTGCTGCGGCCGGAAAGGCAATCTGGACCGCGCTGCCGTGTTGGCTCGTCTCGACCAACTCCCCGGCCTCCATCTGGTAATCGTGAAGTACCGCCCGGACCATGTCTTCACCTACGAATGGGTCTATAACGAAGCCGAAATCGACCGCGCCAAGGTGGTTTGGGCCAGAGACCTCGGGCCCGAAGCGAATCGCCGCCTCATCGACTATTTCGCGGATCGCCAGGTCTGGACCGTGGACGCCGACCAACACCTGGCGGAACCGGTCAGGGCGCGATGAGTTTGGTAGCCGGCAAGCCTTCAGCGGTCAGCGAGTGGCCAGCGCCTGAGGCGCGCCTAAGCTAAGTAGCCACGCAATAATAACTGCACGATCTAAGGTTACGCGAATTGCGAATCACCCGGCACACAGCGGCAATCCTAAGCCTGCTCCAGAAGCTGCGCGTATACCTCGTAGGCTGCGCGGCCAAAGAGCGCGAAAACCGCGCGCCTCAGCTTGGCGTCGGGCTTTTCCAGATGCGCCTGAACTTCCCGCACGGCGATTTCCGCGGCCGGCTGGATGGGGTAGCCGTAAACTCCCGTGCTGATGGCGGGGAAACTGATGCTGGCGACGCCGCGCTCTTCCGCCATGGCGAGGCAGGTGCGATAGCAGGAAGCCAGCAGCTCCGCCTCGCCGTGTTGGCCGCCGCGGTAGACCGGGCCCACGGCGTGGAAGACGAAACGCGCCGGCAGGCGGCCCGCGCCGGTCGCCACGGCGGACCCGGTGGGGCAACCGCCGGTGACGCGGCGAATCTCGTCCAGCTCGCGCGTGATCTGGGGGCCGCCGGCTCGATGGATGGCGCCATCCACGCCGCCGCCGCCCGCCAGCGCCGAATTCGCCGCGTTGACGATGGCGTCCACGGCGATGCGCGTAATATCGCCTTCCACCGCTTCCATCGCGCGGCCGTTCCCGCAGCTCCGCTTCATAATCTAATACAATCATTCCATGACACGGAGGGAACTGATTGCCGCCGGCGCCCTGTGCGCGACGCGGGCGTGGGCGCGTAGCCACATCGACAAGTTTTCGATCAGCGCCATCACCGACGAAATCGGTCTCACTACCGACGACTCCATCGCCTTCGCCCACCACTACGGGCTGAAATTCGTGGAGATCCGCAACCCCGCCGGCTCGAAGAGAGAATATTTCTCGCTCACCGAGCCGGAAATCAAAGTGGACGCGGTGCGCTTCGCCAACGAAGGGCTCAAGGTGAGCTTCGTGAATACCAGCCTGATGAAGTTTGCCTGGCCCGGCATGGAGCCGGTGCGGAAGAAGCCGGAGGAGCCGGCTGCGCGCGAAAAGCGCCTGGCCGCGGAAAAGGCCCGCTGGGACGGCCGCATGGAAGATCTCGCGAAGGCCATCCGCTGCGCGCAGATCATGGGCTGCGACAAAGTGCGCGTCTTCACCGGCAGCCGCGTGGACGACCCCGCCACCCAGTTCCAGCGCATCGCCGACAATCTCGGCGAAATGTCGCTCACCGCCGAGCGCGAGAAAGTGTACCTGCTGATCGAAAACGAAATGTCACAGAACGTGGCGACCGGGGCGGAACTGGCGGCCGTGCTGAAACTGATTCCCTCCAAATGGGTGGGCTGCAACTGGGACCCGCACAACTCCTACGGCCGCGAAGCGGCGTTTCCCGACGGCTACAACGCCGTGCCCCAGCGCCGCCTGCTCAACATCCAGATCAAGGCCAAAGGGGTGATGCCGTCGAGCCCTGAAAGAGAGGACTGGAAGGCCATCTTCGAAGCCCTGGAGCGGGACGGCTACAAGTACAAGATCGGCCTCGAGACGCATATTTTCGACGGTACCCTGATCGCCGCGGCGCACGATTCGATGGACGAGATATTGCACATCGTGAGCCGGTTGTAGGGGTGGAGCGGGCGATTCGCCTGCCTCACTACCTGCTAATCTACGGACATGTCGCGTACCCTGGCCATTTCCCTTGCTATAGGCCTGGCGGTGATCGCTCTGGCCGTGGCGGGCGTCTTCTATATGCAGCGTGGGTCGCGTATCGACCTGCACGGCAAATTTCTGAAAGTGCGCACGGCCCCGCTCGACGAGCACAGCTCGGTGGTGGTGATCGATTATCGCATCGAAAATCCGGCCGATTTCAAGTTCATGGCGCAGGCGGTAACCGTCATTATGGAAGACAAGAACGGCAATGGTACGGAGGGTCAGACCGCGTCCGAACCGGATGCCCGCCAGCTCTTCGTCAACGTCCCGCTGCTCGGTGAAAAGTACAACGAATCGTTCAAGGCGCGCGATTTTGTGGCGCCGCACGCCACCGCCGACCACATGGTGGCGGCCCGCTTCGAAGTACCGGACGATCGGCTGCCCGCGCGCAAGCGGTTCGTGATCCATATCGATGAAGTGGACGGCGCAGTCGTGGAATTTGCCGAAAAGTAAGGCGAGGCTATAGATTTCGCCCGCGGCGCCAGTGATCTTCGAACAGGCCTTTCATGGCCTCGCCCATACCGTCGTGCTGGAAGACTACGGCCGTCCAGGAAGGCCTGGAGATTACCGGATCGAGCAGCGCGATCATGCCGTTGTGGGTATCGAAGAGCGCCAGCTTCATGGGCAGCGAATCGGCTAGGCGGACTTCCACGCCCGCCATCGCGTATTCGCTGAGGCGCTGGCGATGCTCCTGGTCGAGGGTGGCGGCTTCGAGGAGCAAGCGGCAAGCCACGCCGCCCGAGGCAGCCTGCTTTACCAGTTTTTCGTCCAGCGGATCGACGGCGTACGGCGGCCGTGAAAATTCGAGATATTCGTACTTCACCTCTTCCAGCATGCGGCGGTATTCGGCGCCGGTCTGAGCCGGCTCGGTGACGATGCGCAGGAAATCCAGCGTGCCGCGGCCGCCCTGGCCTTCGGAGTATAGAGCCTTCAAATCGTCGATCAGCGCTGTCCCGGTGCGGCCGCTGTCCATCAATTCCTGCTCCAGGATTTGCCGCCGCCGCGACAGAAAGGCGGGGATCGCCAGGCCCGGCTCGACCGCCGAGAACAGCTTGGTCTTTTCCTGCACGACTTGCGCGAATCCCTTCTCGACCAGGCTGTCGAGAACTTCGTAAATTTTTTGCCGCGGTACGTGAGAGCGGGCCGCCAGTTCCAGCGCCTTGAACTTCGCGTGCCCGAGCAGCACCAGGTAAGACCGCGATTCGTAAGCATTCAGCCCCAGTTGCTGCAAGCGCCGCCAGAAGCGCTGAAAGTCCACCTCGACCAAGTCTTCACTCATGTCCTATACACCTTATCAAAAGATGCAGCCGAGGGAACGGGGGGGAGCCTCGACGCGAGCGCCGGAGGCGGGCTTCCCGCGGCGCCACGCGATTCCGCGTGTGTTCCCGCTGCGGCGGCGCGGATGGACGCGGGGCGGTCAGTTCTTAAGCCAGCGGTCGAACCAGGCAAAGGCTTCCTTTTGCATGTCGCGATCGAACTTGTGGGGGCCGTCGAAAAAAATGGAGCGATAGCGGCCGGGCACGCCGGCTTTACGGTAAACCTCGGTCAGGATGCGGCTGGCGCTTTCCATTTCGGGCATGGTGAAGAGCTGGTCCTGCCGGTTGTTTAATACCAGCACCGGGTTGGGTGCGGCGAGTCCGAGGATTTCCGGGTAATCGAGATCGAGCGGCAGCCCGGGGACGTAGCACATCCAGGTGTGGGTGTAGGACTTGTTCAGGAGAAAGTCGCGCCAGGTGGTCATCATGCCGGCGCAGCAGGCGCACCGGATGCGCTCGTCGGCGCCTGCGAGCATGACCGTCCGCAGGCCGCCGCCGGAGAGACCGGCGCAGCCGATTCGCGTTGCGTCCACTTCGGGCCGGGAGGCGAGGTAGTCGAGGGCGCGGCGGTCGTCAAAGACATAAACACCCGGCCAAGTCATGCCGGCGCAGAAAAGGCTCTTGGCGATGATGTGCTCATGGTTGGCGGCGACCTGGTTGTAGCGCTCGATCTCTTCTTCGGCCTCGGGACTCGATTCCACCATGTTGTCGCGGATCGCGGCGGGCAGATCGGCGAGGCGCATGCGGCGGCTGCCGAAGGTGAACGCGTCATGCACCAGCACCACGTAGCCACGGCGGCTCAGCTCGTTGGCCCAGGCTAGGCCGCCGTAGTAAAGTTCCTGATGCCGAAGCATGGCGGGGTGCGGATCCTTCGACGTGCGGGTGATTTTTCGCAGGCCGAAGTACTTGTTGCCGCCATGGTCGTGCAGACCGACGATACCGGGCAGCTTGCCGCGGGCGCCGGTTGGCTTGAGAAGCAGCGCTTCGGTGGGAGGCCCGAACGGCAACTGCCACTCGAGGCGCTCGATCGACAGGCCGTCAAACTCCAACTGCTGCCGCACCGTGGCGACGGGCGTAGCGGCGCCGCCGGGTGAATGCAGCGCCTCGAGGAAGCGCGCCCGCGCCACGGCCCGCCACGCGTCCAGGTCGCGGAACATGGGTTGCCGGAAGGAGAGGCGCGGGGGATCGGGCGCCGACTGCGCGGCCCATTCGCCGTATGCGCCGAGCATGTTGGGCGTCATAGATGACATCTTATTCTCAATTGCCGCGCCCGGCTTTGAAAACTGCTGCTGCGGAGCGGAGTCCGCGGCCGCTTGCAGTTTGGCAGCGGCGTTATGGAGCGCTTTCAGCGCGGTTTCCATGTGTGGCTGGGAAGCCTCCGCCAGCGAGGCGCCGACCAGCCCCGCTGTTCCCGCCCCGAGGATGCTCTTAGCCGCGGTCCGGCGCGAAAATGTTCGATTCAACGGTTCCATAGCTTTCTCCGGTAATGCCGTTCCTGCCGATGGTGCTCCTGTGCGCCGCGGCGAATGCCTTCACCGTTTTCGACTTCGATGGCCTTAGCCTCGGTGCGTCCACAACTTTCACGGACACGGTCAACGGCCTCTCTGCCAGGTTCTCGAGAAATTCATCGGCTCGTACTGCTCTGAACCGGATCCCGGTTATTCCTTAGGCATCGCGCCCGGCTGCCAAAACGCAAACAGCGAACTAACCTCGCCAAGGGGCGTAGGCTCCCGCTCCAGCACGATTTCGATCAGCGTAGTCGTATACGGAAAAAACAGCTTTGCGTCACCCCCAAGTTCCGTGACATCCAGTTTCACCGCATTCGTCGCTCCCCGCAGCGTCGTGAGCCTCGTCGCAACCGCGTTCGCGTCCGCTAATTCCGGATTGTTGTATGCCTCGTATTCGAGATAAGCGGTCCCGCTCGAAGCAATCAGTTCCATCCAAACCTTCTTCGGATGGCCGTCGCCGCCCACCTTCAGCATGTCTTCCGAAAGCCGCACATAAAAACACCGATAGCTACTGTCGCCGCTATATGTGTCCACAATCAAAGGCACCGCTGGATACTCCGGATCGTCGGACTGCTTCAGATCGTCTCCCATAAACAGTTGCACGTTGTAGTCCGCGACGCCATCGCCATGGTCGTCCTTCACATGCATCACGAATTGCTGCCATCCAGCGCCGCCCGTCCCGTCCAAATCGCTGTTTGCGTCCATCTTCGCCAGCGCATCCTTCCCATACGCCAGCGCATTCGTCAGCCAGTTCTGGTAGCCGTCGGCCGTTTTCACGTTCCGCAGAAAATCGCTCACCCGCTCTACGGCGCCATCGTCCGGAGCCGATAGGATGCTCCCATGATTTCTCCCCTCCACTGCGATGATCGGACATTCCAGCCGCCCCGTTACCCAGTCCGAAATCTTCAGTCGCGTTGGCTGGCCGGCGCCATCCACTAGCCCCGGTTGGCGCCGAAAATCCAGCTGAACCATCCGTGTGTTCAACGCGCATCCGGCCCACCGGACCGTACCATCCGACCCCGGCGAGTTAGCCACCGCGGAGATCCCACTATAGCCGGCGTTCCCGATGAACACGGCGACATAAGGCGTCTCCGGTCCCTGGTCGTACTTCGGCTTTGGACCCAGCATGTCGTGAAGAGCGAGGTCCCACGTGTACCCGCTCCCCAGTTCCAGGCCGTCCAGCACCATGTCGCCCGCATTCATGAAGTCCGGCCCGAGATCGCGATTCCCTTTCACCAGCGCACCCAGCCAGCTCCTGCCCTTCTTCCCCTGCGGCGATCCAAACGTCGCCGGCGCCAGCCCCACCAGATGCTTCAGCCGCCGCACTCTGCTTCGCGGATCGTTCACTCCGAACGGATCGCTCGTCAGCCACTGCCGCACGATCAGCATCCCCGTCGAGTGCACAACCGCATCGAAGGTCCATGAGTCGTCCTTCGACCCCGCACTCCACTTCGTCAACCGCAGCGCCCGGTCGAACGCTTCGCCGAGATCCTTGATCGTAATCTCGTTGTTTAGGGAGATGTAGTTTCCAATCTCGATCGTCGCAACATCGATCTCCGCCCTTACCAGCGCGTCCTTCCACGCCTGAAACTCCTTGCCCGACGCCGAATACCCATGAATCAGCAGCGTACGGTTCGGTGTTGCCGACCGGTCTGATGGAGCGGTCGGCGAGACCTCCGCCATTGGAGCCGGACCCTCAGCCCCCGCATCCTGCACCGTAACGTCCGCTGGCCGATGAATCAGGTCTTCTATCTCGCCGATCAATTTATTCACGAACACCTCCAGCCTCCGGCTGAGTTTCATGCCCAGTACTTTTCGCCGTCCGCCAGGTTCTGCTTCAGGAATTCGGGATTGATCTCCAGCCCCAGACCCGGCCCGGTGGGGACCTTAAGCAGTCCCTGGCGCACATCGGGCGGGCTGCCCGCCGCCATTCCCTCGATGTAGCGGCCCGGACGTCCGAGTTGGCTTTCCGAGCGGTAAAAATTCTGGATCGATCCGCCGAAATGCGCATTGGCATACGTCAACACCAGTGACCCGACGTTATGCAGCGCCACCGGAATGCGGAACTGCGCCGCGTAATCCGCGATTTTTCGCGCCCCCGTTATCCCCCCCGCGAACGCCAGATCGGGATGGATGATGTCCACCGCCTGGTTGTCCAGAAACGGCTTGAATCCGCGGACCATTTCGAGCTTTTCCCCGGTCAGCAGCGGCACACGCGTAGAGCGGCGCAGCGCCATCCACGCTTCGGAGAACGGCGGATTGAGCGCGTCTTCGATGAACAGCGGATTCATCGGCTCCACGGCCTTGGCGACCGCAATGGCGCTGGGAGTGTCGAGTTCGTTGTGGCAATGGACGGCAATGTCGATATCGTCACCCACGGCTTCGCGGCAGTTGGCATAGCCGCGCGCCACGTTCCGGAGTTGCTGGGTCGTGAGCGTGGGTGCGAATCGGGCCGCGGGCACGCCCAGTAGCGGATCGATGCCGTTCTTGAACGCGGTGAAGCCCTCGGGCATCTCCTTGATGCGCTGCGCCCAGTCGCGACAGGAAGATTTGTCCAGCATGTCCAGGTTGATGCCGTGCGAGTACATCGGGATAGCGTCGCGGAACGGCCCGCCCAGCAGCGTCGAGACCGGTGCGCCAATGAGCTTCCCGGCCAGGTCCCACAATGCCAGGTCGATGCCACTGATGGTAGGAATGTGCGCCATGTATGTATGCATCAGTGTTGTCATGTTGTGGAAGTGCACCTCGATCGCCAGAGGATCCTTCCCGATCAGCAGACTTTTCATCGTCTCGATGCGCGCCCGCGCCATCGGCCCCGTCGCTCCCGCCTCGCCATAACCGGTCAGGCCGCTATCGGTGTCGATCCGGATGAGACAGTTGCCGGCGATATTGCGGATCGCCATGGCGCGAACGTTCGTGATCTTGACCCGATTCACATTCGGCGCCGCCATTGCCCTGTACCGGACGAACAGCCCGGCGGCAGGCAGCCAGGCGGCCGCCCGAAGCAAATCCCGGCGAGACGGCAAGGTCATTATGCGTATCCCTTTCAGACCGCACTATACACCCGCGCACCTCGTATCGCCAGAGAATTTTGGCGGGTCTTTAGAATAAGCGTCCGACGATTGAGGCCCTCCTCTTGCCGCCCTACGGGCCGCCGTTCGGACAACGGCTAACAGAGCGGCCTGACTTGCGATAAAGTGCGCTTCAGGAGTAACTCAATATGAAAAAGGTGGTGCTGCTTTTCGCCTCCGGCATTTGTGCCGCGCTCGCGTTTCAGGCGAAGAAGCCGATCGATTACGTGAATGCGCTGGTCGGCACCGCGCCGCTGGACGCCCCGAAGCTCATTGGAAACGCGCCGCCGCCCGGAGAAGAGCTCTACACCGGTATGACCTCGCCCGGGGCGGTCTTGCCGCACGGCGTCGTCAACCTGAGCCCGGTGAACAAGAATCTCGACCTCGCTTATGACGCGGGCGTGGGCATGTCATACAACTATACGCACCGCGCCATGCTCGGCTTCACCGGCCCGATCGAGGGCCTGATGGTGATGCCCGTGGTGGGCGATTGGACGGTTCCTCCCGAACGCTCAGCCTCCTATTACAGCAAGGACAAAGAAAAGGCCGCCGCCGGATACTACACCGTGTACCTCGACGATTACCGCGTAAAGGTGGAACTGACCGCCGGCGCCTGGACGGGCATGTATCGTTTCACTTTCCCGAAGAGCGAGCGATCGCACGTGCTGATGGACCTCTCGCGCGCCGGCGGCAGCGTGGAAGTGGTGGGCGACCACACCGTTCGTGGCTACGCGGAGCGCGCCATGCGCGGCCAGATATCGGGCACGCAGCGCGGCACGGCGCGGACCTGCTTCGTGGCCGAGTTTTCGAAGCCGTTCGCCGGTTTTGGCACCTTCCATCAGAACCCTCCCGCCGGAGCCGGCCGCGGCCCCATTCTGGGCGGCAATTCGGTGAGCCCCGGTTCGCGGACCGATTCCGGCAATTATGCCGGCGCGTATCTCGATTTCGCCACCGCGGAAGGCGAGCGGGTGCTGGTCAAAATCGCCGCCGGCGATAGTTACGAGACAGCGCGGCGATACTTAGAGGAAGAGAGCACCGAATGGAATTTCGATGCCATGAGAAAGCGCGCCGGGGAAGCCTGGGCGGCCAGGCTGAACCGCATCGAAGTGAAGGGAGGGACCGAAAAAGAGCGCACGCTGTTCTACTCCAACCTCTACCACTCGTTCGCCAGCCCCCGGCTGATCGCGCGCAAAGGCGATCGCTTGACGGGTCTCGACGGACAGCCGCGCATCGCCGATCACGACCGCTATGGCCCGGTACCCTTCTGGGATACCGGCCGCAACCAGATCGTGCTCTTGACGCTCGTCGAGCCGGAGGTGAAGGTGGATATCCTCGCCTCCACGCTCGACATGGCTAAGGAGTCCGGATACCTCCAGACTTCCTTCCACGGCGACCACGGCGTATTCATGTACCTCGGTGATTGGCAGCGCGGCCTGAAGTTCGATTGGGAATCGGCCTGGGAGTACCTGCGCAAGAATGCCGTGGACACAAAAGGCCCGCGCCGCAACCTGGAAGAGTATCTGCAAAAGGGGTACGTTTCCGATATCGTGGTGCCGAACCCCAGCCCGCCCTACGCCGCCGGCAACGCGGGCGTCGCCAAAACTCTCGAATACAGTTGGGACGATTACTGCCTGGCCATCTACGCCAGGAAGTTGGGCAAGGATGACGATTACCGGATGTTCCTGAAGCGCGCCGCTAACTATCGCAACGTTTTCGACCCCTCCGTGGAGTTAATGCGCGGCAGGACCGCCGACGGCAATTGGATCTCGCCGTTCGATCCGAAGGAGCCGTATTACAACTTCATGATGAAAGAGGCGTCGGGCTGGGGGACCCTGTGGCTGGTGCCTCACGATGTGCAGGGTCTCATCAACCTTCTCGGCGGGCGCGGCAAGTTCGACGCCAAGCTGGATGAGTTCTTCAACACCCCATATAACCCCAAGGGCATTTGCCGCGACTGCACGGGAATGATCGGCCAGTACGTGCAAGGCAACCAGCCCGATCAGCAGGTAGCCTATTACTACGACTGGGGTGGCCAGCCGTGGAAGACGCAAGCACTGGCGCGCCGCATTCTGCGCGAGATGTACGGCAGCGACAAGTACGGCCTGGCCTTCCCCGGCATGGATGACCAAGGCTCGACCTCATCGTGGTACGTGCTGAGCGCCATGGGTTTCTACCCGGTGGACCCGGCGAGCCCCGACTACATCATCGGCAGCCCCTTGTTCGATGAGGTGACCATCCACCTGGGTAGCGGCAGAGATTTTGTCATCGTTGCCAACGACAATTCGGAAAAGAACGTCTACATCCAGTCCGCGACGTTGAATGGAAAACCGCTGAAAAGGCCGTGGTTCAGCCACGCCGAGATCGGCAACGGCGGCAGATTGATCTTCCGGATGGGCCCGTCGCCCAATAAGAGTTGGGGCAGCGCCCCGGATGCCGTGCCCCCGTCGATGTCATCCTTGCAGTAGTACAGGTTCTCTCCCGGCGAACTCTGTGAATAAACTCACAGACTCGCTCCCCGCGCCCGGTTATGCTGGAGCCGATGCGATTCGTATGTGGCATGCTCGCGTTGGGCACGCTTTTCGCGGCGTGGAGCCAGCCCTCCATCACCAGCGGTGGCGTGGTGAATAATGCCAGCTACTTTGGCAAAGGCACGGTGGGAAGCGGTATCGCGCAGGGCAGCCTGTTCGCGATCTTCGGTCAGGGCTTCGGACCATCCGGCGTCGTCCCCACGGCCACCAGCTTCCCTGTCGAGACCACCTTGGCCGGCGTATCGGTGGATATTCATTCGGGCGGCGCCGTGCTGAGCGCTCTGCCACTCTACGTCGCCACCGGACAGATCGGCGCCATCCTGCCCTCCGCCACGCCGCTCGGCAGTGCGACCGTGGTGGTGAATTACAACGGATCCTCCAGCCAGCCGGAACCCGTCACGGTCGTCACCCGCAACTTCGGAGTTTTCTCCGTGAACCAGGCAGGCACCGGACCGGCCGCCGCGCAAAATGCCGCCGCCGATGGCACCCTCAGTCTGAATTCGCCCGTCAACTCCGTCCAGCCGGGCCAGACCGTGGTGTTATGGGGAACCGGCGCGGGGCCGGTGTCCGGCAATGAAGCCGCCGGCCCTCTGCCCGGCAATTTGAGCGGCTTCAATCTCACGGTCTACGTCGGCGGCATTCCGGCCATTGTTCGATACGTCGGGCGTTCGGGATGCTGCGCCGGCGTCGACCAGATCAATATCGTCGTCCCCAGCGCCAGTATTACCGGCTGTTACGTTCCGGTGGTGGTAACCGGGCCGGCGCTGGCCGGAACGGCGCAAAACACGCAGATTCCCGCCGATCATGCGGTCGGCAATTTCACCACCCTCTCCATCTCCGCCAATGGCGGGGCGTGCACCGACGCCAGTGGCTTGAATGCCGCGCAACTGGCGCGGTTCGAGGCCGGCATCGACATGACATTCGGCGCGCTGGCGTTCGAGCGCGCGCCGCAGCGTTTGACGCCCGCGACCATCGATAGCGTATCCGGCGGTTTTGGCGGCTACAGCCCCGCCGCGTTCTTTCGTTCCCAGGGCATCTTCGGCCTTCCCGCGCCCGGCACGTGCGTGAGCTCTCCCATGCCGCTCAGCCAGACCGCTCCCGTGGACCCCGCCCTCAATTACTCGCTTCAGGCCGGAACCACGCTCACCATCAATGGACCGAACGGAAACGGAATGCGCCAGGCTACGCGCAACGCCGACGGATCGTACGATACCGGCCTGGGCTCGGCATCCGGCACTCCTGCCCCGCCCTTTCTCAGCCCCGGCCCATTCACCGTCTCCAACGGCAGCGGCGGCGGCGACGTGGGCTCCTTCACCGCCCTGTTCAACATGCCCGCCCCACTCGCCTGGACCAACAGCACCGCCAACTTCCAGGGCGTTACCTCGCCTACCCTCACCTGGACCGGCGGCACCAGCGGCACACTGGCGGTGATCGCCTCGGTGTCATATAACGACGATGCCGGCTTCTTCGCCCTTTGCACCGTTGATTCGACCACCGGCAGCTTCACCATTCCGCTCTACGCCTACCAGGGCAACATCCTGTTGACCTCCGCCGCACCCGGTTTGCTCTCCCTCGGCACAGGCGCGCTGTCGTCCTTTTCCAACGGCGCCCTCAACGCCGGTTTCATCTGGGCCCTTGCCATGAATACCGGCGTCTACGTGCAGTAGTCAAGGCGAGCGTAGCGCAGTTGATCGTTCGCCGTCGAACTATGGCGGAAGCGGCTGGAAGAAGCCCGGCGCGCACGCGACATGGCAGTCCGTCCGTCCGATAATACCGGGGCCGCTTTTGTGCATTTTTGCGCGGATGCTGAGAGTTCCCGGCGCCGGCGGGCACTTCCATATCTGGCAGATTTTGCAGCCATGGCAAGAAGCCGCTTCCTGACGGTCGCGGCTCGGTGACTATTGTGGAAGATCCGCTGCTCATTCCGGTGGCTGCGTTGGCGTTGGGGATTCTGG